>Ga0206827_1138_pt1 | contig 14634 bp, 19 predicted proteins | sample Alteio_BWOrgCont_77_FD_152852 | JGI IMG/M metagenome (GOLD analysis project Ga0206827, IMG submission 152852) | Enriched cells from forest soil in Barre Woods Harvard Forest LTER site, Petersham, Massachusetts, United States -... | ecosystem: Environmental > Terrestrial > Soil > Temperate forest >...
GAATGAACTCTTCGCATTCAACACGATGGTTCCTTATTCTTATGATGAAAAAGCACTTACAATGTCAGAAGAGCTTATTCGGTTCACCTATTACCCGCTCCTTATGAATTTTTATCATTCAATGAAAGAAAAGAAATGATAAACGAAGCCTTCGGTTTGTCAATCGCCGACCTTAATTCTATAATTGCCATTTTTCAAAAACATATTGAAGTGGAAGAAGCCATTATATTCGGCAGCAGGGCAAAAGGCACCCAAAGAACAGGCAGCGATGTGGATATAGCCCTGAAAGGCAAATCAATAACCCGCAAAATTATTAATGCTATCAGCTACGAACTAAATGAAGAAACCCGCATGCCTTATAAATTTGATATACTTGATTTTAATTACATACAGAATAAAGATTTGGTGGAGCATATTGAAAGGGTAGGGAAGGTGGTGTATGGGGGAGAAAACTTAGCGTTGCTATAATCAATTTCTAATATTTATGACTATGCAGTTACCATATCTAAGTCTGATTGGAAAATTTGGAGCATCCCGAATACCATATGGTGAACTTTTGCAAACTCAAGAATGGTTTGAAAAAAGGGAAAAAATTATAAAAAGAGATGACTATTTTTGCGAAAAATGCGGTTTCTCAGGAACAGTATATCACGAGGGACAGCATATTACTTTTGACAAAAAGAAAAAAATAGATATAACAATTAATGGAGAACGAATACTTGCTGATTATCCAAGTCAATCTGATAAGCCAATTTATTTGCATGTTCATCATAAGTTTTATTTTATTGACAAATTACCTTGGGAATATGAAGATGATGCTCTCGTAACTCTTTGTAATTGGTGTCATTGGGAAATACATCAAAACGAAAAAATCCCTATTTATCGTCAAGTTAATGATAAAACTGAAGAATTAAAGTATGTGCCTTGTAATCGATGCAATGGGGCGGGAGTTTTTCCAGAATATAAACATATTGAAAATGGAGTATGCTTTAGATGTAATGGTATGAAATATGAAGAATTAATATAATATTGATAGTCCCAATAAATAATATGTGGCTAAAACACCCTCCTGAAATATTAGGCAATTCCGAGAATGCCAACCTTAACTTTCTTTTTCAATCGGACAAGTTTTTTATAATGGATAATCACCTTGCCGCGGGGTGGTGTTGGTTGAATATACTTGATATAAATCAAACGTATAATCTTTTCCACATTGATAGACATTATGATTTATTAGATTTTCCGGAAACAATGCAAAGTGAAATCATTGATAAAGGTATTGAATTGAATAAATTAAGTTTAACTGAATACCTAAATCTTAAGCAACCGATAAATTCAATGCCATCTTGTCCAATGTTTCGTTGGGATAATTATATTGGCAACCTTAAGTTTGTTTACCAAAAATTATTTGGTGAATGTTATTTTGCAACACATGACGATGGTAATGAATTAGATAATTTTATAACATATAAGGCACCTTTCTATGAATTAACCAATAATATAGAATATTGGATAAGAAAGAATTCAAAAAATAGATGGATTGTTAATTTGGATATTGATTATTTTTTTGCTGATAATGACTCAGACAAAGAATATCAGGTTTTTACCGATGATTTTATTATAAATATATGCAATTCTATCAAGAAAGCACTCAAACATATTGATGTTGTAACTATTTCATTGAGTCCCGAATTTTGTGGAGGTTGGGAAATTGCAATACAAAAAGCGAAAATTGTCGCTGATTGTTTTGATATTGAATTTCATGTAGATGCAAAAATCACAGAAGATTAACTTTACCCCGCAAACGCCTCTTCCACCAATCCTGCCTATTTTGCTAAATGCACTTTATTGAAGCCTGTGGCCGATATTTTACTTCTCTCCCGCGTTCAGGTTCAATTGATTGAATGCTGAGATTATTTTTAACCGTTTTGGGTTGTTTTTATGGATTAGTATTGAGTTTAATATTTCAGCGCCTTCAATGGTAGCTATACCATCTTCTTTTAAAATAGTGCCATCATTGTATTTTAAAAACCAGACATCAAATTTCCGTTTCCGTGCCAAATGCCTTTTATCAATATTATCGCAAACGTAGATTACTACGTTATCAATTTTTTTGAAGAAACCTTCAATTATTTTAAATATCGTAAACCCAGTCCTTTCATCTAAGGCCAAAATATCGCTTTCAGTTTCAATAACGTCAATATTAAAGGAGTATATATTGGAAGAAAATTCGGGGTATTCTGAGAACATAAAACCATAATCAACGAAATAGGCAGCATATTTTATCCCGCCTTTGGTAACAAATTCAAAGTAAGCATTTTCTACTTCAACGACCGGATAAGCCTGTAGCAAATTTGAAACCTTTTTTCTTTAATTCACTAAAACTTCCGCCTTTTGCAAGATGGTTATGGATAGCTTTTTTATCGTCAAGCATCCTTTTAAAAATAGCAGCACCCTTTGAATCAGGGGTTTTTATTTTGTTTTTCTTTTCCATTGTACAGCTAAGATACAAATATTTTTCAAAAAATATTCCATTTTAAACAAATGTCCCATATATCACCCCGCAAACGCCTCATCCACCAATCCTGCCTGCTCTGCCAAGTGGACTCTGTTGAAGCCCGTGGCGGGGCTGGCGCTGGCTTTGCGGGAAATGAGCCTGCAAGCTCAAACCTCGAAGGTTTTAAAAACCTTCGAGGTTTAGTTTACCGGCCAAAATATCACCCCGCAAACGCCTCATCCACCAATCCTGCTTGCTCTGCCAAATGTACCCTGTTGAAACCGGTTGCCGGGCTGGCGCTTGCTTTGCGGGAAATGAGCCTGAAATGGTAATGCTCCGCACGGCGGAGCCAGTATGTCCAGGCGCCCATGTTTTTAGGCTCTTCCTGCACCCAAACATTTTCTGCTTTGGGGTATTTTGCCATGACGGCATCTATCTTGTTTTCAGGCATAGGGAATAACTGCTCTATGCGGACAATAGCGATATCTTTTCGCTTGTCTTTCTGCTGCCTTTCAAGCAAATCATAATAGATCTTGCCGGAGCAGAAAAGCACTCTTTTTACCTTTTTCGCATCAGCAAAAGTATCATCAATTACCTCACGGAATTTTCCGTCTGTCAGCTCTTCAATAGGAGAAACAGCCAATGGGTGGCGAAGCAATGATTTTGGGGTAAATACCACTAATGGTTTGCGGAACTGCCATTTTAATTGCCTCCTGAGGAGATGGAAGAAATTGCCGGGCGTGGTGCAGTTGGCTATAATCATATTATACTCTGCCGAGAGGTCAAGGTAGCGCTCTATGCGCGCGCTGGAGTGTTCAGGCCCCTGGCCCTCGTAGCCGTGTGGAAGCAATAATACGAGGCCGCTCATCTGCTGCCATTTGCTTTCAGCACAGGAGATGAACTGGTCTATAACCACCTGTGCACCATTGGCAAAATCGCCAAACTGGGCTTCCCACAGGTTCAGCATTTTAGGGGATGAAATGGAATATCCATACTCAAAGCCCAAAACCGCATATTCAGAGAGCAGAGAATTATATATCTGGAAAAAAGATTGTTTATCAGCGATATGGTTTAGGTTGCAATAGGCTTCATTGGTTTCTTCGTCCCATATTTCTGCATGGCGGTGGCTGAATGTACCCCGGATCACATCCTGCCCGCTCATGCGGATATTTGTGTCTTCCAATAGCAAAGTGCCATAGGCAAATAATTCGCCTAATGCCCAGTTAAGCTGGTTATTGTCCCACCGCTGCTGGCGTTCCTGCAATTGCTTTACAGCCTGTTTTATCGGGTGGATATTATCAGGTACATAGGTTAATGCTTTTATTATTTGTTCCAGTGTTTCTCTTTTTACGGATGTATCCGGCGAATCATTAAAATCTTCGGGGGTTGCTTTGCGGAGGCTCAACCAATCCTGTTCGGGTTTTTGTATTTCATAAGGGAGGGGGTTTTGTTTTACAGCATTCAGCCGGTCTTGCAAAAGATTTTTAAAATGGATCTCCATGTCCTTTGCCAGTTGCGCCTCAATATCTCCGCGCCTAATTAGGATACGGCTATATACTTCCCGTGGGTCGGGGTGACGTGCAATGATATTATAAAGCATTGGCTGCGTGAATTTTGGCTCGTCCGTTTCATTATGGCCATGCTTGCGGTAGCAAACCATGTCCACATATATATCTTTATTAAATTTTTGCCTGAATTCCGTAGCAAGTTCCACGCAATACACTACACATTCAGCGTCATCGCCGTTTACGTGCATAACGGGCGAATCGCTCACCTTAGCCACCGCCGAGCAATACGTAGAAGTACGGGCATCCATAAAATCAGTAGTGAAACCGATCTGGTTATTGATCACGAAATGCACTGTACCACCCGTATAAAAACCTTTTAACTGGCTCATTTGCGCTACTTCATATACGATGCCCTGCCCTGCTACAGCCGCATCGCCATGAATAACCACCGGTAATACTTTTTGAAAATCACCATCATAAAGAATATCTGCCTGGGCGCGGGAATAACCTTCCATCACCGGATTTACGGCTTCAAGGTGAGAGGGATTGGGGGCAAGGAACAGGTTGACTTTATTGCCAGACAATGTTTCTACTTCAGAGTGAAAGCCAAGGTGATATTTCACATCGCCATCACCCATGGTCTGGTCTATCTGCTGTATGCCTTCAAATTCGCTGAAAATATATTCGTAGGTTTTGCCAAGGGTATTTGCCAATACATTCAACCTGCCGCGATGCGCCATGCCTATAACTACTTCTTTTATCCCCAGTTCACCTGCTTTGTTGATGATGGCATCCAGTGCCGGGATGGTAGTTTCGCCGCCTTCCAGTGAGAATCTTTTCTGGCCTACATATTTCAGTTGCAGGAAGTTTTCAAAAACAACCGCTTCGTTCAGTTCGTTGAGTATCCTTTTTTCTTTATCAATATCAAATTTAAAAGTCGCCCCCGTAGATTCAAACCTTTCACGGAACCATTCGCGCACTTCAATGTCTTCTATATGCATGAACTCTACACCCATAGAGCGACAATAGAGTTTGATCAAATGGTTGATAATTTCTTTTAGGGTGGCATGGCCAATGCCAATTTCCGTGCCAGCAGCAAAACTGGTATCCATATCCGCGGCAGAAAGCCCAAAATCTTCCGGCGATATATGCGGGTGCCTGTTGATACGTGCGCGGACAGGGTTGGTATGCGATAGCAGGTGGCCGCGTGTGCGGTAGCCGTTAATGAGTTTTAATACGGCGGCTTCTTTCTTAAAATCAATACCGGGTTCGCCAATATGGCCGTTTTGAGAAGCGGCAAGGTCGTACCCCTCAAAGAATTTTTGCCATGACTCATCCACGGTGGCAGGGTTGGTTTGATAATCTTTATAAAGGGCGTCAATATAGCCGGTTTCGGCATTAGAAATATATGAGTAACTATCCATTAGGTTTATTTTGCTCAATCTTCAATATAAAAAGAGGGTGCAAAGTTAAGGAAAAAGCAAAGAGAGGTAGTTAATTGCTGGTTGTTAATTGTGGCGATTTAGTTTTTGTTTTCAATTATTCGGCCTACTTGCATTAAAACAGATGTGTGATGATGGCCATTTTCTGCGCCAAAAAGGGTACCTTTAAGTGTAATCCTTTTACCAATTAACGAATTTGCTTTTGCAACATCTTCAATAACAAGTTCAAGTTTTTTAATATTTGGATTATAGCCATCAAAATCAAAGCCCATCGAATCAATATTTTTTGGGTTCTCTTTCACATCAATTGGCTTTTGCAAATTCAAAATATACTCATCTTCTATTTTATCATGTTTTGGGTCTTCTCCGTAGCTGGGAGGACCGTAAAATTTTTCTATTAATAGCTTACCTGTAAGGATTACACTATCCGGCTCATAAAAAAAAGTCTATTTGTTGCCTGACTTTTGGGAGATATTAGCATTTGGGTTCTATCCTTTCTTTTCAAAAGTAACGTTCTTAATAATAAGGTGTACCCTTACAAAACCTTCGAGATTTTCAATTTGCGCAATAGTCTTATTTATAAGCATCTTTCCTGTCTGAAATTCCAATGATGGTGATATAAAGTATTTTGTCTTTTATAATATATACAATCCGGTAATTGCCAAGCCTGATGCGGTAGCGGTCTGAATACCCTTTAAGTTTCTTGCACCCAACAGGCCTTGGGGTTGTTTCAAGTTCGTTGATAGCTTTTTCAACCCTTTTGTAAATGACTAAAGGAAGCCTGAGCATTTCTTTAAGGGCTGGCTTAGATATTTCAACGTGGTAGGTCAATGAGAAGCTTTTCTCTCTATTTTTTTCGCCATCATAGCTTTTACTTCCTCCCAAGGTATAGTTTCTTCATTAAGCCTTGAATCAATAATAAGGTTATCAATATAATCTTCAAGGGCATCACCATGTACTTTTAGGTCAAAGGTAATTTTGCGCGCCCTGCCATGCGAATCCTTTTCTATTTTTACTCCTGATATTTTTTGCATACAAATTTGATAACAAAGCAAAGATAAATAAAAGTTCGATTCATTCTGGCAGTTTACATCTTACTTTTGCAAATATTCCCATGACAAACCCACAACAAAAAGCCGATTTTATAATCACGGATAAGAAATTATTCCAATCGAAGCTACTTGCGTTTTCCCAATCTTTTACTCCATGTACAATATTGACTTCCAATGATTACTATGCAGATAAGGACTTAACTAAATCCCCATTTTACTACGCTTATGATCTAATGGCAGGATTAGGGTCAGTAAAAATTTTAAAAGCCAATGCAGGAAGCGCTTTTCAGCAACTTAGTGAATTTCACAATGAATTAAAAGACTGGCTGTTTGGGTATTTTTCTTATGATCTGAAAAATGAAACCGAGGTATTAAAATCAAGCCATCCCGATTTAATTGGCTTGCCGGATATGTATTTTTTTCAGCCGGAGATTGTTCTTCTTTTAAAAGATGAAAATCTGCAAATCATATCCAATTCAGATAGAAGGCCGGAGGAGATTTACGAGGAGATTGTTAGCCGCCCTCGCTCGCCTCTGGCGAGTGAGGGCAACACCAGCCTCCGGCTGCCAGATAGTAAACGAGGGGACGCCGGGGTAGCCCACACTCGCAGGACTCGGGCGACGGCGGCAATACAAAGACACACCCCTAACCCCTCTCAAGAGGGGAATGCCCTCCCACAAATCCCTCCAGAGAGTAAACTAAAACCCCGTTTCCGAAAGAAAGAATACACTGACATTGTAGAAAAACTGCGCCAGCATATCATTGAGGGTGATGTATATGAAATAACATTCTGCCAGGAATTTTATAATGAAAATATAGATTTTGAACCTTATGCAGCTTTTGAAAGATTGGTAAATTTTGCGCCAAATCCATTCAGCTGCTTTTTGAAAATTGAAGATAAATATGTGCTTTCTGCTTCCATGGAGCGCTTTATTAAAAAGACTGGTAGTAAACTTATCTCCCAGCCCATAAAAGGCACGATAAAAAGAGATGCCGATGAATTGACTGACGATAAATTAAAAGAAGAACTCCGGAACGACCCCAAAGAGCGCGCTGAAAATGTAATGATCGTTGACCTCGTGCGGAATGACCTTGCAAAAAGCTGTAAACCAGGTACTGTAAAAGTAGAGGAACTTTTTGGCATATATTCTTTCCCGAAAGTCCACCAAATGATCTCTACAGTTACCGGGGAAATGAGGGATAATATTGAATGGTGGCGGGCAATAAAAAATGCTTTCCCAATGGGATCTATGACGGGTGCGCCAAAAGTAATGGCCATGGCTCTGATAGAAAAATACGAGAAAACGAGGCGGGGAGTTTATTCCGGTGCAGTAGGGTACATAAGCCCTGAAGGCGATTTTGATTTTAATGTAATTATCCGGACGCTGGTTTATAATTCCCTTAACTCTTCCCTTTCTGTGCATGCAGGTGGCGCCATTACTTATGATTCCGTACCCGAAAAGGAATATGAAGAGTGCCTGTTGAAAATACAGGGGCTGCTTGGCGCTATGGGGATGGAATTGGGTTAAGCCTCTACTCAAACTAACAATTTAGCTGTTTGGCAATTCATTTTAAAAATATTTCTTATTTTTGCACCATAATGAATAATCCGGGAACAAAAAAAGCAGCCGATAAAAAGAAAACGGCTACCGCCTCAACTGGTTTTAGGGAAAAATCTCCTTTGCCATTTGACCGCCAGAACTATGTGCTTATGGCAGTATGTTTTGCAGTTATAGTTATTGGTTTTATGATCATGGCAGGTACCGAAGAAATATTTAGTTTTTCAAAAATGGTGATTGCCCCTATTATAGTCCTGATAGGCTATGGAATAGGAATGTATGGCATAATGCGGGTGCCAAGGGCGAAAGCAGAGCAGGTTTAGTCGTAAGTCATCAGTCGTAAGCCGTAAGTCAAACTGATTTGCAGGCTAAATGGCAATTGTGGCAATTAGCGTTGTTGGCAAGATTAACTCAAGCAGTTAATTATAGTCTTTTTTAAGGTTTTTCATTTATCATTTTTCGTTTTTCATACTGTGAACCAATTTGATTTTAAAAAAGGGGAGCTGCTCCTTATTGATAAGCCCAAAAACTGGACTTCCTTCGATATAGTGCGGAAAATACGCAATACCACCAATGCCAAAATAGGCCATGCCGGTACCCTCGACCCCCTCGCGACAGGATTATTAATTGTTGGCACAGGAGTTTTTACCAAACAGCTTACCGAACTTCAGACTTATTCAAAAGAATATACCGGCAGTTTTTATATCGGCGCTACTACCCCTTCTTATGATCTTGAGACAGAACCCAATGAAACCTGGGATATTTCAGCTATCAGCGAAAATGATATTTACAAAGCGGTTGAAAGTTTCAAAGGAGAATCTATGCAGATGCCTCCTATATTTTCAGCCATAAAAATTGGTGGCAAAACTTCTTATGACCTTGCCCGAAAAGGACAAACTCCCGATTTGCAATCAAGGCCAATTATTATCTACGATTTTGAAATAACGAAAATTGAATTACCAGAGGTATATTTCCGGGTAGCCTGCAGCAAAGGAACTTATATACGTTCCCTTGCTTATGATTTTGGCAGGGCATTGGGTGTAGGAGCTTATATGTCGAGCCTGTGCAGGACAAAAATAGGTGAATATAAACTGGAGGACGCCTGGCAAATGGAAGCCCTTATTACAGAAATAAAAAGACAGCAGGTGGAGGCCGCGGCTATATGACAAAGGTTTTCAGGGGATTGGAAGGCCTCCCTTCGTTTAAAAATGCAGTGGTTACCATTGGTACTTTTGACGGAGTACATTCCGGCCACAAGAAACTGCTCCAGTTTCTGCGAAATGCCAGTTCTGAGATAAACGGTGAAAGTGTTGTCATCACCTTTTGGCCGCACCCCCGCATGGTTTTGCACCCAGAAGATGATTCGCTAAGGCTACTCAATACCATTGATGAAAAAATAGCGCTCCTTGAAAATGAAGGGATCGATAATGTGATAATACTGCCATTTACGGTCGAATTTTCAAAAATGAACTACGCGGATTTTGTCCGTGAAATACTTGTAGATAAACTACATACAACACTGCTAATAGTTGGGCATGACCATCATTTCGGGAAAAACCGGGAAGGCTCTTTAAAAGAACTCGAAGAACTTTCAGGAATTTATGATTTTAAGTTGATAGAAGTACCGCCGCGCCTGGTAGGTGGTGTACCGGTAAGTTCTTCAAAAATCAGGAAATTTTTACTGGACGGAGATATTGACTCCGCTTTTTCTTATTTGGGCTACTATTATAATGTAAGCGGAACAGTAGTGCATGGCGATAAAATTGGCCGCGAACTTGGCTACCCTACCGCCAATATTGAACCGGATGAAAAATATAAGCAATTGCCGGACGATGGCATTTATACCGTAAGGGTATTGATAAGAGATGAAATATATGGCGGAATGGCCAGTATAGGCTTTCGGCCTACTGTGAACGGGCAGCAAAGAGTGTTTGAAGTGAATGTTTTTGATTTTGACCAAATTATCTATGGCGAGAAAATAACTGTGCTTTTTCTTGCTAAATTAAGAAATCAGGTTAAATTTGCAAACTTGTTGCAATTAGCGCAACAAATGAACGTTGATAAAGTTCAATCGATAGAAATTTTAAGTAATCTTCAATAAAAAAGGCAGAAGAGTGGATAAAAGAAAACAGACCTTCATCGTTATCACTACCATATTAACCGTATTCGGAGCTTTATTTTTCAGTAATATATATGCAGGCCATTTGTTGGTTGACACTGCTAAAAACATGATTGACACCACCAATGTAAAAGTAAGCGATCTATATGCTGATCCGCATTTTTTAAATGTGCTGGCTACACTACCTTTTCATGACCACTACCGGATATGGGATACAACTACTATTCACCCATATCACTACGATTTGACCCACATGAAAGATACCGTAACCCTGGTACTGGCTGACCATAAGGATTGCGCCTTTGCCGGCCCTATAGCAGGGATTATCACTTCAGATTTCGGCCCGCGTAAAAGGCACCGTTATCATTACGGAATAGACCTGCGCCTCCGCACCGGCGATAGTGTACGCGCGGCATTTGATGGCATGGTAAGGATATCTCAGTACAATCACGGTGGCTACGGCAATTGCGTAGTGATCAGGCACTATAACGGCCTTGAAACATTATATGCCCACTTGAGCGAGCGCGACGTAAGGCCAGGACAAATCGTCCATGCCGGTGAAGTATTAGGTTTAGGTGGCTCTACCGGGCACTCAACCGGCCCGCACCTGCATTTTGAAGTACGTTATAAAGGAGAAGCGATCAATCCAACTGATGTGATTAATTTTGATACGATAGGCTACAGCCTTAAATCCGATACGCTGAACCTAACAAGTAAATCATTCCGCTACTTAACCAAATACCATCATTATGCAGCTACTTTTGGTTCTGATGTAGAATATCATGGAGCTTATGCTATACGCAAAGGCGATACGCTTGGTAAGATTGCTGCAAACAACGGCACTACTATAAACCGTATCTGCCAGCTAAACCACATATCAAGGACTACTACACTGAAACTCGGCAGGAGATTGAGGTTGAGGTAGAGGGAAAAGAACTAATAAGCGATAATATTTGTCAATATTATTATAATTTATAGTTTAAATGGATTCACTTATTATAACCCCAAAAAATAAAGCGGAGTTTCGGTTTATTGAAGCCGTATTGAAAAGAATGAATGTGTCTTCAAAAAAAATAACCATAGATGAATTGGAAGACCTGGGTATGGCTTCATTGATTGCTGAGGCTGATCTGTCCAAAAAAGTTTCAAGAGAAACAATAATGAAAACATTGAACCAATAATTTTCTTTGCAATAAATTCAACACGAACTATCAGGATAATTTATTGTGAAAGTTGAATTTATTGATCGGTTTAATAAGTATCTGGAAAAAATTAAAGATCAGGAACTAAGAAATTCAATCGCTGCTGTGATCAAGTCGCTCGAAGAAGCGGAAAAACTATCTGAAATCAATAACCTTCGAAAGTTAACAGGATTTAAAAATGATTACCGAATCCGTGTAGGAAATTATAGGACTGGAATTCATTTTGAAAACAACACTCTTTCTCTTGTCCGTTTTGCACATAGAAAAGATATTTACAAGATTTTCCCAGAAATTATTTTTTAGCCTTATTCCACTGTCCATGGTATTGTCAGCGAAGTACCCTTTACTATTATCCCGCCGCGATTGCCGATTTCTATAGTGCCATACCGGGTAGCAAATACATCAGGCAGGGACCGGTCTCCCGGAATAGAAAGCCAGAGGCGTAGTAAATGTCGTCTTTTTGCAGGCTCATCCCAGTCTTCAAAACTGGTACGGTCATGCAGAAGGGCATGATTGTAAACGAATTGCATATCACCCGGTTCAAGTTCCATAGAGAGGCAAAGTTTGGGGTCATTCGCCAGGTTGTCAAACATATTTAGTGCTTCAACATGCAAAGTAGTCAGGCGCGGCGCATCCTCAAACCGTTGGGCCGAATCTATATACTGGCGCTGATAAAAAGGCGTAAAAAAACCTTTATAATAGCTAAAGACAGGGATTAACAAGTAAGGCAGCATGCCTTCAGGCACCTCTCCCCTCCTATCGGTGGCAATGGGTTGCAGTAGCAGTTCAAGGAGGTCAGGCCGGTGCTTTCTCATTTCATTGAAGATGGTGGAAGCGCTAACCAGTAATGATGCCCCTCCACTTTTAGCTTTATTTAAACACAGAAGCCCCACTACATCGCTGGAATCTGTATGAAAAGTCTGGCGCTCATTTGTCTGGTAGATACGGGCATTGGGGTCGGTGCTTTTCATACCCAGGTCGCGGACGTGGCCAAGGGTATGGCCCATAGCATTTTGCGATCGGGGCGAACCGAGGTGACAACCCAACCCGTAAAAAATAGTACCCGCCTCTTTTTCAGTATATTTTGCTACCGGCAGGCCCCGCATCAGTGCAAAGCCCCGCCCATGAATCAGTTCTTCGCGCAATGCCCTGAGTTTAGAGGCAAACGTGGGCAATGGAAAATCCTTTTCAGTAATAGACCCAATGTTTTGACCTGAAGCGAGCAAAGGCGCTGCGGCTTTTTCCAATTCCGCTACATCAGAAGGGCTTAATTCTATTACCCACTCATTTTCACGCCCCGCCATATCAGGGCCGTACCAGGTGGAAGGAATATGTAGTTCGGGTGGCAATGAATTTAAAATTGTATTTTCCATTAGCCAAAATTAGGGAAAAATTCAAGAATTGCTAAATTGCTACATGGTTAAATTGTTGAAGAAATAAAAACCTATCGGGTTTTCTGAAAAAGTCTTGCCTTAGATATATTAAGTGTGATGAGTGATACTTCTAAGCAAACTTATTGCCCGATTTCATAAAGATATTCGGGGGCAAAATCCGCCCCATTTTCCCATTCAATAGTGTTGAAGTTAATTTTAAAATTTCTAAAAAAAGAGAGTTCTTTCAAGGACTGGAATACTTGCCCATCAAGAGAATTTTGCAAATCAACGGTCTTTTGTATCCCGTTATTAAACAACAACTCAATTTTATATCCTTCAAGATAATGCGCCTTCTTTATTTCAAGCATTTTATTGTAACGGTTCTATTTTATTTAAGGCTTCTTTTCTTTTTGATTTAAGCCAATTTTCCATTAGTTCATCCCTATGTGCATCAAGCCAGTCAAAAATCATTCTTAATGCACGTTTAGGCATTTTACCTTCTACAATACCATCTTCAATAGTTACTGTTATTTTATAACGCCATACCAAACATGAAAATGGGGCGGGCTGTGGTCATTATAATTCATGAACACAAATAATCCATAAAACCTGCTTATTTCCGGTATATTGCAAATATAAATTAAGATTTGGGGATTGGATTAATTATAACTGATTTATTTAAAAAAACTGTCTGCTAACCAATATGATAAAATTGTATTTTCCATAGTGAACCAAAATTAGTTTTTTTTGTGAAACTGAATTCATGCGGTAGTAAGTAGTACGAAGAAATTGTTAAAGAAACTTTCTTGATGAAAAATAAGTATTTTTGCTAAAAATACAATAACGGTTACTTTAATAGTACAATTACCTGATTCCGCAAATATGGGCCCTAAAGATTTTCTCATATTTGCAGCTGCCCAACATTCTTGCCAATATTGGATGTTTAATAAAATGATTTACAAAAAGATTAACTATGAGCAGCCTGCCTGAAAATAACAACTATATTCAAATCCTTCAAAGCCTGAAAGAAAAAATCAGGGCGGCAAGGCAAAAGGCTGCACTTTCAGTAAATGTATATTTATTGCAGATTTATTGGGAAATAGGAAACACAATTGCCATACAGGAAAAAGAAGAAGCGTGGGGCGCAAAAGTAGTAGAAACCCTTTCCCATGATTTGAAGTCAGAATTTCCTGATATGAAAGGTTTCTCACTCCGCAATTTGCGGTATATGCGTGATTTTGCTTTGGCATACCCAGGCTTTCCAATTTTGCAACCACCACTTGCAAAATTAGAAAATGAAGGTAATCAGGATATTATAATTTTGCAAGCGCCACTTGCAAAATTAGAGGAGAATCCTCAAAATGAAATTGTGCAGGGATGGCTTGCACAATTGTCATGGTACCACCATATCACTATCCTGGACAAAATAAAGGATAAAGAAACAAGGTTTTTTTATATACACGAAACTGTAAAGATTTTCTCTCGCAAAGATGCAAAAAAAAAATGCTTTTGCCACAAAGGCACAAAGACACAAATGAAAAAAGAACGTTAATGGCTTATTTGAAATTGATTTCCCTTCCTTTCTTATCAATTTGAAAGTTTTTGCCGTTTAAGGTTACTTCACAAAGCCCATCTTTGAAAATATCAGCTTCATCATACCGGAAAGGAATGACTATTTTCCCTTTAGGATTTATAAACCCATATTTGCCATTCATTTTTACCGCAGCAAGCCCCTCACCAAACGACCTTTCATTTTCATATTTGCATGGAATCACCTCTATACCATGCACATTAATAAATCCCCATTGCCCGTCTTTATTTACCTCTCCTAAACCATCTGGGAAATTGTGATACAAAATATAAGGTCGTTGATACTGAATCG
>Ga0206827_1141_pt1 | contig 14443 bp, 15 predicted proteins | sample Alteio_BWOrgCont_77_FD_152852 | JGI IMG/M metagenome (GOLD analysis project Ga0206827, IMG submission 152852) | Enriched cells from forest soil in Barre Woods Harvard Forest LTER site, Petersham, Massachusetts, United States -... | ecosystem: Environmental > Terrestrial > Soil > Temperate forest >...
AGATGAAGTTCGCGATAATTACTTAAAAGATAGTTTATCTCTTTTGCTTTATGACCACTTATACCTAGTCACAAAAAATCTAGCCGACGGAACTATTCATTACACTCGCAGTGTAAATTTTAAATTTAACCCCAGTACAGGATTAATTACTCATGGGAATGAAGCATTACAGGGGTATGCTATGTCTGGATCAAAAAAACATACTAACTACGTAGACATCAAAATTCCTATAAATGATGTGATACCACCACAAGCATCTACCCTCATTACTTTTGATTCAGTCAATTTAAGCGCTTCGGACAGAGCGCCATCGAATACTAACTTTTCACAAACCAATCCAGTTTCCTATAACCTTTCTAGTGTAAGTATGTTTTATGATACCAATGGCAATCCGCATACTCTTCTTATTTATTACGTCAAGACCACAACACCCAATACATGGAAAATTTATCTTGTAATGGGAGATAACACTATCGCAAGCGGCACGGCTACCTTTAATGCGGCGAATGGAACATTGTCCCAAATTACAGGATTGAATAACATCATTGTGCATATCGATAATAGAGATCAAAACTTGAAGCTAGATTTAAGCGCTATAACACAATATGGAACACAAGATAATCCTGGCATAGCTACAATGGATGGTTATAACACTGGTAATTATTCAGGATTTGCAATCGATGGATTTGGTGTTATATTCGCTGAATATACAAATGGTATGTCAAATCCTGTGTCCAAAATTGCGATGATTAACAATTAGCAAAACAAACTGGAGATCTGATCTATGCGTCTTTTTCGAATTGCATTTGCATTAACCTTTCTCGTTTTTGTATCTTCTGTTTTTGCAAGTAAGTGCCCTACAGCAGATCAAGTTAGAAATTGCCATGGCGATGATTGCACTTTTCAACGAATTGCTGGCTGGAGTGAACAGGTATTTTATACCGATCAAGGTAAACCTTTTTCATTTCAAAGAGAAAAAGTTGAATCCACCGAACATGGTACCCAGATAAGCTGTTATTACTCTTATGTTAGCCCAAAAACCAATCGTTCAATGCCACCAGCACTTAAATTAACAACCATTGTGAATTAATCTGACTAATCCTAAAGTTTTCTTCAAGATAATAATGAAGAAAGCTTTAGGGATAAAATCTCAATCTAAATAAATTGTGGTAGTACACTCAATTTAATTTACCTGACAACCATTTACATCCAAAATAATATGAGTAACTTCTTTTAATTTAATATTTTGACAACAGGGAAAGTATACGTCGCGATATCATATGAAATATTTGTCATGTATTGATTTGATGTATACGCATTTGATGGTATTACAGTAAGTTGCATTGCATGTACGGAGGATGCAACTAGGGGCTGTTTACAATTCTACTATGCTGGCCCTCAATGGATTTATATAACATATACCTAAAGCGAATCATTTTTAGGTATAGTTTATTAAAACGACCGTCTTTCTCCATATGGAATCTTTTAAAAACCCACGTCGTTCAATTCAATCTCATATCCCATCTTTAAACTGATAATCAAGGTGGCATTTTATTCTAGATGCCAATAATGCTTGTGTCGAGTTAATATAATTTCTTTCGATCTTGTAGTTTAATAATTTCGATAATCGATCGGTTTAATGTCATTCTCCCCCATCGCATCAATGATTCTTTATTCTGCTCATATGCATAAGGCAAAAAACTCATCGAATGGCAAAATGCATGGAATAACATAATAGTTATGGTTTCGTCATCAATTTCATTATAAGTTTCTAGAAATATTCTAAATGCCTCATCATCAAATATCATACCCACTGCTAAATCAATACCAGGATGCCCAACATGCACATCACCCCAGTCAATTAGCCCTACAGGCATAAGTGTTTGTGGGCTCACTATAATATGCCTACTGTATAAATCTCCGTGTAAAAAAGATTTTTTCAAGTTTTTAAATTTTAAAGAACGTATGAATTCTATCACATCAAAAATGGTTTGCCTTTGAAAGCCTGCTTGCAAAAAATATTCTTCGTATTGATTTATGTTTTGCTCACATCGCATCACGCGATGATTTACATCGAACCGCCATTCTTGATTACCCTTGATTGATTTAACGTAATCATTATTTACTGGAATTGAGTGTAATTCCTTAAGCCAACTAGCCAGTGTTAAAATAAAACTATTATTATTAATTAATGTAGTTGCAGCATCACATAATGATTCTCCAGATAACATATTGTAACCAGAAAATGGATAAGGATATAGATCTGACGGTTGCCCAACCCAATGAGGTACAGAAAATTTAAATGATACTTGCTTAGCAATATAAGGTAATAACAATATTTCATTTTGCATACAAATAACACCCAGCTCTCTGCGAGGAAAACGAAATATAATATTCCCATTAACAAGATAAACTAAATTATCCCAACCTTCGTCTAATAAAATAATTGTTTCAATAGTAATATGATGTTGTGAGTTAATTAACTCACGTGCAATGTTTTCATTGATATCTATAGTCTGTTTCCAGGCGTGTGGCATATGTTTCACTTTTTAAATACGGGATATAAATCTAAATATTTAGTTTCTGGCCATGTTTTTTTTAAATAAGACAATAATGAAACTAACGTAGTTGTTAAACAAGGAAGGTGATCCATTGTTTTTGCAAGCGTAATAAATGCATCTAACTTTGATAAGATTCTTGGACGTGCAGCATTTTGAGTGGGATCCCATAATGAATCAGAATCAACAGGACCACTTGAACCAATCCATTCATGCTCTATCAATTCCAACTCATCCAGTGTTTGCAAGCTTCGGATTATCCAATAAGCGCATGCATACGTTAGCTGCTTATTATATTCAGCGTCATTGTCTGCGGAAATAATTTTTGCTTTCAGTTCTTCTCGATAAAGAAATTCCATTTTATTAATAATAGATGATGGAAAATTTCTCGCACACCAACAACTTGGCATAGACATTCTTAAATAGGTACCATCTATGAGTGCATTTCCAAAATCACCAAATTCAAAATCAATAAATAAAATTTTATTATCCCGAAAATAAACATTGTCTGGGCAAATATCCCCATGTAAAAGAACATTAAAATCATTTTTCGACTGAGAAAAAATAAAAACATCATTTATTTCTGCTGCCAACTCTTTTGAATGATAGCCTAACTTCTTCAGTAGATTGAGAACATCTAAGAAATCCACTTCTGGAATAAAATGATAACGAAGTGCATTTGGATAAATACGATTTAATATTGCGGAAAAAATAGCGTATTTACCTGCTGTATCCGCATGCATTTTGCCTAATCGTTTCACATAGGCTTCTAAGGCAATTTCTGCTTGTTGCAAATTCTCAGACGTTGATGCGCGCGTTAAAGGACCCACAAGACTTGGATGATCAACTCCTAAATCCTCGATTAATATAAACTGATGCTCCAAATTTCCGGCATAAAATTTGGGAGCGTGGTTACCTCCAATTTGTGTTAAAAACTCAAGCCCGGCCCAATCATGGGCGAAACGGCTCAGCTGCTCCTGTTCAGATTCTCCCACCTCTTTTACACCATCTTTTTTATTTATTGAGGTTTTCTTTAAAATAATAGAATTTGGCGTGGATGTATTAGATGCCTGTATTTCTAATCTTAAAATCAAATTACGCCGACCTGGCTCACTCAACTGGATTATTCGTGAAAAATGAATGGGTGTTTGGAAATAAGCAGATAATTGATCTGATGCCTGGTTTAGCATATCCCGATAATGTAAGGTATGATCTTCTGGCATATAAACAACCTAGCGTAAAATATTGGGGTTATTATAACAAAAATGATTTTTTAAGGTTTGATTTTTTTACAAAAGTTGCTTAAGTTAACGATAATACTAATTAAGTAGAAAAGGGAAAAATGAGTATTTACACACCAAAGTCCTTTAATCAGACTAACGTTTCCCAATTACACGAATTTATTGAAAAATTCAATTTTGCAACACTCATTACACACCATATCGGAGAGAACTATGTTTCACATGTTCCGATCCTTTTAGATCGAAATCGAGGACAGTTAGGTACACTCATCTGGCATGTCGCCAAAATAAATCCGCAGGCAGACGCATTTCCTACAACAAAAACATTATGCATTTTTCATGGCCCACACGCGTATATTTCTCCGACTTGGTATAAGATGCACCCCAGCGTACCCACATGGAATTACACTGTCGTACATGCTGAAGGTATCGCAAAACAAACTAATGCAGAGCAACTAGAAAAGGACTTATCGCGACTGGTAGAGCACCATGAAAAAAATATTGAGCTAAACTCTCCTTATCTCATTCCTGAAAATTATAAAAATAAACTCATCGAACACATTGTTGGATTTCACATGGAAATCACTTCAATTCAAGGTAAATTTAAATTGGGTCAAAATAGGTGTGAAGAAGATCAACAAGGAATGCTACAAGGTTTACTCAAACAAAAAGATGATAGCTCACATGCGTTGGCACACTTTATTCAATCATTAAAAAACGATCCATAAAAACTCTCTAGCGTTTTTATAATATCATCATATATAGGCGCGAGTTCGAAACGTTTTTTGTTTTCAATGATACTTGGATATTTACTCTCTATAATTTTTACAATTTCTAGTGAGATTTCCTCTAGTGATAATGTTTGTGGTAGGCTCACTTTAATTTCTTCTACTTCTGGCATTACTTTTTCTAGATTTGCGCCTATGTTTTGTAAAGTAACAATTGATATTTGCAGTGAGGGGATAAAAGTCAATATTGAGCGAAAGCCAGGGATACCTCCTCTATGAGAATAGTATTCGCCAAGCACATCTGACTTCATGATTTCTATACCATAACCATAATAAGCAGCAACTCGTTCTGTAACCAGATAAGGTTTCAGGAATAACTCAAGCAAAAATTTAGGCAGTATTTTCTCAGCATATAAAGCATTATTCCATTTCAGCATATCTTCAGCTGTGGATATCAGACTCCCTGCTCCACCAGGAATTTCCATCGACTCATAACGATTCATTTCCTCTAAAAGTGCATCTTGTTTTGTGACTTCATACTGATATCCTCTCGCTAAATTTGTAAATCTAGCATCAGACCTTATAAGATCATCGACGGTCCCTCGCGTTGGGAAAAACGTTGATAGCATTCCAAGTGGTTCAAAGAAAGTTTTTTCTAAATAAACATCAAGATCTTGCTGAGTAATTTGTTGAATGATCATACCTAATAAATAGTAACCTGAATTACTGTATGAAAATTTTTCTCCTGGTATAAATTCTAGCGCATGATTTTTAAAAAAAGCTATCAGATCTGAATTTTTAGGAAACTTTTGTTTTTCAAAATCAGGCAAACTTGTGTAATTCGTTATTCCTGATGAATGAACTAATAATTGATGTATTGTTACGGTATTTGCCCATGCTGGCATTGAGCCATTCCAAATTTCATGTTCTGCAGGTAAATAGTATTCTATCGTATTATTTAAATCTGCTTGGATGTAGTCTTGAAGTTTCGAATGGTCATTGTTATTGATATTTTTATCCCATAGCGCTTTTAAAATTGCTATAGCAGTAAATTGTTTTGTAACCGAGCCTACAAGAAACTGCGTATTCGTAGACACAGGAATTTTTTTTGAGATATCGGCATAGCCAAAGCATTTTTTATAAATAGTTTCTTTATTGGTAGCAACTAACACAGTGCCACTGTGTCGCATGTTATTAACCAGTTCATTGATGGTCTTTGTAATTTTATCCTGGGCGCTGAGCATGAGTGTTTCCTTCTGTGAGCAGACAGAGGTATGATACTAAAACTCAATTAGTGATGTCCCATTAATTTTTTTATTGCTTCATTAGGGTTGGAAAATTAGTCTAATTTAAACTAAAATTACTCATCTTGTGCATTTTTACGATAAAAATAATTAAAGCGATGGTGAAAATATGTTTGATATTAAAAATGAAGTATTAGAGGCAGAAAAAAGAATACGCTCCCATGTAAGAGAAACGCCACTTGATTATTCAGTTGCACTCAGTCGAGCAACAAAGACCAATGTCTTCCTAAAGTGTGAAAATCTTCAATACACAGGTGCCTTTAAAGTGCGAGGCGCAATTAATAAACTATTGAGTTTATCGCCATCGCAGAGAGAGCAAGGCGTAGTGACGGCTTCATCCGGCAATCATGGCGCTGCGGTTGCATTTGGTTTAACTACATTGAAAATTTCTGGAATTGTTTTTGTACCAGAGTATGTTTCACCTACAAAGGTTGATAACATTCAAAATTATAATGTTTCATTAGAAATTTATGGAGCCGATTGGATACAAACAGAAAATCACGCCATTGAGTATGCAAAGCAACACAATATGATTTATGTTTCGCCCTACAATGATCTACAAGTCATTAGCGGACAAGGTACTATCGGTTTAGAGCTCACTAACCAACTCGAGCCAATTGATGTGATATTGGTTCCTATTGGTGGTGGCGGATTAATTTCAGGGATTGCCGGTTATTTGAAATCAGTATCATCAAAAACAAAAATTATTGGATGCTTACCAGAAAATTCTCCCGTAATGGCAGAGTCGATCAAATCAGGGCGAATTATCGATATGGAAACGCTACCTACTCTTTCAGATGCAACGGCGGGAGGAATAGAACCAGGTTCTATCACTTTTGAGATTTGCCAAAAATTTGTAGATCATTACATTCTAGTTTCCGAAGAAGAAATTAAAAATGCCATTATCAGCTTAATAAAAACCCAACATCTTCTCATTGAAGGAGCATCAGGAGTAGCCCTCGCTGCACTAATGAAAAATGCTCAACAATTCCAAGGAAAAAATGTAGTGGTGATTCTAAGTGGTGCAAATATCAGTTTAGAAACATTAAAAATGATTTTAGGTTGAGCCATTCGAAGCGAAATTACCTTGATTCGTTTCTATTATGACAATAACATTACGATATGCACATTTAGCACCAGATACAACACATTTTGAAAAGAGATTGTTTCATGAAAAAAATTTTGATTATCGGCGCTGGTTTTTCTGGTGTGTGGGCTGCCCTAGCAGCGATACGCCATTGTAAATTATTAAAGAAAGAGAAAGAGATTGATATAACTGTTATAAACAAAGATAACTATCATGGTTTACGTCCGCGTTTTTATGAAGAGGATTTGAGTTTAACACGTGTTTCACTCGATAAAATTTTTACTCCCTATGGAATTAAACATGTTATTGGTGAAGTAACTTTTATTGATCACGCTCGTCAAAAAGTAGATCTCAAAACAGAATCATCTGAACTAGAAATCCATGAATATGATAGCCTTATTTTAGCATCGGGTAGTCATCTACATTGCCCTCCGGTTCCAGGTCTCAACAAATTTGGATATAACGTCGACACCTATGCCGCTGCACATCACTTAGCTAAGCATCTACATGCTTTACATAAAAAATCAGCTAAAGGACGTTACACTCTTGTTGTGGTTGGCGGAGGTTTTACAGGATTAGAAGCAGCGACTGATCTCATCAGGCGTATGCGAAAATTAGCGGATGATCCAAAAGAAGGTCGAGTGATTATTGTTGATCATGGCGAAATTGGTCACACGCTAGGGGCAGAACCACAATTGGTTGCACTGAAAGCACTGCACGATTTGGGCATAGAAACCAAAACTAATGTCCATGTGAATAATATTGAAGAGGATCAAATCATATTGGATAGTGGTGAAATAATTGATACTCAAACAGTAGTATGGACTGCGGGTATGCGTGCCAATACACTCACAAAAATGTTTCCATGCGAATTGGATTATCTCGGCCGTATTACCGTAGATAAATTTTTACGTATTACAGAAGTAAAGAATTGTTTTGCTGCAGGAGATGTTGCGGTTGCAATGACTGATGAAACACATCCATCATTATTACAGTGCCAACATGCTATGCCTCAAGGTCGATGGGCAGGACATAATGCTGTGGCAGATATCCTAGGTGAGCCATTGGTACCCTATGAACAAAGAAAGTATGTGAGTGTGATTGACCTGGGTGCATGGGGTGCTTTGTATGCAGAAGGATGGGAACGCAAAATCATTTCACAAGGCGAAGAAGCTAGGAAAATAAAGCATTACATTAATCATCAACGCATTTATCCTTTAGTGAATGGTAATTTAGAAGAATTAATGGAAGCTGCTGAACCTGTTTTTAAGGCCATACCACTTACTGATGGTAAAGGACAATATGGATGATACGAGAAATTATTTTTCGATACTTGATGCCTTGAAACCCAGCCCAATCTTTCTTGCGGAAATGAATTTAATGTTCAGATAAAATGACGAAGCGTTTTCATTATAACAAAGATAGAGTCATCATGAAGAATTCAATAAAAATATTTGGACTACCTCTTATCTTATCACTTTGTTGTTTTGTCGCTAATGCTTCCAATACAGTAAGAACGAGTACAGATCAATCCAAAGTCATTGTTATCGTCAAGAAAGCTGAAAGCTACATCAAAAAGAATGGAATAGAGAAAGCAATTATTGAATTTAGAAATACTAACGATATTGTTATTGGTAATTATAACGGTATGTTTTTTGTTTCCCCTCTACATCCTGAGTTAATTGGAAGAAATCAATTCAACTATAAAGATCCCTCAGGAGCGCTCGTTGTTCAAGAAGAGATTAACAAAGCTAAAGCAGGTGGTGGGTGGCTAAAAGGACGATGGAGAAAAAATTCTCTTACAGGAAAATACCAGTGCAGAAAAATCTATATTCTACCTGTAACTAAAAATTATTTCATTGGTTCTTGGTATCACTATTCGTCGGGTAAAAATGGAATTTGTTTAATTTGAATTTGTTAAAAATGAATTTTAGTAATGTATATTTTTAAAAAAATATTAATTAATAAAATCCACGTTTATTTTGAGATATTCTTTAACAATCATTTTAAAAGTTATAGAAAATTGTGTTATCCATTCTTGCGAAATTAACGGAGAACAATAACCAATCGTCATCAATAGATGATCAGGCAAACTACAGATCGCTACAATTAAACCATAATCACCTGCACAGCCATTAAGCCCAGGATAAAAAGATTTTACTTTATAATTTGACGTGTTATTAAAATTTAATATTCCTAAATTTGACACTAATAAATCCTTACAGAAAAAATTTCTTGATGGATTAAACACAATTTCTAATAATTTTTTCAAGGCAGAAAATTCAAAATCAACTTGTAAGTGTAAGTTTTTAATTTGATCACGTAATCGTTGTTGATAATTTTTAGCTAATTGCCAAAAATCTATTATTTCTTTAATTGAATGATAAGTATGCACATTTCCACATAAATAGGCTATTTCATTTATGAGGTTATTACTGTTAACAGCTCGCAAGTTAACAGGAGTAGTTAATTGGAAACCAGTATTTTTCTGTTGTATTTTCCGAACAGAAAATAGAAGAGCTGCGATTAATATTGAATTAATTGATACCATATTTTTTTTTGAAAGTAATTTAATTTTTTCAAGGTCTGCAGCAGATATCCTACCATACTTAAAACACGATTCACGCTTTGTGAATGGAACGGTAGACTCATGTAACCATTCAGGTGCTATTTTATCATCCCTGATCGCGATTGACTTTTCTCGAGGCATATAAATTTTTTCCACGGGAGCTGGAAATTCAACAACCTTACTTTTTATTTCAGGATAATTAAAATATCTGATTAATGCGTCCAATATAACAACTGCTGATAAAGCATCCGATATAGAATGATGAATGGTTATAACAATATAATGATGCAACTGATTTTTTGCCGAAATTAGCGTAGCACGCCATAAATATTGACTAGGTGGTAAGGCTGTATTGATTTCTTGATGCATTATCTCTTGCCATACAGTCGGATCTTCCAATTGTAAAAAGCGAACAGGTATTTGTTCAAAATTCACATTTTGTTTGATTGAATACCCTTGATTAGAAGAAATAATTTTTGCAGAAAGAATCGGATAACAATTCCATAAATATTTTAATCCTTGAATAAAAAATAAAAAATCTATTTTTCCTTCGACTTCTCCTACACAAGTAATTAATGCCGTCCCAGCTGTTTTTTCATGCAGCAATGCTAAAATAGTTTCAGTAAATCCAAGTGGACGTTCCATTTGCATACTTTTATATCTCAATTTATTCTTATTGAGTTTATTATAGCTGAAGAACGTTACCTAAAAAACTAACTATAGACATTTCAAACACTATATTTTTGGAATACACATCTACTATAATTTTTTCTTTTAATCAATGTGGGCGGTGTAGAACAGTGTTAGGTGTAACAGAACAGCTTATCAAAAATTTGAATGGTAACCTTATTGGTGATCTTCAAATTTTTGAATAGCCAGATCAATCAAGAAGTTGCGTATAACACCACGCATCAACTACCGTTTCTAGGTTCATCAACAGCCTATATTTAGTTCGCGGTTTAATATTTCTTTAAGCCAATTTCTATATCATTATCAAATAATTAGTATGTTTATAAAATGGGGGGATGTGAAGTGGCAGCAACAGGGCGTCCAGCAGAACTATTAGATAATTATATAACAACTACTACAACAAATAATGGGGAATTATCTGTTTGGAGATTTTATACTTATCAGTCAATTAAACATGCTGACCAGAGTAATTTAAAAGTCCATGTGCCACACACTGTAACGAACAGGTGTAGGTAGCATTTCGAAAACAGTGGCTGTCAGCGTACCTTGAAAACAAGCAGCCATCACGGCAAAAACACAAATCGCAATTAAAAAATATGTTGTTGTGCCCTGACAAATACACAAAAACAAGGGATAACTTAAGAAAAGAAAACCAAACGCTGATAGGCTTAGCGTGGTTTTTCTCCCAATCACATCGGAAAGATAACCACCTAGAGGCACAAGTAATGTTACTAAATCAATTCCTTCTAACTTAACGATCTTGGCCGCCAGACTTGAATACAAGCGTGGCTTTTTAAAATTACAGAAACAAAAAAGCCCTCTCTTTGCAGGAGAAGGCTTTATGTATAACTACAATCAGTTGTATAGACGCACAAGCACTTTATACAACATCTGCATAGCAATCGTGTATCGTCTCAACAACTGTATCATCCAAGTTGAGAAAACGAAGAAACGTCGGCCTACCGGCATCAAATTGGGTGCTGCGTGTAAAATTGAGAATAATAAATGTATTTTCACCTTGGTTAACACCTCCAGTCGAGCCAACCGCTAAACTACCTGGCAATGCCACGTCGTTTAATTTTCCTGGAATATTTGAGTAACCAAAGACAGCGCCATCAACAACAAAATGCATTTTGGTACTGCCTGTGGAAGTAATACCACAGTTCAAGGTATAAGGTACGCCGGGTTTTAATTGGGTAAGACTGATCGGCAATTCACCATAATTAGGGTTTACAATCCCACCACCCAAAGTAATATGAGTGCTAGCAAAGCCACTAACGCTAGCCATTAGAGCCGCCGCTAACATGATATTTTTAATAATAGATCTCTTTTGCATAAACCACTCCCAAGGAATTAATTATAAATTAAAGATGCTTAAAGTTGGTCATTATATAGGCTGATTCTTAGGGAAAACTTAAGGCCACCGATAGTAAAATTATTCGAATTGATGAGTATATTAGTGACATTGCTTTTGCTCTGCTTTGTAATTACCTGTATTACTCGAGTCAAGAGCTTACACAAAAGTTGAAATAAGTACATAATGTTTAACATAACCTGATGATTCTAAAAATTTATTAGGCCATTAAAAATGGGAGCTAGCTCAAGAAAAAGTTCAGTTACGGGGACTACCTAAAAAATCAGCACAGCGTCCCCTTAATTATTCGGAGTATCATGTGAAAAAGATTTATTTTACTTTCATTGTCCTATTGCTTAATGTGAATATAGCACTAGCATCTCCAGAACGTACTTTAACCATTGCAGTCACCACTAATTTTGAAACTACCTTCAAGCAACTTCAACCATTGTTCGAGCAGCAATACAAAATAAAATTAAATCCTGCTTTTGCTTCCACAGGAAAACTTTACACTCAAATTGTTCATGGCGCGCCATTTGATGTTTTTCTTTCCGGAGATAAAGAGCATGTTACCCTGTTAGAGAAGGAGGGATTTTCCAGCCCTACTCAATATTTTATTTATGCCATTGGAGAGCTGGTTATCTATGCCCCAGGAAAAAATATCAAGAAAAATGGACTAGCAGAATTAATATCCTTGCACACAAGAAAAATTGCTATTGCCAATCCCAACACAGCACCTTATGGTTTGGCTGCCATGCAAGTTTTGCAGCACGACAAATTATGGACGGTACTTAAAAATAAATTTGTTCTGGGTGAAGACACTGGACAAGTTGCAACTTTTTTAATAACTCACAATGTAGACTTGGGATTTCTGGCAAATTCTCAACTGATTGATATCATCAGACACTCAAGACACCCTATTGATTCACAGGAAGTCTGGAAAGTGCCAGTCTCTATGTATGCACCACTTAATCAATATGCAACGCTTATTGTCGCTTCTCATACGCCACAAGATGCTAAAATATTTTTAAATTTTCTCCAAAGTAAAGCGGCAAAAAAAATTATTTCAGAAAACGGTTATCATTTTTGACGGGAAGAGTAAAAACATATGGACTGGCAAAGTATTTTTCTTTCATTTAAATTGGCAACAGTAACAACTCTATTACTGCTTGGTATTTGTTTGCCAGTTGCCTGGTGGTTCTCACGTAAGAAATCTTTCTATAAAATAGTATTAGAAGCTATTTTTTCTTTGCCCTTAGTGTTACCTCCTACTGTTTTGGGATTTTATTTGTTAGTTTGCATGAGTCCCAACTCCCTACTCGGTAAATATTGGGCGCTCTTAAGCGATGAAAATCTTGTCTTTAGTTTTAACGGCTTAGTGGTAGGATCTGTTATTTATTCATTACCCTTTGTATTAAGGCCTATTCAAAATGCTTTTGAAAGTATCGATATAAAATTAATTGAAATGGCCGCCACTTTACGTTATTCACCCAAAGAAATTTTTTGGCATATTTATCTTCCCTTGTCAAAACCTGCTATTCTTACTGCAGCAGTTCTAGGTTTTGCGCATACTTTAAGTGAGTTTGGTGTGGTATTAATGCTTGGAGGAAATATTCCTGGTAAAACACGGACAGTTTCAATAGCAATTTATGATGCTTTTGAAAATTCTAATTATCATCAGGCGCATCAATTAGCTTTATTTATGTTAATTCTATCTTTTATTATTTTATTTATCGTTTATGGATTAAATCGAAAATGGAATTACATCCTATGAGCCACTCTCATATTATGTTAAATGCGCAGCCAGATACCTGTAATTTTTATGCTGATTTGCAGTTACAAAACACAAATCTGTTAGGTATTTTTGGTCATTCTGCTGCAGGAAAAACACTATTATTAAGGAGTATTGCGGGGCTTGAGAGTAAGATACTGGGCCAGGTTGTGATAAACAACCAGGTTTGGCAAGATACTCCACGTCGAATTTTTTTACCCGCACACATGCGATCAGTTGGTTATGTATATCAAGAGCCTCGATTACTTCCACATTTAAACGCGAAGAAAAATCTGGATTTTGCACTTAAACGAGCGGGCATTAATAGCAAAGTGAATTACAATACTATTTTGCAAATAATGGAGATTACCGATTTTCTAAAACGCTATCCTCATCAGCTTTCGGGTGGGCAACAGCAGCGAGTTGCTATTGCCCGTGCGGTGTTATCTAATCCAGCCATATTACTCATGGATGAACCACTCTCAGCGTTGGATATGCATTTAAAGAATGACATTATTGTTATGATTAAAAAACTGACCGAAAATTTAAAAATATCTGTCTTGTACGTGAGTCATGATTATTCCGAAATAATGAAACTTGCTGATCATATTACTTTTGTGCAACATGGCTCGTTTTCGCCCGTCCTAGCTATTAATCAAATCTATCAGCATCACTCTTCTACTTTTTTGTATGAGCAAGATGTGCCAAACATCGTATTGGGCCAGATAAGATCGCCTTCGGCTACACAAATGATAGTGGATACTGAGCTAGGTGAGTTATTGACTGAAAATTTTGGTGGATTTAAGACAGGCCAAAATATCAGAGTTATGCTACATCCACGCGATATCGGTTTGTGTGAAAATATATCGGAATCAAAAGAAAAGAATATATTTCCGGCGACTATTCAATATGTTGAGACAAACAGAAAACCATTTACCATTATTCTTTTATCAGTGGGGCCTGCAAGGCTAATTTGTCATTTACCTCCAGATAAATTTTTTACTTCTAACTTGCGAGTAGGCATGAATGTACCTATCATAATAAAGAAGATTACAATCATGAATAGCTGACTATTCTTGTCATGATGTTGATCGTCAAAAGGAGTTGAAATTTTTATGCAAAATAAAATATATGGATATAT
>Ga0206827_1142_pt1 | contig 14301 bp, 18 predicted proteins | sample Alteio_BWOrgCont_77_FD_152852 | JGI IMG/M metagenome (GOLD analysis project Ga0206827, IMG submission 152852) | Enriched cells from forest soil in Barre Woods Harvard Forest LTER site, Petersham, Massachusetts, United States -... | ecosystem: Environmental > Terrestrial > Soil > Temperate forest >...
ATACCCTCCGCGCCCTGGAAGAAGCGTTGGAAGATTTTGCAGGCTGCGCCGTGATCATCACGCACGACCGCTGGTTTCTCGACCGCGTGGCAACCCATATCCTCGCCTACGAAGGCGACAGCCAGTGGTACTGGTACGAAGGCAGCTATACCGACTACGAAGAAGCCAAAAAGAAACGCCTCGGCGATGTAGAACCAAGAAGGCCGAGGTTTAAGAAGTTGGTGGTGTAGGGGGAGGAAAAGTAAAAAACGAAAAGCGAAAAACGGGGGCATATTGAATTTTTATTATATTCGCAATGTTATAAAACCAATATGATACAATTACCGGGAGTTACTATTAAAAGGGATACAAAGGGCAGCCCGCAAAAAATAATTTTTGACTATAAGCTCCATAGTGAGTTTCTTGAAGATTATCTTGATAATCTCTTGATAGAATCAAGGAAGGATGAGCCATCAGAGCCTTTGGATATTGTTAAAGCGAAGCTGGATAAATTGAGGGCTAAGAAGAAACCCATTTGAGTTATACAGTTGAAATTAAACAAAGCGCCCAAAAAGAATTGTTAGGCTTGCCTGATAATATCTACGACCGTTCTATGGTTATTTTGGAGAACCTGAAAGAGAATCCCCGCCCTTCCGGTTGTATAAAACTTAAAGGCCTTGTTGACCATTACCGGATTAGGGTAGGCAATTTCAGGATTATATATACCATTCAGGATAAAATACTTTTCGTAAATGTCATTGGGTTCCCAAACCGGAAAGACGCGTATTGAAACCTGAAATTGAATAACTCTTTAGTATTTGTCCATAAAGTCTTAAAGGTAAAAAACCTCTCAACAAGAAATATCCTCCTATCCGCCAACTATCTCCCCAATAACCAATAATTTTGCACCACTTCTTAATTAAAAATTAAGAATTAAACATTTAAAATTAATTTCATGGAGCATAAACTCAGTGAGCAGGAAATACAACGCAGGGAAAACCTCAAACACCTTGTAGAAAAAGGGATTGAGGCATTTCCGGCAGAAGAATGGAAGGTAACCAATACCGCTAAAGAAATCCTTGAAAACTTTAAGGACGAGGATAATAAATTCCTGGATGTAACCCTTGCCGGCCGTATGCTCAACAGCCGCATCATGGGCAAGGCCTCTTTCGCTGACCTGATAGATAGCACCGCCAAGATACAGGTCTATATTACCCGCGATGAGATATGCCCGGGCGAAGATAAAACCCTCTACAATGATGTATTCAAGAAATACCTTGACAATGGGGACATTGTAGGCATCAAAGGTTATGTTTTTCGCACCAAAATGGGCGAAATAAGTATCCATGTGCGTGAGTTCAAAATGCTTTCAAAGTCATTGCGCCCGCTTCCTTCCGTGAAGGAAAAAGATGGCGTGATATATGACGCTTTTAGCGACCCGGAGCAGCGCTACCGCCAGCGCTATGTGGACTTATTGGTTAATCCCCACGTAAAAGAAACTTTCCTGAAAAGGGTAAAACTCATCCAATCCATGCGCAATTTCCTGAACGACAAAGGCTATCTGGAAGTGGAAACCCCTATCTTACAGCCTCAATACGGTGGTGCAGCGGCACGTCCGTTTAAAACCCACCACAATACGCTGGACATGACTTTGTACCTGCGTATCGCCAATGAACTTTATCTTAAAAGGCTCATTGTCGGTGGTTTTGATGGGGTATATGAGTTTGCCAAAGATTTCCGCAATGAAGGGATGGACCGCTTCCATAACCCTGAATTTACTATGATAGAACTATATGTAGCCTACAAAGATTACTACTGGATGATGGATTTGGTGGAGGAAATGCTTGAAAAAGCAGCCATGGATATTCATGGCACTACTGAAGTAAAGTTTGGCGAACATACTGTCAATTTTCAGCGGCCGTGGAAACGGTACACCATGTACGAGGCAATTGAGCATTTTACAGGTAAAAATATTGAAGGCATGTCTGAAGAGGAGCTTGCCTCTTTTGCCCGCAGCATAGGCGTGCATATAGACCCAACGATGGGATTTGGCAAACTGATAGACGAAATTTTCGGGCATGCCTGCGAGCCTAAACTTATACAGCCTACTTTTATTACAGATTATCCAATAGAAATGTCGCCTTTGGCGAAAAAGCACCGCAGCAAACCGGGTTTGGTGGAAAGGTTTGAAGCGATATGCGTAGGCAAGGAAATATTGAACGCTTACAGCGAGCTTAATGACCCAATAGACCAGCGCGCCCGCTTTGAGGAGCAGCTTAAACTTGGCCTTCGCGGTGATGAGGAAGCTATGACGCTGGATGAGGATTTCCTTCGCGCTCTCGAATACGGTATGCCCCCGACAGCGGGTTTAGGCATTGGTATAGACCGTCTTGCCATGATCATGATTGGCGCGCAATCTATCCAGGAAGTGATATTTTTTCCACAAATGAGGCCGGAAAATTTGGAATAAGTAATAGAAAATAAGATAATCCTTACAGGGTTTCGAACTATTATCCGGAATTATCTGTATTTTCGTATATTATTTACGAAAAAAAACATTATTACCGATGTTAATAGATTTTACCGTTAGCAATTTTCGCTCCATCAAAGAGCCGCAGACACTAAGTATGCTTGCTACTTCCATCAAAGAACATCCCGAAAATGTGATGGATACCCCCGACCCAGAAATTAAACTCCTGAAAACGGCGGTGATTTATGGGGCAAATGGGAGTGGGAAGAGTAATTTGCTGAAGGCTTTAGAGGCCTTTTCTAATTTTGTATATTATTCAAATGATATTAAACTGGGAGAAAAAATAAAATATTATGAGCAATTCCGGTTGGATAGCCAAAATGCAAATTTACCAACTGCATTCATAATTGAATTTTTTGGCAGGGACGATATTCGTTATAAATATATTGTCTCAATTAGCAATAATGAAATAGAAACGGAGGCATTATACTTCTATCCCAGGAAACAGGAGGCAAGATTGTTTTATCGACTTCGTGGTATGCCAATAGTCTTTGGAGATGGTTTACTTGGTGCAAAAAAAAGCATAGAAAGCAAATTGTTATCTAACCAATTATTTCTTTCAAAAGCAGCCAATAATAATCATGAACAATTAGGCAATATTTACTCTAATTTATGGAATCTAATTCATGTTTTTAGCCCCTCTCCAAAAAACCTCCTTAATTTTATAACAAGCCATCTTAAAGTTAATGCAATTAAAGGAGATGAAAATTTTAGAAATAAGTTAAGTGCTTTATTATCATTTGCTGACACTGGTATTGAAGAGGTTTTAACTGTAAAAACGGATATTCCTGGAAATTATGAAATCAAAATAAATCATTCTGAGTATATTAACAAAATTAAAGCAGGTACTGTGTCGTTTTCTATTGAGGATGAATCAGAAGGTAGTCAAAGATTATATGCCATCGGTGGACAAATATTATTATTGCTAAACAGGTTTCATTCATCGATTTTTATTGACGAACTTAACAATTCTTTCCACCCCCTTATGACAGAAATGCTCATAAAAATGTTTTATAATAAGGCGACTAACCCATACAACTCCCAACTCATATTCACCACTCACGATACTTCTCTTTTAAGTAGCGGTCTTTTCCGCCGAGATCAGATATGGTTTACTGAAAAAGACCAGTATGGAGCTACACAATTATATTCTTTAAGTGAATTTGACAAGGACAAAGTTCGCCCGGATATTCCTTTTGATAAATGGTATTTGAGTGGTAGATTTGGTGCATTGCCTTTAATCAAGGACTTTAATTTTAAAGATAATGCCACAGCCAAGAAAGCAAAATAACAGAGAGGTAAGGGAAAGGGTATTAATTCTCTGTGAAGGGGAAACCGAACCTATATATTTTAGCGGCATCAAAGATGAAAAGATGCAAACAAATCCGCCTGCCGCTAATCGCATTACCATTCATCTTACAAATAAAAACACCGGCAGGGAATTGGTAAAATTGGCCAAAGATTTGAAAAAGGCATCTGAAACAGAACAGAACCCTTATGATGCTGTTTGGGTAGTGATTGACAAAGACGGCTATACAAAACACCCCGAAACTTTTAACCAGGCTAAAGATAACGCCTTCCAAATAGCATTTTCAAGCATTGCATTTGAATATTGGTTTCTGTTACATTTCACAATGACTACCGCCGCAGATTCTAAAGCTGATAACCTAATAAAAAGGCTTAAAAAAGCAGGGTATAAAGAGTATGATAAGAAGGGTAATCATTATACCATACTTAAAGACAGAACAGATTCGGCTATAGCGAATGCCCGGGCAGCAAGAAAGATATTAGACATTGAAGATACTCCCATTTATACCCGCAACCCTTATACAGACGTAGATATTCTTGTTGAATACTTAATGAATTTAAAATAAACCTGAATTCCTGCCCAATTCAAAAATTTATAATTCATAATTCATAATTTAAAACAATAAGCCTTACTTTTGGGTTTGTAATTTTACCAATGAATAAACAATACCCATTTTTTGTTAAGCTCACCATAGGGCTGATTTTACTTATCCTTGTTTCCTTTATTTTTATAAGGGCGGCGGGTGTATTGATCCCCCTGTTCGCCGCCACTTTATTTTCAATACTTTTTTTCCCAATAGCAGAGTGGATGGAGAGGTTCTACATATCCCGGCTGGCTTCAAGCCTTATCAGTATATTGTTGGTTTTTATATTCTTCTCAGGGCTTGTTTATGTCCTTTCGCATGAGATCATTGGCCTTTCGCAGGATATTCCAAAGATGCAAAGCCAGGCGGGTAATAAAATCACAGCTATACAGTCTTTCATCCGCAGCGAAACAAATATGTCCTCTGCGCGGCAAATAGCGTGGCTGCGCGATAAATTTTATGAATCAATTGCCACCGGCGGCTTCCTCATACAGAACGTGTTGTTTTCGTTTACATCTACTTTTATCCTGATCATTTTTATCCCCATTTATATGTTCTTTCTGCTCTACAACCGGGATAAATTTAAGGTGTTTATATTAATGGTAACCCATGAAGATCTACACGTTAAAGTGGACAAGATCATAAACCAGATACAGAAAATGATACAGAGTTATCTTTCCGGTGTTTTTATAGTGATGCTTATTGTTGCCACCTTCAATACTGCCGGTTTGCTGATATTAGGGATACAGTATGCAGTCTTTTTTGGCATACTGTCGGCCATCCTGAATATTATTCCCTACATCGGTATCTTTTCCGCCTGCGCCATGACAGCCCTTGTTGCTTTTATTACCAAAGAGTCTGGCTGGTACACCGTTGGCGTCGTTTGCATTTTCCTTTTTATGCACCTCATTGAGTCCAATATACTTACCCCACGCATTGTTGGGTCGAAAGTCAGCGTGAATGCTTTTGTCGCTATTATTGCATTACTTTTCGGCAGTATGCTCTGGGGCATAGCCGGGATGATATTATTTATCCCTATGGCAGGCATGGTGAAAATAGTTTGCGATAATATTGATTCCCTGAAACCCTTCGGCTACCTGATCGGTACTGAGTTCCCGGCACGAAAGCCCCCAAAACCACGTAACCCTGAACAAACAACTCCCCACGAATTGAAGGAAACCCCATAGCGTATGGTTTTTAAGATACTAATAGTTGGCATAGCAGGCGCAGCCGGCAGTATAGCCCGGTACATGGGGGGGCTCTTTGTTTTAAATATAATAAAGATACCGCCAACACGGTTCCCTATAGGTACATTTCTTATCAATATTGTTGGTTCTTTACTCATTGGCATTATATTCGAGCTATTTGCCAAAGGAAAGATGAGTGAAGAGTGGCGGCTGGCACTGGCCGTTGGTTTTTGCGGCGGCTTTACTACTTTTTCCGCATTTGCATACGAAAATATAGGGCTGCTAACACATGGCGGCGAGGACATTTCATTGAAACTACTAAAATCTATTTTATATATCGGTTTAAGCGTTATCCTTGGCATCTTGGCCGTTTGGGTGGGGATGAGGTTAGTGAGGGCGGTGGCGTGATTTCCAATGTTTAAGGGAAATATTTATAGATATCTTTTCTGTGAAGGCACCTGCTAAACTCTACCGTATTATTTACATAGAAAAACCCCATCCTAAAGTTTCCCTTGCTGGTGCGCGCGTGCCGCGCGTTCAATAAACTTGGAGGAATTGGATTAGTTCCGGTTACACTGTTATGGTAGGATCATTTGGAAATGAACGCGCGGCATGGGACTTTGGAATATTGGCATTATGGCTGGGATAAGAGTTTACATTTTGAAAATGGAGTATTAGTAAGATTTGAGGAGTAAGTATTCAATTTCACTTATTTAGCTTTCCCATATGATTAAGTATCGTTATTATTGTAGAATAATAATAAATGAATAAAATGGATATGAACGAGAAATTCGATGACTTACTGAGGCTGCTTGAAAAAATCCAAAATGAATTGCCAAATGGTTCTTATGGTTTTAGCATAAAAAAGGTTTACCCAATGATTGATATAGATAGTAAGGATTTAGACAATATGCTGGACCACCTCAAAAAAAATGATTATCTACACGTTTTAGATGATCAAAATTGGACGAATTGTAGACTTACTATGGTTGGATTAAAATTCATTCAGAATGGCGGTTTTGTAGGTGAACAAAAGGATAAGGTCATTCAAAGATACGCTAATGATGCAGCTATGGATGTAAAGATTATGACTAAAAAGATAATAAGATTAACAATGGTATTCATTTGGGTAACTGCAATATTTGGGTTAGCAAATATCATTGCTACAATCTTATGCAATAGTACAAAGTAAAAATCAGCCCTCAATAAACTTGGAGGAATTGGATTAGTTCCGGTTACACTGTTATGATAGGATTATTTGGAAATGAACGCGCGGCACGCGCGCACCAGCAGAGGGATAAACTTAAAATGAAGTCATTTTTGGAAATAGATAGCTTTTTCAATTTTGTGTATTGGAATTTAATTGAAGAATAATTCCCCCTGCTCGCTCAAATTTAGCTTGTGTAACTTGTGCAACTTTATAATGGCAGTTTGCAACTGCCTCCCCTTAAAAAGCCGCAGGGCTTTCTGTTTCTGCTGCAAGTCTCAATTTACAGGTTAACAAGCAATTAATACAGCGAATATTAATATAAAGCAGGCTATGTGAAACTATTACAGGCTTTTTTTCTTAATTTGCAAAGGATATTGAATTAACGCCATAATATATTGAATGTATGATAGCGCCGGCAGTGCAAGATCAATTACCTGAAATAGTTAACATTTTAAGCAAGTATAACATCAAACGGGCTTATTTATTTGGTTCGGCATGTTCCGGCGAGTTTAAAGACGGCAGCGATGTTGATTTCCTCGTTTCTTTTAAAGCTGGCCTCGACCCCGTGGAGCAGGGGGAAGAATGGTGGGACCTCCTGTTTGAGCTGGAAGACTATTTGCAAAGGGAGGTTGATTTGCTGACGGAGAACTCGCTTAAAAACCGCTACTTTATTGAAAGCGTAAATCAAAAAAAGCAGCTTATATATGAAGCTTGAGGAAAAAAAATACCTGCTTGATATTCTTGAAAGCATACAGGTAATAGAACAATATTTGGGCAAAAACAGGGTATTTGAAGATTTTAATAGGAACCAGCAGTTACAAGACGCCATCATCAGGCGGTTGGAAATTATTGGGCTTGCCACCAATAAGCTACTAAAGGAAAACCCGGATATTCTAATTTCTAATTCGCGTAAAATCGTAGGGTTTAGAAATAAAGTGGCCCATGAATACGATAGGATTTCTCTTGAAAATATATGGGCTATCCTTATAAAGTATTTACCAACGTTAAAGGATGAAGTTGAAAAATTATTGAATACATCAACCGGTCATTAACCAGGTTTTAGGAGGCTCCAGTCCCCCCGTGCTTGCTCATGTTTAGCTTGTGTAACTTGTGCGGATAATAATGGTAGTTCCTCATAATTCATAATTTATAATTCCTCCATTCCCCCCTCCACAAACTCCACCATCCCTTCCAAATCCCCCGGCGCAAACCACTTAATGTCTTTATCTTTCCTGAACCAGGTTAATTGCCTTTTGGCGTAGTTGCGGGTATGTTGTTTGAATAGCGTAACTACTTCTTCATAAGAATATTTACCATCAAGGTAGTCAAAGAACTCGGTATAGCCCACTGTATGCAATGCCCGCAGATGTCGTTGTGGGTAAAGTGTTTTAACTTCATCTAATAACCCTGCCTTCAGCATCTCATCGCAGCGGTGATTGATTCGGTTATATAGTTCTTCGCGGGGCAGGTCCAGCCCGATCTTTATGGCTTCAAAATCTCTTTCGTGTTGTTTTCCGGTAAGGAATTCCGAATAAGGTTTTCCAGCCGCCAAACAAACTTCCAGCGCACGGATGATTCGCCTGTGGTTATCCTTGTCAACGACATTGTAGTATTCAGGATCAAGTTTTTCGAGGATCTTTTGTAATCCTTCCAATCCCTCTGTTTTGTAAATGTTTTGTACTTTCTCTTTTGTTTCTTCGTCGACAACCGGAAAAATATCTGTGCCGTCTAATAAAGATTTCAAATAAAGTGTAGAACCGCCTGCACAAACTACAATTTGGTGTCTCTTAAAAAGAGAACCAAGTTCGGCAAGTGCATCGGTTTCGTATTTTCCGGACGTATAAGTTTGTTCTATGGATAGTTGGCCAATAAAATGATGTTTTATTTTGGCAAGTGTGGCATCATCGGGCTTGGCCGTGCCGATATTCATTTCTTTAAAAAACTGCCGTGAATCGGCAGAAATGATCTCAGTATTAAAGTGCTGTGCTATCGCTACAGCTGCGTCCGTTTTACCGGAAGCAGTAGGCCCCATTATCACAATGAGCCAGTGTTTTTGTTTTAATTGTGCGATGATCCTGTTTAAAAATTTATGACCACCGAGGACACTGAGAACACAGAGAAATTCACACTGTGACCTCCTTGCCTTCCGTGGTTCATTTTTTTGAGGATATCAAAGAGATTTTTCCTCAATAACTTAATAACCTATAACTCCTTAAAAGTCATCCTCATGTCCTTCAAATTCATCGTGGTCGAAGTCATCCCAGCCGCCTTCTTCGCCTTCTTCATCTTCCTCATCATGATGGAAATAATCAAAATTCTTTTCCCTTAGTTCCTCCACGTATTTATCATCGTCTTCGGTAATGCGCTCAGGGTATTTTTCAATAGTTTCGTACTGTTTTGGCGCATCGCCGATGCTTTCAACTAATGCCGGATATGAGTCAGGGTTACCTTTTCTATTGGAAATTTCTTCCACTTCCAGGCGGAAATTCCACATCAGTACAAAATCATACACATAGATCAGTTTTTCCTCTATTTCAGTAACATATTCATTCAGTTCAGTAGTAGCCATTATAGGCATAGAGCCATCTTCTTCCATATCCATCACAGATATTTCTTCGCCTTTTTCCCAAAGGTCATCGCTCATGTAAAAAGAAGCAAGCTGGGTATTATCAAAACCTACAGAAGCAAGGATAGCATTGTGCAGGTCTTCAAATGTCTGGTCTGCACGGATATCTATTCTCCTCTGTATATCTTCATTGTCTTCAAACCATACCAGGAAGCGGTAAATCAGCATCGTATTATTTTTTAAAGTTTAAGGGAACAAATTAAATTAATTTTTAGGAAAAAACCCTAATTCTCCTGCAATTTTAAGCATATAGGCATACGCTTCATCATAGCTGTTAGGTATTTCACCCTCTATAATAGCCTCTTTTACAGCTTCTTTTATTATCCCAACATTTTTGGAAGGCGCTATCCCGAAAGTATTCATAATTATCTCACCTGTGATGGGTGGTTTCCAGTTTCGCAGGCTGTCTTTTTCCTCTACTTCTCTTATTTTTTCTTCAACATCGTCAAACCGTTTGAGGTAGCGGTTTACTTTTTCTACGTTTTTAGAAGTAACATCTGCCCGGCAAAGCTCAAGCAGATCGTCAATATCCTCTCCCGCATCAACTATAAGCCTTCTTACGGCTGAATCAGTTACATCATGCGTCAGGGCTATGGGACGAAGGTGCAGGGCAACAAGTTTTTGCACATATTTCATCCTTTCATTCATGGGCAGCTTCATGCGGCGGAAGATGCGGGGCGTCATATTGGCGCCTATCATTTCGTGGCCGTGGAAAGTCCAGCCCTGGTCAGGGTCAAACCGCTGGCTTTGGGGCTTGCCTATATCGTGCAAAATTGCTGCCCAGCGCAGCCATAAATAATCTGAATAGTAGGCTACATTATCAAGCACTTCAAGCGTATGGAAAAAATTATCTTTATGCGCCTGGTTATTAATGGTCTTTACACCATGAAGCAAAATCATTTCCGGGAAAATAATGTTAAGCAGACCGGTTTCAAACAGCAGTTTAAAGCCAACAGAAGGCTTACTCGACATTATTATTTTATTCAGTTCATCCGTTATCCTTTCCTGGCTGATAATGGAGATACGCTCACGGTTTCGGTGAATAGCTTCCTTGGTTTCAGGAAAAAGGGTAAAACCAAGCTGGCTGGCAAATCGCACTGCCCTCATCATCCGCAGTGGGTCGTCAGAGAAAGTAATATCGGGGTCGAGAGGAGTGCGCAAAATGCCTGCATCAAGGTCTTTTATCCCGTTAAAGAGGTCGGTAATCTCACCAAAGTCATCCGGCTGCAGGCACATGGCTAATGCATTGATCGTGAAGTCGCGCCTGCTGAGGTCGTCTACCAGGCTGCCTTCTTCCACTATTGGGTTGCGCGAGTCGCGGTTGTATGATTCTTTGCGTGCGCCAACAAACTCTACTTCCAGTTCATCAAATTTTATTTGCGCCGTGCCGAAGTTTTTAAAGAGGGCAAGGGTAGCATTGTTCTTCAATTGTTTAGCTACTTCGGTAGCAAATTCAAGCCCATTGCCAACGACCACAATATCTATATCTTTACTACTGCGGTTTAGCAGCAGGTCGCGCACAAAGCCGCCAACGAGATAGGCGCGTACATCCAGTTTTTTTGAAGCCTTTTGTACCGCACCCAAAACCGGCAGGTCAGATACTATTTGCAAAATAGAGGGTTGCAATTTATCTTAGGTTGTTAATATGCTTTTTTCGTAAACCTATAAGGTTTTCAAAACCTTATAGGTTTCATTTTCTTAAAGGGTGAGGTCTTATCTTTTGCGAATTTGCTGTTGCCTTAGCTGTTGTTGCTTTTGTATGTCTTCAAGGCGCTGCTGCCACCTCGATTTTTTTACATTTGTCCCGGTCTTCTTTTTGTTTTCTTCTATCCGGGCTATCAGCTTTTTCTCATCAATAAGTTTCCTGAAGATATATTGCTGCAAGAAGGTTATAACATTTGAAAGGAAATAATAATAAGATAACCCTGCCGCATAATTATTAAAGAAACCAAGGAAAACGATAGGCATAATATAGCTCATCCACTTCAGTTCAGCCTGTTGTGTAGTAAGAGCGTTGTTTAGCCTGGTATATATGATGGTAGAGATGGTCATTAATATGGTAAACAAGCTGACGTGGCTGCCATAAGCAGGAATAGTGAAAGGCAGGGAATATATCGAGTCGTAAGTAGACAAGTCATGAGCCCAAAGGAAGCCCTGTTGCCGTAACTCAATTGAAGAAGGGAAAAACCGGAACATCGCTACCAGTATAGGGAACTGTAAAAGCATAGGTATGCAGCCGCCAAACGGGCTAACCCCTGCTTTTCGGTACAGTTTCATGGTTTCCTGCTGGTTTTTAGTGGCATCACCGCCTGTTTTTGCCTTTATCTCATCAATTTCAGGTTTTAATATCCGCATTTTGGCGGTAGAGAGATATGACCTGTATGTAAATGGCAGTGTAATAAGCTTTATGAAAATAGTAAGGATGAGGATGATAAGGCCATAATTGGAAATAAAGCCGCTCAATATGTCGAATACAGGGATAATAATGAAACGGTTTATCCACGCGATAAGGAAGAAGCTCCAGCCGAGCGGTATTTGCTTTTCAAGGTCTAAGTGATAAGAAGAGAGCGCCTTATAGCCAAGAGGCCCAAGGTACATATCTGTATGGAAACTTTCTTTGGCTAAGTGGCCATAAGGTATGGTCAGCTTGGCGGACATGTTTTTCAGGAACTTAGCCCTGTTTTCAAACTGGTTAGTGGCAAGGTCAGCATTCAGAAAATTTACCGGGGCTATAAGCGCCTGGCAAAAGAACTGCTCCTTAAAAGATACCCAGTTGGTATGCAGGGTCACACTTTCCTGCTTGCTGCCGTTTTCGCTTAAATAATTATGGTTGTCATCCTCCGTGCGGTAGTGGATGGTGGTATTGGTATTGGAAACGTTTGAATCGTTCTCGTGCCTGAAAATATCTTCCTGCCAGTTGAGGGATAAGTAGCTGATCGTTTTTGGAATAACCTGGTTCATCCCGTTCATCACGAGCGTATTGCTGACCATGTAATCCTCGCCATGCAGCACATACCGCTGCTGCAATACCCTGCCGCCGCCCAGGTCTATGCTCATCGTTACCACGCCGGAATCTTTGTCCTTTACATAAGTAGAATCGTCCTTTGTAGTAAAATACAGGTCCCCGGTATTTACTTCGTCTATTTTGCCGCCCAGAGCCGATTCAAAATGGTATTCGTATTTTGAGTGGGCAGCATCTATAAGGATAAGGGGCTTTTTATCGTAAGTCTTGTATTTTTTTAGTTCTGCGTATGTTATGCGCCCGCCGTGGGTTGATATCCGGAGTTTGAGGAAGTCATTTTCCAGGGTAACATCTTTGTTTTTACCGTTGCCAAAGTTCCTCCAGCCTTCAGGCATGTTAGATAGGGTATCTTTCCCATGAGTAGTGTCTTTTTGGGCGGTATCCTGTACGGAAGCGGCATTGGCCGTTTTTCCCATAGCAGTATCCGTTTTGGTGGTAACAGCCTTACCGGCAGGCGGCGCAGGGTTGTTCTGCCTGAATATAAATATCGAAGAAACTAAGATCAGGACAATTAAAATAGTCCCTGTGATTGTATTACGATCCATTAAAATGCTAAATGAGGGGCAAAATTAATAAATATAGTTGGGACTTGGGGAGAATGAAAAATGAAAAGTGGAAAGTGCCTATCTTTTCATAATTTTGCACTATGCCAGAAATTAGCAGGTTTTACGGAATTATTATCAGGATGTTTTTTCATGACCATGTACCTCCTCATTTTCATGCCGAATATGGAGAATACCAGGCGCAATTAAGTATTCCCGATGGTGAAATCATTGAAGGATTCCTGCCCCGCCGTGCACTCAGGCTGGTACAAGCCTGGACGGAACTACACAGTGAAGAACTTTTGTTAAACTATAATGAATCTCAAAAGCAAGGTGGCGTTATTTCGAGGATCGAACCTTTAAAATAAATATAGTTATATGATGCACAAAATTACGTCAATTATTGAAATACAACCCTATACCATTTCTGTAGTTTTTGATGGCAAAGAAAACAGGAAAATAAATTTTACGCCCTTACTGGCTGATTTTCCGGCATTGAACGACCAGGAAATATTTTCTTCCGCCACACTTGATGATTATCCTACATTGATGTGGGCAGGCCTTGCCAAAATTAAAGAACTTGACGGGTCTATCAGTCGCATACCGCTTGATTTTTGCCCGGATACCCTGTATATGATGAGCGTAGCATTATAAACTTTCTTCAGGCTATTCTTTTGATTTTTGATTTCGGTAAGATTTGGTGATTTTTTTAAGTTGTAGAAAGCTAAACACGGCAAACGGGAAAAGCCTACATGGAAATATCTCTTTAAAATGCTAATATTCTCTTATTAATACTTCTTTTCCATATCCTTCTAATTTATCGCCAATAAGATAAACATAAATCTTTCGCTCTTTTTGATTGTCATGGATTATACATTTTTTCAGCCCAAACTGGTGCTGTTCTTTTCCATTGACAAGTGGTAAATTAATATATCTCCATGCGACAGAACCAAGAGTTTCCAATTCCATCAAAATATTACCTTCCCAAATAAGATTATCATGTTCAAGTTTGATATATAGAATATTACTCTATTTCGGCTTCACTAATTATTTTATCTCTTAGAACCCATGTGTTGACCTCAAAACCATAGCCAATATATTTCCCAGCGGCTTTCCCAAATTTTTTTCTTAAACGCATTCTATTATTTCGATTTACTATCCAAAACATTGTAAAGGTTATCAAAATTGAAGGTAAAATGCCAAACAGTATTCCATTTATCAATTCGCAAGTATTAAATTCGCACTTCATATATAAAGATACTTTTCAGACTTCAACAATCTTCTGGAATCACGAATTTAAGATTAGATTTAAC
>Ga0206827_1144_pt1 | contig 14189 bp, 6 predicted proteins | sample Alteio_BWOrgCont_77_FD_152852 | JGI IMG/M metagenome (GOLD analysis project Ga0206827, IMG submission 152852) | Enriched cells from forest soil in Barre Woods Harvard Forest LTER site, Petersham, Massachusetts, United States -... | ecosystem: Environmental > Terrestrial > Soil > Temperate forest > O...
ATTTTTGAAAAGCGGATTATTGAATGGTGCAAATGGGTTGGATACAAAATAAAAGTCCCTAACAAAATGAACGCCTAATATGACTATGAAAGCAATTACAGAAAATAATATCAGCCGCACGAGCAATTTTGCGTCTATTCTCTTTGTGTAAAAATAATATAAAACCATACAGGCATGTAATGGCACAAATATAAAATTAGTGTATTTGGATGCCATACACACAATAAACAACAATGAGCTTATTATTAAATTATTAAATTTGGCCTTACCCATGTCAATATCATAGAACAACAGGTACAAACTTGCTATATAGATGCATTGTGTAACGATGTCGATTTTCCCCCCCCCAACGAGCCATTGAAAATCATATATAAGGGAAAAAGAAATGGCCAGGATTAATGACGCCCCTTTTGACATCCTTCTGCGGGCAAATGAATAGACTAACCAAAGAAAAACCAGGGATACAAACCCATCAAATATTTTAGCCATATACTCATTTCCAAAAGTAAAAGAAAAAGAAAATATGGTTTCTGTGAGGCATGGCATTAAGGAGTATTTTGTATCGTGGGGGTCAAAAGATACCAGGCCATTATGAAAAATCCACCTGGATGTTTCCATATAACCGTCTATTGCATCGCCAAGTTTTGCCGGAGTAAAAGAATTTAAAAAAACAATAAAATATGCTGCAGCGGCAAGGATAAATACAATAAGAATTAACTTATTGGTGAACAGTGATTTTATTTTTTGCGGAAACGCGTTGAAGAATAATTCCCGCCAGGTTTTAGCCCCTAATATAATCCCTGGTAAAAATATTGCTAAAATTAAATACAAACCTGGGGGGGGTATAAAAAAGTATAATGCATAAGATATTAAGGCATATATGGAATATCCAACCGCAAAAGCAATAGCAATATTTCCTGAAATTTTTAGCTTCCGGTTTACAAAACTTCCGCCCCCAACCATCGAAACCAGCAAATAAATTGCTAATAATGTAGCCTTTAGAATATCTAAATTTATCATTATATTAATATCTGTTTAATTAAAACTTCAAAATATCCCAATCACCGCCCTATAGATTCATAATAAAATCCGGCATCTTTCAATTCTTTGGGAGCGAATAAGTTTCTACCATCAAATATAACTTTGTTCTTTAGCCTCTTAGCCATTTGTTCAAAATCAGGGGTACGGAAAAGTGGCCACTCGGTCATTATCATTAACGCATCGGCTCCATTAAGCGCTTCGTAAGCTTCTTCAGCAAATTTTATTTTATCTCCATATATATTTTTTACGTTCCCCATCGCTTCAGGATCATAGGCAATTACTTCAGCACCTTCCTTAAGCAATTCGCTGATATTATATAATGCAGGAGCCTCCCGTATATCATCAGTATTCGGCTTAAATGCGAGGCCCCACATCGCTATTTTTTTAGCTCTAATATCTCCATTAAAATAAGCTTTCAATTTAGGGATCAAATTCGTTTTTTGAATTTCATTTACTTCCATCACTGCATCAAGTATCTTGAAATCATAACCTATATCATCAGAAGTTTTGGCGAGCGCCTGCACATCTTTAGGGAAACAACTGCCACCGTAACCAATACCTGCAAAAAGGAAACGTTTACCGATCCGGGAATCAGAGCCGATACCAATGCGGACTTCATCTACATTGGCGCCAACTTTCTCACAAAGGTTGGCTATTTCATTCATAAATGTAATTTTGGTAGCGAGAAATGCATTAGCTGCATATTTGGTAAGTTCCGCTGATCTTTCATCCATAAAAATAATAGGGTTGCCCTGTCTTACAAAGGGGGCATAAAGCCTGTCCATTACTTCTTTTGCATTGGGAGAAGACGTACCTATAACCACTCTTTCCGGTTTCATGAAATCCTCTACGGCTACACCCTCACGGAGAAATTCCGGGTTAGAAACTACATCAAAATCCACTCTTGCGCCTTTTGCGATCCTCTCCCGCACTTTTTCTGAAGTGCCGACAGGTACAGTGCTTTTATCTACAATTACTGTATATTCTTTAAGCAAAGGGCCAAGTTCATCAGCCACCTTGAGTATATATTTCAGGTCTGCTGCGCCATCTTCGCCCGGCGGGGTTGGCAGTGCAAGGAAAATCACCTTTGCACCTTCAATTCCTTCTGCAAGGTTGGTTGTGAAATGCAGCCTGTTGCCTTTTATATTTCTTTCAAACAAAACATCAAGGTCTGGCTCATAGATAGGTATTTCCCCTTTTTGCATCCTTGTCACTTTATCCTTGTCTATATCTACGCACACCACCTGGTTACCCGTTTCTGCAAAACAAGTCCCCGTTACAAGGCCCACATATCCTGTCCCTACTACAGCTATATTCATGTTTAAATTATTGGTTATTCGGTTATTGGCTTGATAAAAATTTATCGCCCGATTAATTTAATTAAAAAAGGAGTTTACCGTTTTTGCAATAAAGGTTATCTGCTCATCATCCAGTTCTGTATGCATTGGCAGGCTCAGTACCTCCCTGGCAAGTATTTCAGTAATTTTTAACTTGCTTACATCGTACCGGCATGCGTTTTTATACGGTTCATTTTCATGGATCGGCATGGGATAATATACCTTATTGGGAATGCCTTTCTCATTAAGGAAGCCCGCAAGATCATCCCTTTTACCATTGGTGATGCGTAAGGTGTATTGGTGAAAAATATGGCTTGAAAATGCTGCGCGGGATGGGGTAACCAGAGCTGTATTATTTTTAAAGGCGGAATCATAAGCAGCAGCAGCATCTTGCCTGGCTTTATTGTATTCCCCAAGTTTTTGAAGTTTTACCCTTAACACGGCAGCCTGTATTGTATCAAGCCGGGAATTAACGCCTATTTCTTCATAGAAATACTGGCTCCCCTGGCCGTGATTGGCCATTATCTTTATTTTTTTATCAAGATCAGAATGATTAGTGAAAACAGCGCCACCGTCACCTGCAGCCCCTAGATTTTTAGAAGGGAAAAATGATGTAGTGCCTATATGCCCAATAGTTCCCGCTTTCAGCCAGTTTCCATGATAAAGACAGTCAGCCCCGGTAGCCTGTGCAGTATCTTCGATTACATAAAGGTCATGCCTTGCAGCAATCCCCATGATGGACTCCATGTTGGCGCATTGCCCAAACAAATGAACGGGAATAATTACCCTTGTCTTTTCGGTAATAGCTGCCTCAATAGCCTCCGGGTCTATATTAAAAGTATATGGGTCACAATCTACCAGCACCGGAGTTAGTTTGAGCAAACGAACTACTTCGGCAGTAGCAACGAAAGTAAAATCCGGGGTTATTACTTCAGCGCCTTCCGGTAGATTCAGGGCCATTAGCGCAATCTGGAGGGCGTCAGTACCATTTGCTACACCTGTAACATGCTTTACGCCAAGAAATGATGCCAGTTCTTTTTCAAAAGCAGCTACCTGCGGGCCTTTAATGAAAGCGGTGGTGTCCATCACCTCATTTATGGCGGCATCAAGTTCAGTTTTTATCTTTTTATGTTGCCCCGCAAGGTCAACCATCCTGATAGGCTGCATGTATTATAAATTTGGCGCAAATATAGGGCAATGTAGCGATTTTAGGAAATGGCCAGATAACATTAACGATTTATACTTATATCCTTTAAATCCTTAAATTTGCACCGCATTTTGCTTTATTTTTATAATTAGTTCTTTTAATTCTATTCTATTGATTTTTAATTTTAGAAAACTAATCAGGGCTTTTAAATGTAAACCTTTTTAATATTCAATAAACCTATACAGCTTTGAGTGATACTTATAAAATAATTGAAAACCTCCTCCGCCAGCGCATCCTTTTGCTCGATGGCTCTATGGGAGTGCTTGTGCAGGGCTTTAAACTGAAAGAAGAAGAATTCCGGGGAGAAAGGTTTAAAGACAATCCTGTTGACCTTCGCGGGAATATCGATGTATTAGTCCTTTCCAAACCTGACCTGATTAAGGAAATCCATCATAAGTACCTGGCTGCCGGGGCCGATATTATCGAAACCGACACTTTTACTGCGACTTCTATTTCCCTTGTTGAGCACCAGCTCCAGGATTATAGCTATGAAATAAACAAACAAGGCGCTATCATTGCCAAAGAAGCAGCTGCTGAATGGACAAAAAAGACCCCTGCCAAGCCACGTTTTGTGGCAGGCTCAATAGGGCCGATGAACCGCTCTCTTTCCTTGTCGCCTGACGTAAACGACCCGGCCTACCGCGCCGTAACCTGGGACCAGGTGGTAAATTCATATATGATAGCCGTACAGGGGCTTGTAGATGGAGGCGTAGATATACTTCTTCTTGAAACGATGATCGACACGCTCAATTGCAAAGCGGCAATTTTTGCGGTAAATGAAGTTTGCCGGAAATCAGGAAAAAATATCCCTGTAATGATCTCAGGCTCTATCATTGACATGAGCGGGCGAAGCCTGAGCGGGCAAAATACCGAAGCATTTTTAATATCGGTTTCTCATACTAAAAACCTCCTGAGTGTTGGATTGAATTGTTCGCTCGGCGCTGCGCAGATGCGCCCATATATTGAAGAATTGTCCAATAAAGCCCCGTTCTTTACCTCCATATATCCGAATGCGGGACTGCCAAATACGATGGGCGGGTATGATGAAACGCCTTCAATTACTTCTTCTTTCCTTAAGGAATTTGGAGAAAGTGGATTCTACAATATAGTCGGGGGTTGTTGCGGCACTACGCCTGAACATATTAAAGCTATTGCGGAAGTAATTAAAGACATACCGCCAAGAAGAATACCCGAAATAAAACCTTATTTGCGCCTTAGCGGCCTTGAACCATTGGTAGTTACCGAAGACACCAATTTTGTAAATATTGGTGAACGAACAAATATTACCGGGTCAAAGAAATTCAGCCGCCTCATCACTACAGGCAATTTTGAAGAAGCGCTTTCCGTAGCCCGCGAACAGGTAGAAGGCGGCGCCCAGGTACTGGATGTGAATATGGATGAAGGCATGATCAACTCTGAAGAAACAATGACGAAGTTTCTTCTTTTAATGGCTTCAGAACCGGATATTTCACGGCTGCCAATAATGGTGGATTCCAGTAAATGGACAGTCATTGAAGACGGCCTTAAATGCCTTCAGGGCAAAGGAATTGTAAACTCAATTTCTCTCAAGGAAGGAGAAGATAAATTCAGGGAGCAGGCAAGAAAAGTATTGCAATATGGAGCCGCTGTTATCATTATGGCTTTTGATGAAAAAGGCCAGGCCGATAGTTATGAAAGGAGGATTGAAATTTGCAAACGCGCCTATACCATCCTTACCGAAGAGATCGGTTTTCAACCACAGGACATTATTTTCGATCCGAATATATTAACAGTAGGCACCGGCATTGACGAACATAATAATTATGCTGTTGACTATATCCGCGCTACCAAATGGATAAAAGAAAACCTGCCCCTGGCTAAAGTGAGCGGGGGCGTATCCAATATATCTTTTTCTTTCCGCGGTAACGATACTGTACGTGAAGCCATGCACTCCGCTTTTCTTTACCACGCCATTAAGGCGGGTATGGATATGGGCATAGTAAATGCCGGGCAGCTTGCTATTTATGAAGACATTCCAAAAGACCTGCTTGAAAGAGTAGAAGATGTATTATTAAACCGCAGGCCTGATTCTACAGACAGGCTCATGCAGTTTGCAGAAACATTAAAGAAAAAAGACAAAGCGGAAGTTGTTGAAGATGAATGGCGAAAAGGCACCGTGGAAGAAAGGCTGAAACATGCCCTCGTAAAAGGCATTGTGGACTATATAGATGCTGATACCGAAGAAGCCCGCCTGCAATACGAGCGCCCGATAAGCATAATAGAAGGTCCGCTTATGGCCGGGATGAATGTTGTCGGCGACCTCTTTGGGGCAGGCAAAATGTTCCTTCCACAGGTAGTGAAAAGCGCCCGTGTGATGAAAAAATCCGTAGCTATTCTTATTCCATATATTGAAGCGGAAAAAGAAAAAAATCAAGCCAAAGGTCCTGCCGGAAGGGTACTGCTTGCTACAGTGAAAGGCGATGTACATGATATTGGCAAGAACATAGTTGGCGTGGTACTCGGCTGCAATAATTTTGAAGTAACCGACCTCGGCGTCATGGTTTCGGCTGATAAGATATTGCAGACGGCCAAGGACATGAATGCCGATGTGCTTGGCCTCAGCGGACTGATAACCCCTTCGCTGGATGAGATGGTGCATGTGGCTAAAGAAATGCAAAGGCTTGGCTTTACCATTCCGCTTTTGATCGGCGGGGCAACAACCTCAAAGACCCATACTGCTGTAAAAATAGCCCAGCACTACAGCGGCCCTGTTGTACACGTATTGGATGCTTCGCGCTCGGTGCCTGTAGTGCAGAATTTTATGAACAAAGAGATTGCCGACAAATTTGTTTTGGAAATAAATGAAGAATACAAGCGGGTTCGCGAAGACTGGGCAAAGAAAAGCGAAATAAAAGATTATCTGCCCCTTGCAAAGGCCCGGAGAAACAAATTTGATGCATCCAAAAGTGGTTATATCCCTGAAAAACCGCGTAAAACCGGCCTGACCCTTTATCCAAAATACCCGGTATCTGAAATAAGAAAATACATTGACTGGACGCCGTTTTTCCAGGCATGGGAATTGCGAGGCAAATACCCCGATATTTTCAATAACCCCGACTATGGCAGCGAAGCCAAAAAGCTGTTTGACGATGCCAATAAGATGCTCGACAAAATAGAAAAAGGCCACCTGCTCCGGTGCAACGCCGTAGCGGGTATCTGGCCTGCCAACAGCATCAATGAAGATGATATAGAAATATATACAGACGATACCCGGAAAGAAGTCCGCACTGTGATCCATACCCTCCGTCAGCAGGGGCTCAAAGGCAATGGCATCCCTGATATTGCACTGGCCGATTTCATTTACCCTAAAGAAAGCGGCGTCCCTGATTACATGGGTGGTTTTGCTGTAACGGCCGGTCATGGTGTAGATGAGATGGTCAAAAAATTTGAAGCCGACCATGATGACTATTCCGCTATCCTCGTAAAAGCCATTGCCGACAGGTTAGCAGAAGCTTTGGCGGAACTGCTCCATGAAAAAGTCCGTAAAGAACTTTGGGGTTATGCGCCTAATGAACACCTTAGCAGTGAGGAAGTAATAAAAGAACATTACCGCGGTATCCGCCCTGCTCCCGGCTACCCTGCCTGCCCCGACCATACTGAAAAGTGGACACTCTTTAATCTCATAGACGGAGAAAAGAATACAGGTATCCAGCTTACCGAAAGCCTTGCCATGTACCCCACTGCGGCTGTTTGCGGCTACTATTTCGCGCACCCGGAAAGCAAGTATTTCCCGGTAGGCAAAATAAATAAAGACCAGGTAGTAGACTATGCCCGCCGCAAGGGAATGTCTGTAGCGGAAGTGGAACGCTGGCTATCGCCAGTTCTTGCCTATGAGCCTGAAATTGTAGTGGTATTGGCAGAATGATTTACTACCCTTGCCGGCGCTTTCGCTAACAAGGATTTAAAAATTCTGCAAATTCTAAAATTCTGCAAATTCTGATTCAGACAACTAAAAAATATACGTCACATTCACCTTTCCGGTGTGCACGGGGGCGCTGACTTCAGAGGCGCGGCCTTCGTAGTCGAGGGTAAGCTGGAGGTTGTTTTGCAGGCGCTGGTTCCATATTACGCTCCAGGTATAGTTGCTGCCGGGTTGCAGGCCCTGTAGTATTTCGTAGCCTACAGGCGAGGTAGTATTGTATGGATACTCAATATGGATATAGTTGAAGCGGAAATTGGCGGTAGCTTTGCTCACCCAATTGTACTGCCCTTCCAATCCTCCATTGTTGATGACGCCAAGTTCGTGATATTCCCCCGCCTCATTTTGCTCATTGCTGAAACTGTAAGAGAGGTTAAACCGCAATTTCTGCGTAGGCTGGTACACAAGGGCGCAGCCCGGCTGATAAAAATAAACCAAGTAATTATTGGTATCTACAAAGCTGTTGGAATAGCTTTTAACCCCCCAGTCAAACACAGGCTGCAGGGTGAGTTTCTTGGAGAAATTCCAGCGCATATGGGCAGTATAGTCGAGTTTTTCATTGCTTTCAATACCATCTGTCAGCAGGGATTTGGTACGGGTATCCGCCACGCTGAAATCTGCACCCCAGATGGGGTCAGCCTTGTTAAAATACAATGAATTGCGCATGAGTGATGAACTGGAAACAATATCTGTATCCACCTCATTGATGAAAAAAGGGTTTAAGTCTTTTATCTGGGCCACATCGTCTATTTTACGGCTAACCTGCACGCTGGCATTATCGGTGAGGCGTTTAAAAAACTTTTCATTTTTTGAATCTTTAGCAAACAGTTTGCCAGGCATTAAATTAACCGTCTGCTGAAAATCGTTATTTACCGTACTAACATATTCGTCTGTTGGCACAGCTATTTTTATATAATCTCCCTGGTCGGAATAAATGGCAGGAAAAAATTCATTGTATTCAGCTATGCCGTCATGGTTAAGATCTATCCACTGGTAATTTCCCGTACCCGGCCCTCCGGGAGCTGGAACATATACATAGCTATTTTTCAGTTCTTTACCAGTACTTATCTGGTAATAAGAACTGGTAGCGAGCGCCCCGTGAAAAAGATTTAACTGGTAATCTACCCGCGAAGTAAAAGATTTGTCATGGGGCTTATCCTGGAGGCTCACCGGGCGCACAGAATCAAAATCGCGGTAATTAAAATCAAAACGCAATTGCTTGTTTGGGTTTTTCAGGACACTGTATTTTACTATATAGTTTATGCCACGCGCAGCGGGGCTTTCACTGTTGCCAAGCGGGCTATAGTCATTCCTTTCATCTATCTCGAAAGTGTATTGGTGCTTTGCCTTGTCGGAATTGGTAAAATAGGCCCTTTCTTCGTCATATTTATAGGATACGCCGGTATCCAGAAAAGTATGGCCCTGGTAAGAATATAAACTTTGCTCTTCGGCCCATCCCGCCCCTATTCGCCCAAGCGCTACGGGATAAGACAGGTCATCGTTATACTTCTCAAAACGCTCATCCTGAAAATCAACCAAAGGTTGTGTAAGATTATCTACCCACGTAACCTGCGATAAAGATTTAAGTATAAACTTTTGGTAATCAACCTCCATATTGGCATTTTGCATAAACCCGTTCAGGTAGCCCGCCTCGGTATAATACTGGCTGAGGGTGGATAAATTGAACAGCCCTTTTTTTGCAAGGGTAAATGCAGCATCGCCAAGGTTTTGCATAGTACGGGGTGGGGTGGTTGTAGGGTTTTGGAGCCCATCCGTCCATGTCCTGTCAAACTCCACGTCCCTGTACCGCTCTATATAAGTGAAGTTTTTATCGTCATGCTCAAATTCAACTTTATAACTGAATGTAAAAGGGTTCTTTGATTGCTGCAGGGCAAATTGCTGCTGAATGAAAAAATGCCCTGCCCAACCGGCATCATTTTGTTTATCAAGGCCAGACGCAGTATTCAGGTCGGTATTGCTGCCTGAAAGTTCAGCGCCAATCAAACCCTTATTCGCAAAACTCCTTGTAGCCGATACCGTAGCCATTTGCTGCTTGTTAGGGGCTACTATCCTTACCACCGTATCGTAAACACCCTGCATAACGCCCTTCACTGGCGGCACAAAACCAAATACCTGTCCATTGGCGCTGGTATTAAGCATTATATAGTTTCCCTGCCCCTGCCCCAACTGCGTGAAGCTAATGGTATAAATAGCGCTGTCGGATGAATTGGAATACTGGTAAATAACGCCGGTAAAACCGGGCGGGTTCACTACCCTTTTATAATTAACTCTTGTAGCCGAATAACCGCCGTTGGTCACCCCGCTTGTAAAGGCCTTACTGAGGCTGTCGCCTGCTGTGGCTAAAATACGCTGCGTAGTCGAATCAAGAGGGCCATTTAGTGGTTGGTTTTTATTGTCCTGCGCTGAATAAAGATTTACTGCAAATTTCCATTGCTCGTATTTAAAATCAGTGAACGCATGCACCACTGTGCGGGTATAGGTCTGCGTAGTATATTGAAATTCAATAACAATCCGGTTGTATTGAGTGATCGGGCGGTTTGGGGTAAATGTTACCTGCCCGACATTGTAGTCGATAATATAATCGTTCAGTTCCCCGCGCTTCATCAGGTTACCATCTATATATACTTTTTCGGTGTTTGCCAGTACCACCACATATTGTTCACCGCTGTTTCCATTCAATAAATAAGGGCCCTGATCACCATCTTGCCCGTTAAAAGTTTGCCTTCGCCACTCCCCTTTTGAAATAGAAACGCTGCCCCCGCTGTGCCCGGTATCATGCTGGTCTGTTACCCAAAGTGTTTGGGCAAATAAGCCTTCCGCTTTGTTGTTGAATTTCAGGAAATAATTATTAGGGTCATTGACCATTTGAAAGTCACCGAGAATAAATTTCTGTTGCGGAAAAGTGATCTGGATAAATACATTGTCAAAATCCTGCAACTGCGCCGTAGTTCCATCAGGCTGCACAGGCACATTCCTGTCTGTGAGGGCGGCCAGGATAGTTACATCATTGGTAAGTTTACCGCTAAGTTGCAGGTCAAGGCTGGAATTGAGCGCCAGATCCTGCCCGTTGCCAAATGAAATACCCCGTGCAAAACTACCCTGCTTTGTCAGTTCCGATTCCTGCACCAAATTTTGGAGGCTGCCCGGCGTGTATTCATATTCGCTGGCATGCGGGCCAAGAAAGATATTTTCCATCCTGGGTGGTTGTTTCAGGGCATATTCTTTGGTAAAATTGAAGGGCATGGCCCTGTAAATTACCTTAATTTGCTTTCCACGGAACGCATTGTTTTTAAGATAAACACGGGCGCGTCCATAATCAATAAAAAAATCGGTAAGGGGTAAAGCGACGGTATCTCTTACGGGTGTAAATTTCAGGCCCTCCGTAAAAATACTCTGCGAATCAAGCTGCATGGTATCATTATAGAAGGTTAAGGTTTTTTCCCTTTTATTGGTCAATGACTGGCCATAAAGGCCAGAAACCAGCCATAAAAACAGAAAAATACTTAAAAACAGCCTCATTCCCGGTGCAAGATAATAATTCAGCTAAGATAAGAAGTATTTTCTACCAAAGGTATTTTAACCGCAGCCCGGTCCGGGCTGAATACAATATATCAATAAACTTTGACCTCCAATAAATAAAAAACGCGAGGCATTAATAGCACCCGCGCTGAAAAATTCCCCATTTCAACATTAATAACTCCAGGCGAAAGCCTGCCCAGGGCCAACAATAAACCTGGCAACCAATCCTTAATTCAACGGTTGCTGTGGCAATTGCTTCAGGGTAGCCATGTACGAAGCGGAGTTATCATCATAAAAATAAATACGCGAAGCCCCGGTTTGTGTATCCCAAACGAGGATATTGTAGCGGTTAATGGTTTCTCCGCCACCGCCGCCGGTCCTTCCGCCACCGCCACCGCCGGTCGTTCTTGACGAAGCCAGTACCGTAGCCATGCCATACCTTTCGCCACCGGGGGCCTGCTGGTAGCTTCCGCCATTATTTTGCGCCACCGCGCGGCTTACTGTAAAGACCAGGAGGGACGCGCCCGAAAGCACCATTGTGATACTAAGGGCTGCAATTAAAAGCCTTTTCGAAAAAACATCCATATTTTTCATCGTTTAATAATTTTTTGTTTGGGATGATATAGCAAATTCAGTGCTAATTTTATTTTTTAACCTTTTTTAACTTAAATTAAAAAATTGTTATATTTGTCTTTTTTACACTCCTTTAACAACTATATATCATGAAACTAAGAAATTCTACTATCAGGGTACATTATGTTGGGTTATTTTTCCTTATGTTATTTTCTACTTTAGTGAGCGGGCAAAATACTTTAACAGGTACCAATGCGGGCGCATCTATTAGTATAGGCTATGGTAATTCCTTTTATGGATACTATGCCGGTTACAGCACAGATTCGGGCAGCTATAACAATTTTACCGGTATGTATGCGGGCTACAGTAATACCACAGGCTATTTAAATGTATTCGACGGGTATGCGGCTGGTTTTTCTAATACCTCTGGTGGTTATAATGTTTTTACTGGCATTTACTCCGGGTATAGTAATACTACAGGTTATTTCAACATTTTTAGCGGTATGTATGCGGGATACAGCAATACCTCCGGTACCGGTAATGTATTTTACGGCACTGAAGCTGGTTTATACAATACCACCGGCAACTATAATGTTTTTACTGGTTACGGTGCGGGCCTGTCAAATACTACAGGTTCCTATAATAACTTTATCGGCCTGTATGCCGGATACAGCAATACTTCAGGCGATGGCAATATTTTTAACGGACTTGAAGCCGGTTTTGATAACACTACCGGAAACTATAACCTGTTTAATGGCTATGCAGCCGGGCTAAGCAATACCACCGGAAAATAATTTTGAGGGCTTATATGCTGGATATGCTAATACAACAGGCGGCAATAATGTTTTCAACGGATATTTGTCGGGGTACAACAATACTACCGGAAGCAACAATACTTATTTAGGAGCTTATTCGACAGGGAGTGCGACTATCAGCAATGCCACTGCCATTGGCTACAATGCCCAGGTTACCACAAGCAACAGTTTGGTACTTGGGGCCACCGGCACAAATGTGGGTATTGGAAATTCAGCTCCTGCCAATACATTTTCAGTAGGGTACACATCTCAGTTCCAGGTAAATAATAACGGTGACATTTCTTCGATCAATAACGTCGCTTATTCTTTCCCCTCGACACAGGCAAGTTCAAGCGGTCAGATTCTAACCAATGACGGTAGCGGCAACCTAAGCTGGACGAACCCAGCATCTTCTCAATGGACAACATCAGGAACAAATATCTATAATTCTAATACTGGCTATGTAGGGGTAGGAAATAGTTATCCCGCACACGAACTGGATGTTACCGGCGATATAAATACTTCCAGTACATATATGATCGGCGGCACTACTATACTCAACGGCAATGCCTACAATGTGTTTTTAGGGACAGCTGCGGGAGCAAGCAATTCAGGTTATTTCAATGTCTTTTTGGGTTACAATACCGGTTATAGCAATACTTCCGGCAGCTATAATATTTTCAGCGGGACCTATGCTGGATATAGTAATACTTCCGGTTATGCGAATGAATTCTCAGGCTATACATCAGGATACAGTAACACTACAGGTGTAGGAAATTTATTTAAAGGCTTTAATTCAGGATATAATAATACAACAGGGAGCTATAACATTTTTACGGGGTTCAATACCGGGTACAGTAATACCAACGGTGATTACAATAATTTCAATGGCTTTGATGCAGGCTACTATAATACAACCGGTACCGGAAACCAATTCATAAGTTACGCCGCCGGCTTCAGCAATACCACAGGGAGCTATAATGACTTTAGCGGGCTGTATTCAGGGTATTATAGTACAACCGGTAGTTATAATGTTTTCAATGGCTTTTTATCAGGCTATACAAATACTACCGGTAGCAATAACACGTATTTAGGCGCTTATGCAAGAGGGGGCGATACGATCAGCAATTCCACTGCCATTGGTTATAATGCACAGGTTTACACAAGCAACAGTTTGGTATTAGGCGCCAGCGGAACAAATGTGGGTATTGGCAATACAGCCCCTGCCAATACATTTTCGGTAGGGTACGCATCACAGTTCCAGGTAAATAATAACGGTGATATTTCTTCGATAAATAATGTACCTTATTCTTTCCCGTCAGCACAAGCCACCGTTACCGGACAGGTGCTTACCAATGATGGGACCGGTAACCTAAGCTGGACAAACCCGGTAGCATCTTCTTCTCAGTGGACAACTTCCGGCGCCAATATTTATAATTCTAATACTGGCTATGTTGGGATAGGCAATACTTCTCCGGCACACGAACTGGATGTAACGGGTGATATAAATACTACAAGCACGTATATGATTGGCGGCAGCACCATGCTGAATGGCAATTACTACAATGTGTTTTTAGGGACAGCTGCGGGAGCAAGCAATTCAGGTTATTTCAATGTTTTTTCGGGTTATTATACTGGCTATAACAATACTACCGGAAGCTATAACAATTTCAGCGGCCTGTATGCAGGATACAGCAATACCTCTGGTACAGGTAACGTATTTAACGGCGTAGAAGCTG
>Ga0206827_1146_pt1 | contig 14137 bp, 15 predicted proteins | sample Alteio_BWOrgCont_77_FD_152852 | JGI IMG/M metagenome (GOLD analysis project Ga0206827, IMG submission 152852) | Enriched cells from forest soil in Barre Woods Harvard Forest LTER site, Petersham, Massachusetts, United States -... | ecosystem: Environmental > Terrestrial > Soil > Temperate forest >...
ATTCTAAAAATAGAGCGCATGAGATCGGACAGAAAATGCCAAATAATTTTGGATTATATGATATGCATGGGAACGTGGAGCAATGGTGTCGGGATTCATATGTTCCATACTACGAATACCTTTCCGATCCCGATCCGTCAATTGAAAATACACAAATTGCTGATCGTGTTTTGCGAGGCGGATCATGGTACGGAAACGCGGAGGATTTGCGATCAGCCAGACGCTACCCCTGTTCTCCCAATTACCGTAGCAATCGCATCGGGTTTCGGATCGTTGTTGTGCCGTTGTCCAGGACTCTCCCATAATCCACTTCTCACGCCACCCCCGTAAACGATCTTCTCGAAAACCAATTCACCGTCTCCCCCAGCAGCCGCGATTCGGTTTCCAGCAGCAGTTTTGCGAACTCGCGTTCGGATGCGGCTTCGGTTAAGTGGCGGGTTTGGCGTTCGAGGAATTCGTGCATTTCCTTGAACGTGTGACGGCGGGCTTCCAGGTCGAAGGCGGCGGCCAATGACAGGGCTGCGACGGCCAGCACGGGCAGGAGGATTGTTAGGAGCGGCAGGAAACTGACCAACGCAGCGACGCCCTCCGGGTGTGCGCTCGGGTCGTGGTTCTCGTGGACGGCATGGACGACGATCTCCGTTACGGCAAGCCACGTTCATCATCGACCTGGCGCTGCTCCGCTCGTACGGCCGCGGCGAAAAGGGACTCAATCTCGAACAAAAAAAGCTGTTGCTGGACCTCGCACTTTGGAAGATCAAGCAACTATTGGCGCGCCCGTTCCGCTACAGAACACAGTGTTTCCTGGGCTGCGAAAGCGTGGTTGTTGAAACGGAGACCGGCGTCTTGCCGGAAGGCGAGCCGGCGGCCGCGCACGAGTTGCCGTCCCTTCTGCGCGGAATTTCAATCGGCGATTCGATCAAGGCGTGCGGCTTTACGAGCGACAAAACGACACGAGTCTATTATCCCGCCGAGAAACTTTACAAGGTCGGCATGGATGAGCCGGAATCCAAAGCAAAAGGCAGCGAGGGCACGGATGATGGCGATTCTGACGGGGAGGAGGAATAATCATGCCGCTGATCCTGGAGCAATCCTTCCCGTTGGGCCGGTTCCACGCGACGCGCTGGAACCAGAATCCGTTTGAGGACCGGCACGGCGAGTGGCCGCCGTCGCCCTGGCGGTTGTTGCGCGCGCTGGCGGCGCGCTGGTTTCAATACGCGCGCGAAACGGGCGACGAGGACAAAACGGTTCGCGACGAATTACTTGAGAAACTGGCAGCGCAGCCGCCGGTTTTTCAGGTGCCGGCCTCCACGTGGCGCGGCGAACCGGTGCCGCGTCAATATCACAAGACCGAAGTCGCCTGGACCGACGCGGCCAAGAAGGCGGCCGCATACCGGAAGCCGAAGACGACACTCGCAATCGACGCGTTTCGGGCGATTTCACCGGAAGACAGAGTCGTCTGGCTCTGGAAAAGCATTGAACTTTCGCCGCGGCAGACGCTCTTGCTCGGCGAGTTGCTCAAACGCATTCTGTATTTCGGGCGCGCGGAAACACAGTGCCGGTTTTCAGTGAGCGCGGCTGTGAGGCCGGACTTCGATCGTTGCGAGTTGTCGCCCTCCAACAAGACGGACGCTCCGGTGCTTATCGCGACGCCGGGCGCCAAACTCAATTTCGAAAGCCTGCTCGCGTCCAGCGACGACAAACATCTCAGCGGCCGGTCCATTCCGCTGGGGACCGAGTGGCGCTACGCTCATTTGCCTCCGGTGCCGCGAGTTCATCACGCTTCGCTTCGAAGCGCGAAGTTGCCGGACGATCTTCACGTGATTCAATTCGCCGTCGGCGGCCGCGTCTTTCCAGAATTGTCCCAGTGGGTGCGCGTCATCGAACGGTTTCGCGGCTGCGTGTTGAAGCATGCGGCTCAAATCGTGTCGGAGCGTAAATGCAAATCGTACGGCGAATTGCCTCCTGACCTTCGCGATCGGTTGAAATTGTTGAGCGGCAAGGACGGGCATGGCACGCCGCTCCAAAACCACGCGCATGCGTACTACTTCTTATGCCCGGACGAAATCGGCAACCCAACTCGCTTGGTTGTCTGGCGCCGCACCGCGTTCGAAGGCATGGAGGTCGAAGCGCTTCTCGCCGCATCCGAGGAACCGATCTTCTGGCATCGCAAGGATCCCGCATGGAGTTTGCGGCTCGTGCCGCTGCCGTTTAAAACTCCGCCGCCGCACGGTTGCTCTCAGACCGGCGCGGCATCCGCGGTCTGGATCAGCGCCACGCCGTTCGTGCTGCCCAATCGCCACCGCTTCCGCGAAAACGGCCGGCTGCGCCCGGCCGAAACGGCAGTGGCTCTGTTGAGAAAAGCGCTTTCCGAAACGCTACGCGCAAACGAATCGAGCGCGACGATTGTGGACGTTCAGACGCTCGACCGCGACAACCGGCCGCTCAAAACGCAGCCGGATCAAGACCCCAGCGAATTCACATGGATCACGATCCACGAGAACGCGTCGGAGCGCAAGCGCCGGGAGAAGGAGCGTGCGCGCCGCGTGCGGCCCGGATTTCGATTTCGCGTGACGTTTTCGGAGCCGATTCGCGGGCCTCTGCTGACGGGTCATTCGTGCCACTTTGGCATGGGCTTGTTTGTCCCGGAATGCGGTGGATGATTGAACGGAAGTGGATGTGATCTCAATGAAGATTCGATCAAGTTGACGCTGGTGTCGCTTCGGCCTTCCGGACGACCTGACTTACGAGCTTGGCCTTCGTCGCATGGGATTTGAAGGCGATGACCGCGCCCACCGCTTTGAGATTGTCCGGGCGCATGCAAAGCCGGCATTTGTCGCACGTCACGCCGCGGGTCTCGAACGGGCAGGGAACGATCCGGGCATCGCCTTTTGAATACGCCTTGGCGCCGTTCAAGTATTCCGGCACCACGATGGCCGCGGCGTGAAACGCCTCCCGGATGTGCTCAAGCGATTCGCAGGATGCCATGACCCTGGCGCCATTCCAAGCGTCTATCGGAACGAACTTCCAGGCATGCGTGTAGGTCCACGCTCTTCGCCCCGTTCGGGCTTCGAACCTCACCATCGCCGCGCCGACGATCGACGCCGTGGCGGCCTGTGGCGCAGTCGCCGATGACGTGGACGCGGAGGTCGCGCATTTCGGTCAACGCGTCGATCTTGGTCGCCTCGATCTTGGCGATCTCAATCCTCCTGAACTCATTCTTCCAATTTCGGCGCCGCCATATTGAGTTTCAACGCCCATGCCTCGCCGCGGAACGTGAACGCATAGACGAGCTTTCGTTTGGCGTCGTACATCCAGCCGACACTGTTCCCGTCCGGCACCGGCCCCGCGTCGAGCAGCACGATCTTATTCCTTTCGCAGTCGTAAATCCGTGTCAGCGAGCGACCTGTTTTCTTGTCGCCTTCCACGAGCAGCTCACCGATGAGCACGCAGTCGGCGTGTTCGACGTAGGCCATCTCGCGGGCGTTATGCGTTCGCGCTTTCTCGGCGTTTTGCGGGACGATGGGGCTGAGCGCATGAGTCTTGAAGTCGAAGGCCAGAAATGTGCCCTGGCTCATTTTGCCGTATCCGCCGCCGACGCCGCTGAAAATCATCCGATCGCGCTTCGAATCGTAAACCATTCCGGACGCATCGCAGTACGGCACGAAGAGCTTGCCTTTTTGCTCCGGCGTCGACGTCGGATCGAGGCTTTCCCAGCCTTTGTCGCGGTCGAAGAGCCAGAGGCCGGCGTCATCGGTGTTGTTTTTCTTGCGCGCCCACGCGACGGCGCCGTGTGCGGAGCCTTTCAACACCGTGCTGCCCCATTCGAATTTATACGGCAGCGGAAGCGGCTCCATGCGCAGCCAATCCATGCGTGACGGGTCGTAGAGGTAGCCGCGTCCGGCAACGATCAGCTTGCACTTCGGATCGTAGGCGTAGTGGCAGTAATTGTGGACGCTGATCCACGGCCGATTCAGCAGCGACGAATCGAAACCGCCGCCGCCATTTCCGCCGTAGGGTTCGTCGGCGTCGTAGCCTTCAACGATGCGCCCAGAGGCCGGCGAGTAATGCGCGACGGTGCTGGCCGAGCGTACTTTATGCCCGCCGCCCCAGAGGAGAATCTGCTCGCGGTCGGAGTCCCACACCGACGTGCCCCAATCGTGTTGCCGGCATCCACGGCAGGGGTTGCGCGGCGGGGCGGGAAGCTTCGTCCATTTGTTTTCGGGCAGCGCGTCGAGCGCCGTGTCCGCCGGCGCGTCGGGAACTTCGCAGTACGCCGCCGTAAATTCGCCGCCGCGATACAAACGCTGATTGGGCGGCGTGCCGAGTTTTGCGCGGGCGTCTGCGTCGGATTTGGCGGGATCGAATCGCAGCATCCAGGTCTGGCTCGGCCGCTTCCATTTCCCATCCTTGGAGGCATGTCTGACGAAGACGATCTGGTCAGAGGCGTCAGCGGCCAACGCGGGCGGGCTGAATTTGTCGGATGCATAACCGTAGAACGTTCCAGCCGGAGCGGGGACGAGGTCGTCTTTTGCGGCGGAAATCGGCGACGAAGCGTGTAGTTCCCATCGATCTGTTTTCGGATCAAAGCGCCAGAGTTGCACGGGATCGATCGGCGTTGACGGGCTTGCGCCGTAGTCCTCGCTTGTGCTTTGGACGTAGCCTTCGTAGAGCACGACACCGCCGACTCCCGGCAAAGCGCAGAGCGCATGGCCCGCGCGCGGGCTGGGAGCAAGATCGGGCTGGGCGCGCCGCCACGCGCCCTTAGCGAGATCGAGAACCCACGTGTCGTTCATCAGGTAATCTTCGTGATCGCCGCCGAAAAGCACAAAGACGCCGTTCTTCGCGTCGAAGACCAGCGGCGAATTGCGGCGGGAGAGCGGGGCGGGGAATTGCGCCTCGGCGAGGTCCTCGATTTTGCGTTCCAACGCGCGCGTTTGTTTCAAGGCCGGGAGCAGTTGGCGATCCACAACTTGCTGCGTGATCGAATTCATTTCCGGGAGAAATGGACGAAGAAATGGCGACACCTTCGGCGGTTGGCCAAGAGCCTCGACCTCCGCGTCGGAGCCGCGGCCTTTCGGATCGCGATACCAAGCCAGTCGAATTTGGCCGGTCACGTCGATCAACGCTTCTCTCAGGGTGACAAGGTTGCGATGCTCCCGCACTATTCCTTCGCCGTGGACTTTCAGTGTCGTCCATTTACCGGAGGCAATGTCGTAAACCACCGTGCGCATCCAGCCGAGTTCATCCTTGTTGAGGGTAGACGCGGTTTTGTCCGACCCGACGACCACGAGTTTCTTGTTCACGGTGTCGCAAGCCAGAATCTGCCAACTGAGCTTGTCCAACTCGGGCGCGGGCGGAAGCGTTTTCCACGTCTTCTCGACGGTGTTGAACGCGTAGAGGACCGATCCGCCCGAGAGGCAAAAGACTGTTTTCGTGCCGGGATCGTAGGTCGTTTGATAATACGCGTGAAGCGCGTCTTTCATCGGCGACGCAGTGGAAACGTCGCTCCATGCTCGGGTGGCGGAATCGAAGGCTTGAACGAGCGCCGCCTTCGTTGCCGAGCCAACCAGCAGCATCTGGCGTGTGTCCGCCGCATAGACCAGCATCGAGCCGGCCCGCTCGCCGGTTTTGCCCTCGTCAATCTTGACCCAGGAATTGTCGTCCGCGAGGTCTTCCGCGAAACCGTTCAAAGAGAAAAGCAATGCCGCCAACGCGAACGCAAAGCGTGAGGGTCGATTCATAAGGGGTGCGCTCCGCAAGGACATGTTCGAAAGTCTGGCGCGACTTGGATTCTGTTGAATACACCCGTTCGCACCAGCACGGAACGGGTCGGGCGCGCAGGTTGTTCGCGCCGGATACCGAGGCGAGTCGTTCCCGATCTTCGCGTTGAGCCGCGATCCGCACAGGCAGCAGTATGATTCCAGTCCGAACGGCAAACCAATTGAGCGCGGCGGCGAACTGGAGACATGCGAGATTATGCGTGAAATTGGCGTTTGACATTTCCGGACATTTTCATATTTTCAACGATGTAGGGTTCGAAAGGCTTGACCAAGGGATTCTAACCCCGATGGTCGTGGGATCGTTCCCCACCGGACCCATGGGAGGGTTTTATGCTCGAAAACGGATTCCTGTAGATTTCCTACAACAAATAAGATTGCATTGACAAAAGACCACCACGGTTTCCGGAAACGGACACTGGGGTGGTCTTTTGTTTTTTCACGAGAAAGGAGCAGATCATGACGTAGGTCGTCTTCCGCCCGCCTTGATGGTGTCGGTAATCCACAAATAGTTTTCGATTACTGTCTCAAACACACCAACAGGGAGAAATATCATGGTTTTAAACATAGCACGGTTCGAGGTCTTCCAGGCCTCAAGTGAAATCCGGGAGTTCAAGGACCAAGCCTTGGCTTTGGGTAAGGGTTTGCCCGTCGACAAGTCGCTCTGGCAACGCTACCAGGCGGCAAAGGGTCGTGCCCGTTTGGCACTGACGATGGTCGCCATCGTCAAGACCTATGCCGAATTCGCGGAGAAGCCGACAGACTTGCCTGCCAAGGCGGAGTTCTCGAAGTTTGTCCGAGCTCACGGCAAATGGCGGCGTCTCCATGCCATTCGTGGCAAGGAGCGGAGCACGCTGATGCGCGCATACCGCAGGCTCGTCAAAGCGCAGAACCGACTCAAGCGGGGTGACAAGCGCTATGAGATAGCCAGTAAATGGGCCGACGATCGGCTCATGGAAGCGGCAAAGAGGAGGGGCAATGCCTCCTGAAAAGATGTACGTCCTTGTCAGAAAGGATCTGACTTGGCCGCAACGGAGCGTGCAGGCGAGCCATGCCGTGGCGGCATTTATGTTCCACCACGGCTCCGAGCCATAGGTCTCGGAATGGATGCGCGAGCACAAGACGATGATCCTGCTGGGAGTCGAGGACGAGGACGAATTGATGCGCTGGCGCGTCTTTTTAAGCGATACTGGCGTCCAATTCGCAGCCTTTGCCGAGCCGGACATCGGCAATCAAATCACGGCGATAGCAGTGACTCCTTCGGCTGATCCGCGAATCTTCAAGAAGTTGAGGCTTCTCTCGTGAAGGTACTGGCCGCATCCTTGAATGCACGGCATTTCAGCCGCAGAACGATATGCAAGTTTCGTTCGGCGGCTGGAATGCGTAGGAATTGAATCTGAAAGCGAAAATGAGGATCGCCATATTTTGCACAGAATCAATCTATCACTCGAATATTCTTCTTCATCCGGGCAAGCTCAATCGTTGGACGACTTCTTCTTGTCCATGCGTTCGTTCAGTTTTTCATCCAACCGTTCATAAGCCTGGCGCATCTTCGAGGCGAACTCCTCGACGATTCTCCACGCTTCGGCGGCTTCGCCGGGGTGCTTACCTTCCAGCAGGCGGAACGCAAGCCCATTGCATTCGGGATAGGCCGCGTTCGCGTTGTGGAAGACTGCCACGGCACGGTCGATCTCCGCGTCGTTCGGCGTGATGACCGTTTTCCCGGAGGACGACGCGCCCGTGCTCGATGGGAGGTTGTTCACCGGAAGTTTCCGCTCGCGGCTCCTTCTCGAACCTTTCTTGAGGTCGCGCAGCTTCTTTGCGGCGGCCTTCACGCCGCCGGGAGTCTTCACGGCGTTGGCCTGTTCGTCCTTGCCAAGCGATGCGACTTGGGCCGCCGCGCTGACCGAAACCTGACCGGCGTTGACGGCGCTGATGAGTTCCGGCGCGCCCTTGGTGCGAATCTTGATGGCGTCCTGGATCGAACGGCCGGAGACGTTCAGCGTCTCTGCGGCCTTGTCCCTCGTCTTCAGGCATTCCTGCTTTACGCCGGCGTTCGAAACGCCATCGCCCACCACGGAGGCCTGCTGTTTCGCCGCCGACAGGAACTCCACGAGCTTGGCGCCCACCATGGCGCGCTGGCTTTCGCCGAGGTGCCGACGGCGCAGGTTCGCGCTGATCGAGAACGCGAGGGCTTCGTTCTCGTCGGCGAATTCCCTCGTCACCGCCTTGAACGGGATGTTCTCCTGGATGCAGGCGAGTTGTCGGTTCTTGCCTTCCAGCAGCATCCCGTTCCAGACGACGCCGGGTTCGCGCTGGCCGTTCGCCGCGATGTCCTCGGCCAACTCGGCCAGTTCCTTCTCGGCGAGCGCCGGGAAGAGGTCGGCGATGGGATGAGGCGGGATCGCATCGGCGCTCGCGCTGGCGGGCGACGCGGGGGCGAGGGTGGCGGACTCGGACGTGCTCTTGTGTTTGATCGACATGGATGTACTCCTTTTGTCAATCGATGATACAAATGTTCAGAAATGGGTTGGCGCTACACAATTCTGCGGACGTTGCACAGCGTACATTCGCTAGGACAGAACGCCTGGCAATGGAAAACGATCTCGGATTTGTCGGAGGGAATGGGGGAGGGAGGCAAATTTGCCACCCTCGGATTCCAAACACCGAGGCGATCCCAACGGTGGGCATTCGGCAAATTTCAGAGCGCATCGTTCTGAAAACGTGAGCGGCAGGGGTATGGGGTGCAGGGTTAAATTCCGATATGGGATACCCACGGAAAGCTGAGGGATGGGGTTCCCGAAAAGAGCGGCTGAAAGTCTCGGCGCCGGAACATGCGAATGGATTACAAAGGGGGGTAGAAATGATCTGACGGGAGTCGACACTTCTCCCGCTTTCGGATTGTCGAAGAAGAAAGAGCGAGCGCCGGAATGCTCGGAGAAATTGGGTCGGTGGCAAATTGCCAACAAGCCAGGTCGTCGCGCGGCCTGAAAGGACGATTCTAATGGATGCTGGAGGCGGAGATCAACGCGGCCGTCACGGGCAAAAGAACGGTCATAAGGGCATCGACGTTTTTTCGTTCTAAAGTCGAACGCCTTCGACAGGAATAGCGGGGTCAAATCAGGAGGTCGAACAGGAAAACCGTGTTGACGAGCCAGCTGACGGAGACCTGTGACAGGATCATGGCGCGGCAGTGGTTTTGATTTTGGATCATTCGGTTTCTCTCCTTAAAGCCTGACAGGATCGTGTCGGGACTTAGGAGAGAAGCCAAGCGCGGAAGGACGGTTCCGCCGTCCTGTAATAAATCTATAGCAAATCTGTAACAAAATCTGTAACAAACGGCCAAAAACGAAAAACGGCTCCGAAGCCTACTGGAGCCGCTTTTCATAGGGAAAACTACAAGCCAACTCTGGGACTTGAACCAAGGACCTATGCTTTACGAAAGCGCGAATTTACTATGATTTTGTTTACTTCAATTGTATCTCTCTTGTATCAAAAAATGCCAACAGAAAGCATAGGTTTATATCGCAGGCGACTGCATTTTTTATAAAGCCGGTGCTCGCGCAGGCCGTCCCGATCGGCGTGAAGCCCGCGGCGTCGAGCCGGTGCTCGCGCAGGCCGTCCCGATCGGCGTGAAGCCCGCGGCGTCGAGCCGGAGACCGTGCAGGCCGTCCCGATCGGCGTGAAGCCCTCGGCGTCGAGCCGGTGCTCGCGCTGGCCGTCCTAAATTTAATAACCTTCTCATTATTCACACGTTTTTTTGACGTTAAAATTTTAGCGCAAAATCAAGCAAATTGACTCAATGGAATTGATTGACTCAAAACCATTGACTCGAAATTTTTGAAAGCGCTTAAGTCGCTTTCCCTCGATTCTTTAACGGCCCTCCCTCACTGAACGCCTCGGAAGGACCCGCGTTTTTCTATAGCTCACCACAGTGCATCCTATTGCGCTCCATAGCGTGGCCTAACGAATTCTTTTTTTTCTTCGGACGCACTGAAGCCACAATGCCGGACACCCTTTTCATATCAATACTTTAAACCACTTTTGGCCTATGTGTCCGGAGTATTTCTAAAATCACATTGGCTCACTCACACAAACTCACTTCAAAATATCGCGGGTGAACCAACATGATTTCAAAAATGCTTAGGCCGCTTAGGCCAATTCATACGTAACCCTTTTAAACTTCCAGTGTGTCCGGCAACGTGGCCGGACGTGGCCGGCATTTATTTTTTTACTTCTTAGGCCACACTTTACTTCAACGCAATCCCCCGATAGTATATGTTTCTCACTTTTGACCGTTTCGAGTATCGACGCACGAAGTTTTTCGGCACAAGAAATTGGCGCGCCTTCTCAGCGTCCAACCCACGCCCCATCGGCGGCGGTAACAGCAATCTCTCAGCAAGAAACGACCTCAGCGCAATTCCACAAACATTCCCGTCCAACCGCCCGACAAGACCATGCTCGCTACACCACTTTTCAAACGCTGCGCACAAATCCGGCTTGAACAATTCTCCGTTCTGCTCTTCAGGCAAAATCACCAGCCACTCCGCTAGAAACTCGGCAAACGCCGCGCGCAGCTTCATTCTATTATTATGGCCGTCAATCACATTCACCGGCGCCGCGGGAAGTTTTGTTTTAAATGGCTCACGTTTCATTTCAATCGCGGCCGGCGCATGATCGTCAAACAGCAGCCCCTGCTCGACTGGAGCACTCTGCTTGCCACGCATGACGGCAACAACTGCCGCAACGCGCGCGTCAGCTTGTTTCGTTTCCGCCGTCATGTATGCAAGAAACGCTGTCTCACTCGTCACTGCGTGCCGTAATTCACCAACCATTTTTACTCTTTTCACAATTCGCCTCCTATCCTACTTCCGACGCGCCCCGACACGCTTCCCCATAAACGCTCGACACACTATATCTATCAATAGTTTATCCTGTTTTGTGCCATAAGCTCAATAAGCATTTCTCAAATCACTTAAGCGAACTCACACATAACTCACTTTTAAAAATATCGTCAGTCAACCAACTGTATTTCAAATTTCCTTCTGGCACTCCTGACACCCCATAGTTAAACCCTTGACAATACAAATGTGTCGAGCATTTCGGCTGAAGCGTGTCAATAGCATAAAAAGCAATTCACCTTTGGCATACATCCAGCCCGCCGTCCAGCCCCCGATCTACCTATCGCCGCCAAACACCACACCCGCGCGCGAAGCGCGCAAACTAAAACAAATCCGCGAAGCGGCACCTTTTTCTTCCCGCCGCGCCCCGCGTCAAAAATCCGCATACACGCACTGCGGCGGGGCGGAGCGGCGCGCCAAATTAGTTTGCTCTCCTTTATTTGTCTTCATTCGGCCCGCCCATTTCCGTCCTACCCCGCGTCTGTTTAGCGATCGTCGCCAGGTGTTCCGTCTGTTCCTCCAACGCATCCAGCATCTTTGTCCCAAATCCGTGCGCCGTGTTCGGATCATGGTGTTTCCAAAACTCCGCTGAAAATGGACTCGGGATATGCGACAGTTGATCGCCAATGACCCCCAACGGATTCGCAAATCGTTGCACATCTTTTGGCAACAATCCGACAATCTTGGATATGTCGGTTAATTTATTAATGTCTTTTTTATCAACGAAACTCGCTCCATATTTCGCCCATTCTCCGACCGCCTTGCTCCCCGTCGCGCCCTGGGCCTGCGTTCCAAGCTCTTGTGCAGCGCTCACCGTGGCCAGCGCCTTTGGGCCGCCTTGGGCGTCGAGGTTCTCTTGTGCGGCCTGAGCCTCGCGGTCCTTGAAATATGCCCCCACGCCTTCGTCCGTGTTGCGCGCATTGTCGATGATCCGGCCCGCATCGTTGAATCCTTGCCCCGTCCGCAGATTGAACGCGCGCCCCGCTATATACGCACGCTTGACGCTCTCGCCGATCCCGCGTTCTGTTGATGGGAGCAGCTCGGGATGTTCGATCATGGCCTGCAACCGCTCGTCGGCATTCTTGCCCGCATGGTAAATATCGCGCTTGCTTCGTTCCTCATCCGAAAGATGATTCTTTTTGGTTCTCCATTCGTGCTGCTCGGCCTTGCTCGGCTCGAATCCCGCCATCTTCATAAACGATTCGACACTCTTAATCTCACCAACCTGAGCGAACGCGGCGTATTGATCGTAGGCCAGATTCTTGTTCTTGGCGCGATTCAAAATTTGTATCGCTTTATCGTCGAGACCCTCGGGGTTGTGTGCCAAGAAATCCGCCGTCAAATTCTTGTATTCTTTGTCTCCGAAGTTCTCCCATCCGCCGCCTGGAGCTTCACCAATTTTCTTCAGCTTCAAAAGCGTGTCGCCGAAAAGTGTAGGATTAGCAAAGCCAGCCTTCCCCGCATCGGCCGCAGCCTGTGTCGCCATGCGCCATTGGTCAACCGGCGCGTTGGGATTGCGCTTGGCGATTTCGGCCGCGATTTCACCCAGCGCTTTTTGCGAGTACAGCTTGGTATCGATCGCGCCCGGAATCGCGGCGAACGCGTTGTAATCTTGCGGCCGGTTGATCTGAGCCATAGCCCCCAACGCACCCCCAATAGTGGTCCGTGCGTCTTGCGCTTTCTTTTCCTGCTCCGCGTGGAACGCAACCAACGCGTTGCGAGCAATATCGATCGCCGCGGTGATTCCAGCAAACGCCACCGCGCCCGCGGTCAGATTCTTGATAAGATCGCCGCCGGCGGTGTCGCTCGTCTTACCCATTTTCTCGCCAAAACGAGCCATCTTTTCGCCGCTTTTTTCAGCAGCTTCGCCGGCCTCTTCAGTTGCTTTTTTCGCCGCAAGGACTTTCTGCACGTAATCGGCAGTCTGTGCGTCAAATTGTATCGTCACTCCGTTACCCATTGGCTTGCTCCTCCATTATTCCGGTGACAATCTCACCCTCATTCGCAACGCGCTGCGCGTAGGTTTGAAGCGTGGGTAAATCGACACTCAGCCCAATCATGGTTAGACAAAGATCGTCATTGAGAAGGCCCAACACTCCAATTTCCGCCTCGTCGACACGATAGTTCACTTTCAGCAAGGATACCGCCGCGAAAAACATATCCTGAAGCGGCCAGACGACACCCAGCACGATAGCCTCTTCAAAGATCATAGCCAGCTTTTCAAGCTCAGCATATCGCACGTCCGTGCAGCGTTCAATCCGCCCTACACCGTCGCGAATGCGCGGCATGATTCTCGAAGGCAACGCGGCAACGAAGGCTTCCTTCACCTCATCCCAACGCCGCAAAAGCGGGATCTTCCACTTGCCCCCGTCCGCTAAGACAATCTCATAGCCGGCCAATTCGACAAGCCGCTCCAAATCAGCGGCGCCCGGCCGCGCGCTGGTATGGTACAGCACATGATACTTGGCACATTCCAAAACGATCATAGTTTCTGCATCGAACGTTTCAGAGCATGGCGCCGCACTGATCGCCAAGCCGCTTTTTCCATCCGGACCCATTGGCCAGAATTTGAAATAAACCGTCATCCGCTGCCCGTGCACTTGCTCAAAGCGGCTTGTAAGACCCGCCGCATCAATCAACGCATCGGTCTTTGCCTCTGCGTCAGTGCCAGGAATAAAGTACACAAATTGCGACATGGCATTTTGCTCGATTTCTCACTTGGTTCTTACTTCAACAACCGGCAAACTCCGCTCCTTAAATCAATCATGCCTTGCACCATTTCCGCAAGGATCACGACCGGAATGTCATCCGCCCGAATAGCGCTCGTGGCCACCATTCGAAGGTATCGCTTGGTACGCGTCTCCAAGCTATCGAACACCGTGCGAATCGGCGCATTTTCAAGCGTCGAGAACTGACATGCAATCTCAGTGAATTGCGCGCGCAACGATTCGAGCGGCGGCTTGCGGATTTTGGGTTTCAGTTTCACTTTTCCCCCTTGAAACTCAAAACGAGTTCGACCAGCTTCGAAAACGGAATCTCATCAACCGGCATCCGATCGGACCCGACGAGCCTTAAATAACGTCGCGCAACCGGACTGGCATGAATGATCGTCTGCGTGGCAGTGGCGCGCGCGGCGTCGAGCGTGCCAGGTGGAAATATGCCCGCGCCGGCCTTCTCGACGGAATAGTCGAGCACGATCTTCAATGCCGCCTGGAAGCGCTCGGCTCGAACGAATTCGCGCGATAAATCCAGAAAATCACGCTGCGCTTTTTCCAATGCTGTTAACGCCTCACCCGGTTCCATTCCACACCGCCTCACACGATCAACTCACGATGATTTCGCCCATACGCGGTTGTCATTCACTTGAAGCCACTTAACCGTCTTACCATCGCCGCCGATCACGCCAGTATCATTCATCACAGGCCACATGGCATAGATAATATCGTTGGGCAAATA
>Ga0206827_1148_pt1 | contig 14068 bp, 10 predicted proteins | sample Alteio_BWOrgCont_77_FD_152852 | JGI IMG/M metagenome (GOLD analysis project Ga0206827, IMG submission 152852) | Enriched cells from forest soil in Barre Woods Harvard Forest LTER site, Petersham, Massachusetts, United States -... | ecosystem: Environmental > Terrestrial > Soil > Temperate forest >...
CTAAGCATAGCGCAGGCAGGGCTTGGCTACTATGACGAAGCAATGAAAGACTGCGATGACCTTATTAAAGTGAATAAGCGATATAAAATGCTGGCAGATTTCCAGATGGCAAGGATATACGCCGCGAGCGGCAACAAAGCAAATATGATTGTCTACCTGAAAAAAGTCAAGCACATGGGCTACTTTAACTATAAAGATAACAAGGCTGATTTCTATGCAGATAAAACCTTTAAAACCTATTCCATGGACAAAGATTTCAGGGAATTTTTAAGTACACTATAAAACAGATTCCGGCTTTCGCCGGAATGACGTAATAAGCCTTGGTGTGGGGGCGGCGCCTTCGGCGCCGCCCCCACACCAACCTGAGAAAAAACGTCATTGCGGGCCTGACCCGGAATCTAAATGAATAAAAAACAAAAACCCAATGAACACCATATTATACATCATCACCGGTATCATCGTATTCAATTACCTGCTCGAAAGGATACTGGATTATCTGAATGACAAAAACCAATCTGATACCCTGCCCGCCGAGCTTGCAGGCATCTACGATGAAGAAAAATATAAGAGATCGAGGCAATACCATAAAGAAAAAAACAGGCTTTCCTTCATTACTGAAACGCTGAGTTTTGTCATAATCCTTGTATTCATTTTTATCAAAGGTTTCGGGCTTTTGAGCAACTACATGGAAGGGTATATCCACAACCCTATCTGGCTGGCCCTCGCGTATTTCGGGGCGCTGATGTTTGCAGGATATATCACCAGTTTGCCATTTACTTTATACGATACTTTTGTTCTCGAGCAGAAATACGGTTTCAATAAAACCACTCCCAAAACTTTCATTTTCGATACCCTGAAAAGCTTTTTGCTGGCTGTTGTTTTAGGCTGTACGCTTGGCTATTTCTTACTTTGGCTTATAATGGACCTGAAAGAAAATTTCTGGATCTATGCATGGGTAATAGCCTCGGTTTTTTCATTGCTGCTCAATATGTTCTATTCCTCCCTCATCATTCCCATTTTTCAATAAGCTCAGCCCATTGCAGGAGGGGGAATTGAAACGAAAAATAGAAGAATATGCCGCCAAAGTCAATTTCCCGCTGACCAATGTATTCGTCATCGATGGCTCCAAACGCTCCACCAAAGGCAACGCATTCTTTTCGGGTATCGGGCGGAAAAAGAAGATCGTGCTATACGATACGCTCATCTCAAACCATACCGAAGAAGAACTGGTGGGTGTACTGGCGCATGAGGTTGGGCATTTTAAAAAGAAACACATCATTACCGGGCTTATTCTTTCCATCGTCCAGATGGGCATCACGCTTTACATTATGTCCTGGTTTATATTCAACAAAGAGCTTTCCATAGCGCTCGGGGCAGATAGCTGGAAACTCCATATTAACCTCATTGCCTTTGGGATGCTGTACGAACCGATAGGTATGATCATTGGTTTGTTCATGAATATCTTATCGCGCAAACACGAGTACGAAGCCGATGCCTGGGCTGTGCAGACTGCCGATAAAACCGCCTTCAAACAAGCCCTCATAAAGCTGTCCGTAGATAACCTGAGCAACCTTCAGCCCCATCCGGCTTATGTCTTCTTTCATTATTCACATCCGCCGGTATTGGCGAGGCTAAGGGCGATGGATGAAGGGTAGTATGAGTTGAGAAAATAACGCTCTTTCGCTCCCCACTCTCGCTCTTAAATCAACGCCGTCATTGCGGAAAAACCCCTAACTGAACTTCCGGTATCTACAAATATCGTTGGGTTTTATCCGAAATCCTCTAAGAGCAATAATACGCTCTTTCGCTCTCCGCTCCACTCTCCAAATATTACCCAACTTAACCAAAACCATTTGTGCATTTTGACAATAAATAGAAAAACAGGAGAAATCTATTAGTCTGAATATCAAAAAACTTCCAATTTTGCCCTTGTCTATTTTTTTCTATTTATTTTTTAATAAGGCCTTTTGAAGCAAACAGGAAACGTTTTTATCTAAAGTAGATAAAAGTAGATTTTCTCCATTTTAATATTACGCAACTTAGGCACCTGCCAGACTACAATAGTTTCGTTTGCGATAGTATTCAAACTATTGTAGTCTTTGATACGATAACAATAAATAAACCCACCCCTGGCGGTGATAGCACGAAATCGTTTTTTCGTCCCCGTCCCGCCATAGCTTCAGCAACGGCGGATAGTAGCAAGATAAGGATTTATTTTGAGATTTCCAAATGGCAATTGAAAACGAGGAGGCGTTCTTTTATCAAGACCGTGGAACAGGGCAAAAAAGGGGGAATTAAATAATGCTTAGTCCCTGCACCCTGTCAAAATGTTTGGTGTTGTCGCTTGCTAATTTTAAGTTATGCTTTAAAGCAATGGAAGCAATTAATATATCTTTAGTTCCAATCAAACTTCCTGTTTGTTTCGTGTCCCTGTAAATATTTCCGGCGATTTCAGCACAATCAATATCAAAGTCAAGTATAGTAACCTGGGCAAAAGAGCTTTTCCAAAATGTATCTTCTTCAGAGTTGTCGCCACGCAAAAAGTTCATAAGCTACAATAGCTGCAACGGCAAACTGATATTTTGAAGAAAGGGTAACGAGTTTTGTTTTGTCTTTGGCTGCCTTCTTGGCCCGCCAGTATTCAATAAGTATATTTGTATTGAGGCAGATTACTTCCATTCGTTAAAATGTTTTCTCTTTTCTTGTACATAATTCAACTGCTCGTCTGTCATTTCGGGGCCGGACAATAATAGTTTCCGAATATCGGTATCATTTATTTCCTCGATAAAGGTTACTACAACTTTAAATTTCTTATTGGGCGTTTTCTCCAAAAGTTTTATCTTTTTACCGTCATATATCCCACTGATCGCTAACATATAATTATTTTATGTAAAGGTAAAGGATTTTAAAAGGTTTTGGGTTCCATTACTCAAAATGAGCTGGAATGGCGTTATAAACGCCAAAAGAAAACGCACTCGTTTGCGAGCCTGTGTAAAAATGGTATAATTTTGTGTATAACTTTGACTATTAAGTTATTAAATTCCGCTCTCACTCGCCAGAGGCGAGCGAGGGCGGGGGGCCCGGCAACAGAAATAAAACAAAGGTCCAGTGTCAATTTAGACACATCAATACCAACAACAAATTTGAATTTTTTCATTACTTTTGTTTTTAAGCTTTATAAAAAAAGGTTCTCTTGCCGTACCGCCTTTATTAAGCCTTAAAGCTTATTATTCTATTTACGGCCTGGAACCACTTTCAAAGCAAGGCAGGACTAATGCCTTCCATAAATCAAGGTATTTAGCTTCGCTCATAGTTCACCTGCATTGCTTTGCTTAAAAGAAATTTAAAATAATTTTTGATGCAAACCTAAAGTCTTCGCTTTAAGCGAAGCCTTCCGTAGCCCAAAAAAAATGGCAGAGATAATTGGAAGTACCAAAATAAATCCGTATCTTAGCAAAAGCTATTAATGAAAATGAATAAAATCCTTCTCCCTGCAAATTTGAAATTCCTCTATAAAATGAAAACTTCCCTCTACTTTTTTCAATTTCATCGGGCTAAAACCTCATTTAAACGGCAAGGAAGGCTGATTTTTGAAAGCGCCCCTCTGTTTTCCTCTATTTTAGAGGGAGTCCTTATTTAAATAATTAATTATCAGTCAATTAACAAAAAGCAAAAAACTTCCTAAATGCAACAAAAATCCCCGCCTATGCCTTCCACTTTTTTTTCGTAAATTTGCCTGATTAGATTCGGCATGGTATATTATATCGCACTCCCATTTATTTATTTGTTATCGTTATTGCCATTTCCCATACTTTACGTGGTATCTGATTTCATGTATTTGATCATTTACCGGGTGATAGGTTATCGCAGGGAAGTCACGCTCACCAACCTCCGCAATGCTTTCCCTGAAAAACCGGAAAAGGAAATCCAAAAAATAGCCAGGGATTATTATCATTATTTCTGCGACCTGACGCTGGAAACTTTTAAGACACTGACTATTTCCCCAAAAAAAGCTCTGAAGAGGTGCCATTTTAACGACCTCAAATTATTTGAGAGGTTATACGCTGAAAAGAAAAGTATTATCATCGTGATGGGGCACTATGGCAACTGGGAATGGGCAGGTTCTTCCATGAGCCTCGAATCTGATTATCAGTTGTATGTAATATACCATCCTCTTACTGATAAAAAGTTTGATGCGCTGATCTACAAAATGCGTACCCGCTTTGGAACTAAGCTTATCGCCATGCAAAACACTTTCCGTGACATGGTGAAAAACAGGGATGAGATAAATGCAACGGCCTTTATTGCAGACCAGACGCCGAGTAACCCAGAGGCCGCCTACTGGACTAATTTTCTTAATCAGGATACGCCTATCTTTGTAGGCACGGAAAAAATTGCAAAAAAATTAAATTATCCCGTTATCTTTGGTAATGTAAAAAGGATAAAAAGGGGCTACTACGAGATATTTACAGACGTGCTGGTAGAAGACCCAAAGTCTACCAAAGACGGGGAAATATCTGAACTGCATACAAGAAGGCTGGAAGCCGAGATACGCAAACAGCCCGAAATATGGATTTGGAGCCACCGTCGCTGGAAACATAAAAGGACAATAAACACAGAAAATGCGCCCGGATAAAGCTCTTATATTAGCTGCTAAGGAATTTGCGAAAGAAAACAGGGCAAAGAGTTGGTACTATACGCTTTCCACGCTGATTATCCTTATTGTACTTTTTACGGCTACTTTATTGCATATCAATCTATTCGTCAAAGCAATATGCAGTATCCTTACCGGGTTGGTCATGGTAAGGATGTTCGTTATCTACCATGATTTTCAGCACCGCACCATCCTTCAAAAATCGGTTCCGGCAAAGGTGATCATGTGGGTATTTGGGGTATTTGTCCTCACACCGCCAAGTATCTGGAAACGCTCTCACGACTACCATCACAAGCATAATTCAAAAATATATACGGCAAGTATTGGCTCATTTCCCATCAGTACCAAAGAAAAATTTCAGAATGCTACTCCCCGGGAAAGGTTCTTTTATCTCTTTGTACGCAACCCGCTAACCATACTTTTCGGTTATATTTTTATGTTCATGATCGGCATGTGCCTCAACCCATTCCTCGCCCATCCAAAAAGGCATTATGACGGCGCTATTGCACTTGTGCTTCATGCTATTATTATCACGCTTGTGTTCTTGTATGGAGGGTGGTTGGCTTTGGTTTTTACTATTTTCATTCCGTTTTTTATTGCTACGGCAATGGGGTCGTACCTGTTTTACGCGCAACACAATTTCCCAAGCGCTACATTTAATATTGATGCCTGGAACTATACGGAGGCTGCTCTTGAGTCATCGTCTTTTATGGTAATGGGCCCTGTTGGAAACTGGTTTACAGGCAATATAGGCTATCATCATATTCATCATTTGAATGCCCATATACCATTTTACCGCCTGCCTGAAGCGATGAAGAAAATTCCTGAATTTCAACACCCTAAAACTACATCTCTAAACCCAATGGAAGTTTGGAGATGCCTCCGCCTGAAACTTTGGGACCCTGCTGCCAATAAAATGATCACGCTGAAAGGGGTGAAGTGAGAGCGGCTATTTCACAATTATCTTTTTCACAACAGTTTCATTTCCATTCATTACACTTAAGAAATAAATCCCCTCTACTGGATTTGAAATAGTTAACTGGTCGTTTACAGAAGAAACGCTGCCATAGTTCTTTGAAAATATGCTTCTTCCCAAGACGTCTTTTATGTTTATTATGGTTTGCTGTGCATTGGCAAAAGTGGCATTAATTGTGAAACTGCCATTGGATGGGTTAGGGTATATATTGAGATTAAAGGCATTCCGTTGTATTCCGGCAATACCCAAATAACCATACCCTGAAGAAGTGGCGGTATTGCACCCGCCGGTTACCTTTACAGTATATATCCCGCCTTTAGAGAGGATTAATTTTTGTGATGTGCCGCCAATAATAAAATTGCCGTTGAGGTACCATTCATTTCCGGATGTGGAACTGGAAATAAGCGTATCCCCGCTTTTTGTTATAGTTGGTGTAGGGGTTGCCTGGTTCACCGTAACTTTGGTGGCTATTGAAGTATTGGAACAGCCACTTTTATTTGATATTTTGATGGAATAGTTCCCAGATTTTTTAACAGTTAAAACCATAGAAGTATCTGCAATGGCTGTATCGTTTCTCAGCCATTGGTAAATATATCCGGCGCCTGAACTGGCAGTGAGTACCACGCTGTCTCCCTGGCAAAAAGTATTTGGGCCAGAGGCTTTTATTGTTGCGGAAATACTTCCGCTTCCTGGTGATGCATTTTGAGATGCAGAGGTAGCAGAGCAGCCATTAGAGTTTTTTACAGTCACGGTATAAGCTCCTGGTGTTGGGACAGAATAATATAGGGAAGTAGCGCCGGTTATAGGGCTTCCGTTGAGGTTCCATTGGTAGGTATATCCTGCAGCGCTATCGGCTTTCAGGGTTGTTGAGCAACCTGTGGCAGTGAGAGTAAAGGATGCAGATGGGGCAGCAATCACGCTTATAGTAACCTCTGCAAGGCCTGCTCCGGCAATATTCTCATTAACGTATGTATAGGTGTAAGTGCCTACATTAGTTACAGGTATATTAAAAGACGTACCGCTGCCGGCCCACAATGAATTGGTTGAGTCATAATTTTGCCCGGTGGCTTTTATAGAATTGCTATCCCCGTTAAACCAATTATAGTTGCCTGTCAGATTATTCGAAGAGGTAAGGATATAAGTAGTTCCCTGGCATACCTGGTTGATTTTGGTAATGGCAGGTTTTGGTATAGGAGGCAAATGTGTAACGATAGAAGTTTTCGGATCGCCTACCAAAGTCATCATCCATCCCATCGTCGGGTTAGCCATATAATAGGACTCTGCAAGGTTGTACCGAACTGCCTGTGTGGTATCTGTGTACCTGTCGAAAAGTATGCTCACATCAGAAAAACCCCATGTATATGGTTCCCACACCGGGCCGGACGTGCCGGTGGCACCCTCGTTGATAAGGTCGGAAATTAAGGACCCGCCATCACTTGAAGGATAGGATGGAGGATAGGCAAAAGACCTTGCTGTATAAGACGTAAATATTTCAGCATAAGAAGCTTTATACCATTTATCCATTGGTTTTATATTTCCTTTTTTTGCAGAGCCATGTTTGGCGTCGCTTCCCCAGGATATATATCCAAGTACATTTCTTTGCCCTGTGAGAAATGCAGTTGTAGTGTCATACAATACTTTCCAGCCACGCTTTACAAGTATGGAGTCGGCCCTTTTTTCGTATAGGTCAAGCGCATAGTATGAGGGCTCAGTAGCTTCGTTAATGGCTGCCCCAAACAGAGTGTCCTCGGCATCAATTACAAATAACGCACTGTCTTTATTCACAAGTGTATTCGGCCCGCTGCTGTCTATCATCCTGTGAACTTCGTCAAAGGAATAGGCATCAAGCCGGGAGACTAAATAAATACCGTATTTAGCTTTTGAAAAATGGCTTGAAGGTTCGGTATAAGAGGTGTCTAAGTAAGGCTGTGTAAGTATATTATAGCTTTTTGTAACTATATTGCCCCCTCCAATATACACGCTGTCTTTTCCTAAAATCAGCATTAGTTCTGCGTCGAAAGAAGAACAACGAACCCTATTCAATATAAAAGGATTAATACCCGAACTGTCATTTTCAGTATAGGTTAAAACGCATTGATCTCCCCGCGTTATTTTCAGGGGTACTCCCCGTGTAGTGACAAGATAATTCAGCTTATAGATAAGCCCCCGGGCTACAATGGTATCTTCGATTTGTGCGCGGATAGCTTCAAAATTCGCACTGTCAGTTTCTTCAGATGTATCACCGCTAAACACAATTAAATTGCTTTTGGGGATATGCCTTTGGGCCATAAAATAGTTGCCTATAGCTACAGAAAATGCAGACTTACTGTTTACTATTACCCCTACATCATAATAGTTTACAGGGGCCTGCGCTTTCAATTGCTGAAATGAAAAGACACTAATGATAAAAAGAATAATAATGGTTGTGGTCTGCTTCATATTGTTCTGCCAGTTTTCCGCAAGTTAATACTTCCACTTAAAAAACGGTTAAACGGTGGAAAACTTTCTTTTTATATTGCAAAGGAGATAGCTTGTTAACAAAAGTTTATACATTTTAGTACAGATGGTAATGCAAAGCTTTATATTAAAAAAGCCCAATTAACAAATGAAAGCCTTATCTTAGCGGCAGAAAAGAATTTAAAGATATATTTCGTCTATGTATTCAATAAAAAAGCCACTCTTAGCTATCCTGTTTTTTATCCTTTTATCGTTGTCTTTAAGAGCGCAATCAAAGGCTGACACTTCTGAATTCCCGTATTATATTCAAATGATGCAGGACACGTCTGCCAATTATTTTGATGTGCAACGGGCTTTTAATAAATACTATGCAAAACACGCCCCTGAAAAAGGCGATGAAGGTGAAAAGGATAACGATGAAGATGAAAGTTTTAGCCTGTACAAAAGATGGGAATATATTATGCGGTCAAAGATAAAACCTGACGGGACAAGAATACCCGCCGGACAGGTAATGCATGAATATTTAAAATATATAAATAATCCCGCTGCCCGCGCATTTTCAACAGGCGTTTATAGTGCAAACCCAAGTGGTAACTGGTCTTCTCTTGGCCCGTCTTATTTACCGATAAGCCGCACAGGATATGCCATATCCGGAATGGGAAGGGTGGGTGCAATTGCCTTTGACCCTTTTGATACATCCAAATATTATATCGGCGCACCAGCTGGCGGCCTGTGGGTAACAACCAATTCAGGCACTTTATGGACGCCACTTACCGACGGGCTCCCTACCCTTGGTGTTTCTGCTATTGCCATTGATAAAAATGCTGATAGTACCATTTACATTGGCACGGGCGACCGGGACCACTATGACGCTCCTGGACTGGGGGTAATGAAATCTACAGATGGTGGGAAAACCTGGATAAACATCAATTCCACAATGGGTGATGTTACCGTGGCAAAACTCCTCATTAACCCGGTAAACAGCAATGTCATTCTTGCTGCTACCAGTGGGGGTATATACAGGTCGGCCAATGGCGGTTCGAACTGGACGCTTACTTCGCCTAATGCAAATTTTTATAAAGACATAGTATTTAAACCGCATCATCCTAATGTGGTGTATGCAGAATCCTACAGCAAATTTTACAGGTCAACCGATAGCGGTAAATCCTTTACCCGTATTTCCACCATTGATTCCAATTACAGAGGAGTAATAGGTGTAACCCCGGCTGATACTGATTATGTTTATTTTATATTAACAGGCGCTTTTGGATTTACAGGATGCTATTTATCTGCTGATGGTGGCACGTCTTTTTCTTTGCAGGCTAATTACCCGAATGTTATGGACTGGAGCGACAATGGTTCGGGTACTGGCGGCCAGGCTTTTTATGATCTTTGCATATCTGTAGATACGGCAGATAAAACACATCTTTATGTTGGTGGTATCAATCTCTTTCAATCTACCAACAGCGGGGTGGACTGGAGCGTAGCGGCCCACTGGACAGGAAGTTTTGATACAACCATTCCAGTAATTCATGCCGACCAGCATGTCATGGCGATAAACCCTCTAAATAACCGCTTATACGAAGGCAATGATGGCGGTGTGTACTATACTGCTAATGGTAGTGCGTCCTGGAAGTGTGTAAGTGGAAATATTACGATCACACAGATTTATAAAGTAGCCCAAAGCGCTGTACGGCCTGATCTGTTAATGGTCGGTTGCCAGGATAATGCAACCAGTATCCTCGACAGGGGCCAGTGGTTCAATGTCATTGGTGGTGATGGCATGGATGTGGCTATGGATACACAGGACACTATGTACAACTATGGTAGCTATGTTGACGGCATATTATACCAGTCTGCGGATGCAGGAAATACGTACAACGTAATAGGTGGTTATGGAATAAATGGCATTGCCGACTCGGGGGAATGGGTTACTCCTTATGCTCTTTCTAAGAAAGATAACGGCACCATGTTCGCCGGTTACAATAATTTATATAAATGCTCAAGTTTAAAATCAAGCATTAACTGGTTTGCTGTTTCAAACAATCTCGCTGGCACTAATTCTGCGTTTATAAATGCATTCGACCAATCAAATTCTGATACCAATGTTCTTTATATGTGCCGCTCGGACAATACGCTTTTTATGACATCAAATGCATTAACAGGTTCACCTACCTGGGTTAATTTAACACCTTTCCTGCCCACCGGCGCATATATTCAGGATGTGAAGGTACATCCCAAATTCGCGAACATGGTATATATTATTCAAAATCAAAACGTATATGTTTCTACTGACAGCGGAGTAAAATGGAGGAACATAACGGGTACACTGCCAAACGTAAGTATGAATTGCCTCTTTTTTGATTCGAATGCCAATTCTGGCATATATGTGGGAACCGATGCAGGGATATATTACCGGGATTCTACTATGACAGACTGGGTTGCCTATAATGCGAGCCTGCCGGTAGCCGCAGAAGTAACAGATATGAAAATATACTACGATACTACCAATAGCTCCAATAATATGCTAAAGGCCTGTACCTTTGGGCGCGGCACATGGCAGACCCCACTGTATAGCATGGCCCCGGTTGGGTTTACATCAACTGATACTGCTGTTTGCATGCATTCCTCTATTTCTTTTACCGATACTTCAAAAGGTTCTCCTACTTCATGGCACTGGGCTATCAGCCGCCCGGGCGCCCGGGCTTTTATTAATGGTACAAGTGGCGCCTCTCAAAATCCGGTTGTGCGGTTTGATTCTGTTGGTTATTATTCTATAAAACTGACGGCAACAAATGCCGCTTATTCCAACTTTAATACTTATTACAGATACATTCATGTAATAGCCGATCCCGGTATTATCGGTGGGCAGCAGGCCTCTGTTTGTATGGGTGATAGTTTAAGATTATCTTCTTATCCTGCTTCTTCTTATTCCTGGACTTCAAACCCTTCCGGGCTGGTAAGTTCCATGTCTAATCCTACAGTAAGCCCAACTATCACAACAACGTATTATTTAAAATCAAGTAATTCATGCGGCAATGTATCCGACTCCCAGGTTGTTAGTATTGGTTCATTTCCGAATGCACACTGGACAGCCAATGTTTCTTATGAGGAAGTTTCATTGACCCCGGATGTTACCAAGGCCAAATCTTATCGCTGGTATTTCGGAAATGGGGATAGTTCATTAGCTGACAGTCCTGTTTATTTCTACAAAGCAATAGGAACATATATCATCAACCTGTTTGTAACGAATACCGGTGGTTGTACTTCCGAGTATGACTCTGCTATTACTATTTCAAGCATCTCAGGTATATCTAAGACTGCTTCCGATGTGTTTAATCTCAGCATCTTTCCTAATCCTTTTAATTCAACATTATATTTATCTTATTTACTACCACAAAACCAGGGTGTGCAGTTAACAATAACTGACATTACGGGTAAACAAATAGCCACCCTTGCCAATGAAAATCAAACCTCCGGTCAGCATATTTATACCCTCGACGCCACTAAATATAATATTCCGGCAGGTATTTATTTCCTGCGTATGGTTGCAGGCAATGATGCTGTGGTAGAAAAAATTGTTCGTATCAAGTAGGGGCAGGGCTTGCCCCTGCACTGCAAAGATGTTGCCGGATTGGGCGACCTGCGGTCGCCCAACAAACAATTTAACAATTCAGCAATTTATTACGGAACACTATTCAATGTTGCAACGTTAATCTGCAACATATAAAAGTAAACCTATGAAAAAAATACTGCACAGGGCCGCCGATAGAGGGCATGCCGACCATGGTTGGCTCAAAACCGATTACAGTTTCAGCTTTTCTAATTATTACAATCCTGAAAAAGTACATTTTGGCCTGCTCAGGGTGTTGAATGATGATACTATTGCCGGCGGAATGGGTTTTGGTATGCACCCGCATGATAATATGGAAATCGTAACCATAGTAATGGAAGGCGCCGTAAAACATAAAGACAGCATGGGCAATACCGAAGTAATAAGCGCAGGTGAAATACAGGTAATGTCAGCCGGTACGGGCATTACCCATGCAGAGTCTAATAATTCGCCAACTGCGCCCCTCAAACTTTTCCAAATATGGGTTTTCCCAAGTGAAAAAAACATTAAACCGCGCTACGACCAGAAGAAGCTTGATCTAAGTAAACATGAAAACAAACTGGAGGCCATTATATCCCCAGGAAAAGAGCCAGGCACATTATGGATAAACCAGGACGCCTGGTTCCTGCTTGGAAAATTTACTGAAGAAAGCAGTTTCTCATACAAGCCCCAAAAACAGGGAAATGGCGTGTATGTTTTTGTGATTGAGGGCGCTGTAGAAGTGGACGGCGAAAAACTTGGTAAAAGGGATGCCACAGGCATTTCTGATTATGAAAGTGTAGAAATTAAGCCTTCAAATAATACTGAACTTCTATTTATTGATGTGCCAATGAGGTAAATGTCATACAGGTATAAACTGGACTATAATTTTACTAAAGGTTAATCTGTGAATCAGTGGCAAACTTTAATTAAATTTGAAACAAATACTGCCAAATAAAAATGTAATACGTGCCAATGCAAATTTCTACAATTTTAAAACGAACCGTTCCGGCTGTTCTTTTTTGCACGATCATTTTTCAAACCTATAGAGCATATACACACTCTTCCGGTGCACAGGCCTCCTGTACCAATGCCCCAGGCGAAAGCACCTGTGCCCAATCCGGTTGCCACACAGATAAAAACGGCGGCCAGAAGAACCTTTTTACTAAATCATCTGATGTGGTTCTTAGCAATGGAAACGGAACATCGACATATATACCCGGGGCTACCTATACTATGAAGTTCACCTGCAACAGAACAGGCCATAAAGTATTTGGTTTCCAGGTAACGGCCCTTTCCAGTAGTGGAAATAAAATGGCGGGAACGCTTTCAGTTACTAATTCCACTACTACCCAATCCATTACAGGTTTTATATCAGGCGGATCCCGGACTTATATTGAGCAAACAAGCAATGGTACATCCGGATCAGGCGGTACTATTTCATGGTCGTTTAAATGGGTTGCGCCAAAACCTGCTGTGGGCAATGTTGTTTTTTATGGCATCTGCAATGCTTCAAATGATGACGGCACCGATGGCGGTGATACTATTCTTGCACAGACATTTACTTTTACACAGGATACCATTTTGCCGGTAGCTAAGTTTTCATTTACCCCGGCAAACCCATGCACAGGTGATAAGGTGCATTTCTTCGATTCATCCAGCGGCAGCCCTACCTCGTGGAGCTGGACTTTCCAGAACGGTACACCATCAACTTCATTGTCCCAAAACCCGACTGTAATATTTGCTTCGGGCGGAAATGATTCGGTTACTCTTACAGCTACGAATGCCGTAGGCGCATCGGTGCCCGTAAAGCGGTATATTACAGTTAATTCCCGTTCGGGCGACACAATACTTGTAAAAGGAAATGATACTATTTGTTCAGGCGGCGGGGTTTCACTGGTCGCGCCTTTTGGGCTTAGCTACAAGTGGTCAACCGGCGATACTACACAAACCATAACAGCTACAAGCGCCGGAACCTATACTGTTAGTGTATCAAACGGTTACTGCATTACAAGTAGCCTTCCAGTTACCATTACAGTTTTACAAAAACCTTTAGTCAGCCTTACGAAAAGTGAGGACACAGCCTGCAGCGGAGATTCAGTCACCTTTACAGCGACGAGTGGTTTTAGCACTTATATTTTTTATAGAAACGGACAAAAAGTACAGTTAGGGATTTCAAACACTTATACGGCTGTGAATATCCAGCAAGGAGACAGTTTTTCAGCTACCGCTTCCAATTCTTTTGGCTGCCAAAGCGATATGAGCGCCAAAGTAAATGTGGCTTTGCCAATCCTGCCAACTGCCGCCCATCCTTCGTGCAATGTGGTTACCGATTCATCTATTACTTTCACCTGGCCGGCTCTTGCCAACTGCGATGGTTACCAGGTAA
>Ga0206827_1149_pt1 | contig 13980 bp, 4 predicted proteins | sample Alteio_BWOrgCont_77_FD_152852 | JGI IMG/M metagenome (GOLD analysis project Ga0206827, IMG submission 152852) | Enriched cells from forest soil in Barre Woods Harvard Forest LTER site, Petersham, Massachusetts, United States -... | ecosystem: Environmental > Terrestrial > Soil > Temperate forest > O...
CGCTAGCCGTCAAAGGACCAGTGGAGCTCCACAGCGGTTTGCCGCGAATGCGCCTTACAACGACAAAAGACATGTCACCGCCGGACATTCTTGAGAACCTTCACTTGAACGTTGAGTACCAATACCTGACGGCGGCAGTGAACGGCAATCAGAAAACAAAAGAGCGCCTGTGCTACACGTTGCTGTGCGGCACGGGACCGAATACCGTGATGGTTCCGCTCGCGATCACCTTCGAACCCAATATGCTCTCGGAGCGCATTATCATCGAGAGCGACTGGAAGAAAGGTTCATCCCCACTGGGCCTGAAGACGCTGCTAAGTTTGTTGCCCGCGGACGTCAACCAGAGCTTGAATGCGTTGATTCCGCAGACGAGCGACACCATCCCCGACATACGATCGAAATTCGACATAAAACTTGCCGATTTGCTCCTGGAGCTCAGCACCAAGCCGCTGTCCTTGTCCGGATTTAATGCTGGGGTTGAACTAGACCTGGATTGGCCAATCCTCAAGGGGCCGGATAACAAAGATCTGGTTAAGCTCTGCAACTTGAGATTGGATCTCAGCGTTTCGCACTTCGAGGATGACTGGGAGGTGTCACCGTACCTCTCAGGTACGGTAGCGCTGTTCGGCGGTAAGTTGTCCGGGGGTGTCGATCTCTCAACCGGCAATTTCTGCTGCGTGCTGGATGATGATCCGGATAAAGACCACCCGAATAAGGTGGACCTCAAGCAATTGATCACGCAGTCGCTCTGTCTTGCTGAGGATACATTTCCGTTCAAAGAGTTCGCACTAAGCCGCTTTGAAATCTGGGGTGGCATAACACCCGGCGCTTCATACGGCATCGACATCGGAACCACATTCAGTTGGGACCTGCCCCAACTGGGCAACCAAAAAGTCACGATCAGGGACCTGTTCCTGAAGCTCGAATATGACGGCAGTCTTACCCCGGCGCTGGGAGGATGGCTCGAGATCTTCGGGATGACCTTCGGGGCTTTAGCAAGCTACCAACAAGGCGGGTGGACGTTCAATGTGGCGGTCCTGAACATCCGCCTAACGGATCTCTTAGTTTCGATTTTGGGAGAGCAGGCTAAGACGACCGAACTCCCTGAGGTGACATTCCCGGCCCTTGAGCTGACGATTACGCCGTCGACAGGGGCGTTCCGCTTTCACGGCCAAGCCGAAATGGTCTGGGAAAAACCGTTCGGCACCGACGCATCGTTCAGTTGCAACGTCGACCTACAGCTAGGGCGGCAAGCGGCGAAAAATGGCGAGGCGCCGGTAACGTGCAAAATTGAGATTAAGGGCGAAGGCAAATTCACGGTCAATCAACGAAAGCTCAATTCGAAAATCTTTGTTACTGCGAAGAATGATCGGGGCGCGCTCGACCTTGTGGTCGGCGGAACGCTGAACATTGAGGGTCTGGAATTCAATTTGTTCTTCGCCAAGGAGCCAGGAGCCCAGACGTTCCTGGCCTCCTACCACGAGGAGGGCGGCCGCACGATCAGAGTTGACGACCTCCTGACGCAGGTCTTCACCGAAGCCATCACCACGGGTGTGGAGCTCACCCTCAAAGATGCTCTTTTTGCCTATCGCGGTGATGAAGTGGGAGCGAAATACCTCTTTGGGCTGAACATTGGCCTCGATATAAAGCTGACGGACCTGCCGTTGGTTGGCCCTGCGCTGCCGGCAGAATTACAGGTCGGCATCGACGATCTGCGAATACTCGCAGCGACTCGCGAATTCCGCGTGCCGGAAGTCGACGCTCTGAACAAACTCATCGATGCCGAGACCGCTAAGCTGCCCAGCGGGAAGGCGGATGGGGGCGAAACGGCGCTTCGGAAGGGCTTCAATGTCTCGGCCAAATTGAAGCTCGCCGGGGCGGACAAACTCCTGATGCTGCCGGCGGCTGAGAGCGGCGCGGCGACAGAAACCACCGCGCCAGCCGAGAGCAGCACTTCGACCCAGCCCGCTCAGCCAGCAACGTCCGAGGTTGCGGCGAAGGCTCAACCCTCCGCCGGCATTTCCAAATGGTTCGACATCGAGAAGAGGCTCGGACCTCTGAGGCTTCAGCGGCTTGGAGTGCAATTTCAATTGAAGGACCCGCGCCTGGGCTTCATGTTCGACGCGGGCATGGATTTACTGGGCGCCCGGCTGGATTTGCTCGGACTGAGCATCACCGTACCCCTGAAGAACCCTCAGCTCGGCGATGTGAAGTTCGGTCTGGAAGGGCTCGAACTGGGGATCAAGCAGAAACCTCTCGAGATCGCCGGAAGCCTGCTTAGCGTGACCCCGCCACCCCCCGGCGTCAGCTTCCAGTATGATGGCCGCGTCCTGGTGCGGGCGGAAGTCTTCTCGCTCGCGGCCCTGGGCTCGTATGCCGAAATCAATGGCCAACCATCTCTCTTTATCTTTGCGGTGCTGCACAAAGAACTGGGGGGGCCGTCGTTCTTTTTCGTCACCGGCCTGGCGTTTGGATTCGGAGTGAACCGTCAACTGCGGCTGCCGGACATTTCGGACGTACACAACTTCCCGCTGATCAAAGGCGCCACCGATCCTGACTATTTCGGCAGCAGCGCGAGTCCCCGAACCGCTCTGCAGAAGCTTCAGGACTACATTCCTGCGTCCGTCGGCGATTACTGGCTGGCTGCGGGAGTGAAGTTCAACTCGTTTGGGATGATCGATTCGTTTGCGGTGCTCACGGTCTCCTTTGGCACCCAGTTCCAGATCGCCATTCTGGGCCTCTCCAGAATCACTGTGCCCAGACAATTGCCGGATGGGCCCAAAGTTGATCCGGTGGCTTGCGCCGAGCTGGCCATCAAAGTCAGCTTTACACTGGCCAGCGGACTTCTTGCGGCAGAAGCTCGACTAACGGAAAACTCGTTCGTGTTCTCGAAGGACTGCAAACTCACCGGAGGTTTTGCGCTTTACTGCTGGTTCGGTCCGGAAAACGCCGGCGATTTTGTCGTGACGTTGGGCGGGTACCATCCCAGATTCCTGAAACCACCCCACTATCCGGTAGTGCCGCGCCTGGGGATGAACTGGTCGGTCAGCGCCAATCTGGCAATCGCCGGCGAACTCTATTTCGCACTCACTCCATCGTGCCTGATGGCTGGGGGAAAACTCAGCGCGACGTACCAGGCCGACAACCTGCGCGCCTGGTTTTTTGCCTTTGCAGATTTCCTCATTAACTGGAAGCCGTTCGCCTACGACATTGAGATGGGGATAAGGATAGGTGTCGCCTATAAGCTGAGCGCACTTGGCGTCAACAAGATGCTGACGTTGGAGCTGAACGCGTGGGTAAAAATGTGGGGGCCGCCCTTCAGCGGAACGGCGCATATCTCGTTCTACATCCTTTCCTTCGACATTGCGTTTGGTGCAGCGCAAAAACAGCCCGAACTTGAGAAGGTGGGATGGGAAGAATTTAAGCAGTCATTCCTGCCGCCAGGCGACAAGATTGGCAGTGACCCACTCGTCGGCTCCATCCGCATCACAAGCGGCCTGCTCAGGGAACAGGAGATATCGAGGAACGGCATCAGGCGCACAATCAAGGTGGTGAATGCGCACGAATTGTCCTTCACCACGGAATCGGTCGTCCCGGCCACCAGCGTTCTGTTCAATGACCAGGCCATCGGCGCTGCTGCTCGACCGCTCGGCGTTCGCCCCATGGACCTTAAAGCGCTCACCTCGAAGCACGCCGTCACTTTTGAAGCCCTGGGACCTCACAAGAGCGACTGGGCTTCGCACGTCACGGCGAGCCTAGTCACCACGAACGTTCCGGAGGCCCTGTGGAGCGATCAAGGGCTCTCGCGGCTTGAAAAGCCCGACGCAGAGATGATCAAAAACGTTCCCAACGGCGTCCGTGTGGCGCTCCGGCACCGGGGTCCCAGCCATGGCCTGGCCCCGATGGAACTGGCAAAGTTTAAGTACGACATTCAACCGAAAGACATTGATTGGCAGGATCGTCAACCGCCGACGCTCATAACCGCGCAGCCAGATGCGACCCTTGCGAATACCATCTGGGGTAATAAGAAGGTCGACGCGATCCGTGACGAGATCATGATTGCGCTGGGCAAGGGCAGAACGACCGTTCAGGTGCAGCGGTTGGCGGAAAACGCGACAGAAATCTTTCAGTCGCCGCCCGAGATAGCCCGGTTGGGTGAGCCTTTCAAGAGGCCCTTATATGCTGGCTGATTTTCGAGTCTACGAGTTGCAGAGCTGCGACTGTCGCTCTTCGCGAGGCGAAGAATCTCCGCAGCTTGTCCGTGAGTGTCTGGCCCGGATGGAGCACGAAGATCCTTCGCTGGAGATCAGGATGGCAGTGGGTCGCGGCTGATATTCAAATTCGGAATTCGGGTGAAAGGACGAACCATGGCAGATCTCAGCGGTACGATTGAGTTCTTCGAGGCATGTCTTCCCCCGCTTACGAGTGGGGATTATGCGGTCAAAGTTGATCAGACCCTCACGCAGATTCGCCCGGACAAACCTTTTCGAACCGAACTCGACTTTTCCGTGGCAGGACCCCGATTCTGGCTGAATCCCGGAGAAGTTTATGCAGTCTACCCACCCGGCAATCAGGATGGCGCGTTTGGCAACACTTTGCCGCACATCGTGTTTACCCGCCGGACGCTGCCCTGGGAACGGACACTGGACGGCTCTCCACCGGATGACAAAAAAAGCTGTCCCTGGCTGGCTTTGCTCGTTGTAAGCGATACTGATTTTCTAAAGGCGGGATGTCCGCCGGCGAAAGTTGTCGCGCGCAAGGTCGGAGAGTTGATCACGCCTGCGGAGCCTGGAGTCATAGGGCCTGAGATTCGCGCGGCCGACCTTCACGCATACGAATCCGTGGATGATCTGTGTAACACGGTTGACCTTCCTTCCGGCCTGTTTTCAGAAATCGCTCCTGCCCGAGAGGACCTGCCCTACCTTGCGCACGTACGCAGGGTTACTACCGACAATAAGGAAACCCAGTCCCTGCGGACGGAGGGATGCTTCTCGGTGGTGCTTGGGAATCGTTTTCCAGAGACCGGGACCAGTGGCATCGCCGGAAAGAACACCGCTTACGTCGTGTCGCTCGAAGGTTTTCAGCGTCACCTCTATGGCGAGCCGTCGGCCCGGCAAGCAAAACATGTTCGTCTGGCAGTGCTGGCGAGCTGGGACTTTTTCTGTCAGGGGAACACTACGGTCAAATCCCTTATGAAGAACCTGAAGACCGGACAGTTGACCCTGCCCGACAGGCGGGTGAGGCAGTCAGCGGGAACTGACCCGGTACGCCTGGTGAAGGAAGCGTTTGAGTTAGGCTACACGGCGCTCGACCATCGCATCCGGAATGGCGAAAATACGGTGTCCTGGTACCGCGGCCCCTTTACGCCTTTGAGTTACCTCAAACTCGAGACCTACACGCACCTGCCCTCCGCGGATGCCGCTCTGCGTTACGACTATGACACGGGACTGCTGGACGCCTCGTACGCTGCGGCGTGGCAGCTCGGACGTCTTCTGGCGCTGCAAAACACGCATTTTGCGAAGTCGCTGTATCGCTACAGAAACCAGGAACGGCGCAAGACGAAGACCTGGCTGCGGGAAGTTGAGCTCCAGAAGGAATATGCGCTTCCTGCAAAGCCCGTCGAGGACGAGATCGTGGAGACGCTTCGCAAAGTTCCTGCGAACGCGTGATGCCAGCAAAAAGGATCACACCATGGGAGCAACGCCCCACACCTTTCTCGAAGAATTCACTCTCCGGTTGACTGGAGAAACTCCGCAGATCCCCGCAGATGTCGAGGACTGGCTCGGCCGTCTGCTGCTTTTGTATGGTGTGCCCTTCCACTACCTCGTGCCGGAAGAAGACATGCTGCCGCCGGAGTCGATCCGCTTTTTCTATGTCGACCCCGGCTGGATGAAGTGCTTGCTGGAAGGTGCGTGCAGCGTGGGACGGACCAGTACGGTGGACGACCTGGTAGACCAGCACCTCCGCAACCACTTCCTCGACCACGCCGGAAAGAAAGCCACGGAGTTACGAAGGGGCAAGGAAAGCGAACTGAACTGGCCCCTGACCGGCTTTTTGTTACGTTCCCGGTTGGTGGAAGGCTGGCAGGGGCTGGAGATGAAAGCGGCCGGCATTGACGGAAAGGGCAAGCGCATTGAGTCGCTTGAACCCTTGCGAATCGACAGGCTGAACCCGGAGATTATGCTGTGCATTTTTAACGGCAAGGTCACCGAGATCGAAGTTGCGCAGCCTCCGGAAGATCTGCATTTCGGCGCCATGGCCGGCGATGGGGGCACCTATCAAAAGCTCCACCTGCGAAGGCTTTTTCCCCCGGACAAGGCCGCTGACGATATTGACGAAAACCTGGTGCCGGCCACCGCGTTTGCAATGCGAACGGGCGTCGAGCGGGTAGTCGATATCAAGGCGCTGGCCCGCGACCTGGGCGACGCCCTTAACAAGGTGAAGGCTATTGACGGCAGCGCGCAAGGCTCCTTCACATCGGCCGAGTTTGCGGTGCAAATGGTGGAGAGCCCGGCGAAAGCAATCTTCACGGTGAAGGATACGGGGAAACCACAATGAGCAACACTCGCACAGCCGACAGCTATTTGTTGGTGCCGATCAACGTCGAGGCACTCGTAGTGGGGGCTGCTGCTGGTCTGTGGACGGACTTGCAACCGGATTTTTCGCAGATGTTTCGGCGAAAGATTCTGGGATCGCAAATCTTGCCTGCGCTCTTTGATGCCCGGCCTCAGATAGTGGCTAACCCCGAGGCTGAACCACCGGTCCAGCCGCAGGGTCCACAGCCGGGAGTTCACCTTCATTGGGCGCTGCCGGACGCTCTGACACGAGGTCGACAGAAGCAGCCCGCGAACCCGCAGGCACCCCGTGGAGCGCCGGAGTTCCCTCCCATTCCCAACCGCTGGATGGTGCAGCGGATATCGCAAAAACCACGGAGCAACTCAGCGCCCGCGACTTCACCTGGATCGCCACTCGAGATTTCTGTGAGAGCGTGGGTGGTGGAAAGCGACTATCTCTATGGCGCCCAGAAGCCGGAGGAAGTGGATGCGGTCACGTTTCCCCGCCCGGACGAGTACGCCTTGTTCGACTACGTCGGCAAGTCGTTCGCCTATGCCAACTGGACGGAACAGCATCCTGGCTACCGCATTCACCTCTCGGCATTGGGCTACGGCGATCCGGCCTTCGCCGCCTATTATCCCGCCTGCAAAAGTATTTTGGGCTTTTACGACCCCTTGACGGACATCAACCAGGAGACGACGTTCACCTACCTGGTGGCCGGCTGGTACTCCGATCCGGCAGAGGACGTCCTGCGCCATAACAGCCTGCCGGAGTTGAAGTGGACCATTGCAGCAAAACCGGACTCGCCTCCAAACCAGGTCTTGTGCCATGGAACGATTTACAACGTCCGATGGAAAAACAGCACGTTTTCGTATTCCACATCAGTGCCGATCGTGGATGACAAAAACCGCGTCATGACTGCCGGCCACACTGCGGCGGACGACCAATATCGCATCGCACTCGGCAACACTACCACCGAAGCATTGGCCGCACTGCTGGCGCAGCGACTCGGCAGTCCCAGGATCGAGCCTTTGCTGGCGGCTTTCCAGGAGCAGCTTTCGCAGAAGGCTGAACTACCAGAGCTCGAGTTCTCACTGCACCAGCAACGCTTTGGTTCGCTGGCTGGGGAACGCACGTTCGCCATCCAAAAGAAACAATCCGGCGCAGATCAATCGCCGACGGCTACTGACGCAACCTTGCCGAAGACTCTGGAACAGCGGCTGGCTGAACTCAATGCCCTGGAATCGGAGTTCGCACGCCTAGGGCGAGAATGGGACTCATATCGCTGGGAGCTGTACGCCACCTGGTACAAGTGGGCCGGGCAGTACTCCGAGTCTAAAGAGGAGCCTGTTGAAATCACCACAATTATCAAAGGCCTGAAAGATAAGGAGGCAGACCGGAGAAATCAGCTCAGGATACTGAAAACTCAACGCGACGCCGCCGAGCGTGGTATCAGGGAGACGGTCGAGCAGCAGTTTGCCGAATTAGAATTCGTTTCTTCACCCGCGGCTCCGTTCTGGCTTCCCAATGATCCTGTGCTCCTGATCTCCGGCCCTGGTCTCGTGCTCTCTCAACGGCATGGGCAGGACGGGCGCTATTCCAAAGATGAGGAATTACACTGTCGCGTCACCGGCCAGGAGCTCAGCAGCCTTGTAGTGGATATTCCGAACGGGGAGAAGGGGCTCAAAGTCGAAGCAACCCAGGTGTTTCGGATCGCCGGGAAGCCATTTGCGGGGGGTGGCGAGGTACCCAAAGCGATAACTGAAGCACTGCTGTTCGAAGCGCTGTTGCTCGATCCCGCTCACAGTGAACTTATCGCCGAGGCGGCCTATGCGAAGGCACAGCGACCAACGCCCCCGGGACAATACGCGTTGATCGATCGGATCAAACTGCTGCAGCGACCCTCGACATGGACACTCGCGCTCGCTGCCGGAGGCTCTTCTGCAGGTTACGGCGGCACTTATCCATCGCCTATAGCTCTGCGTGAATGGGAACGCAATCCGTGGTTGCCATTGTTCGTAGAATGGCGAATCGCCTGGTATCCGTCGTACACCAGTGCGGACAATCCCCTTGAAGGATGGCAACTCGGGTCCGGGGATGTCGATTTTCGCTGGACTGGAAATTCGCCCGACCTTACTCGCTCCCACATCTACCTCGGTTATAGCATTTTGGGCCCCCATGCAATCGAGCAGTTCAAAGAGCGCTTGCGGAAATACAAGCGGGACAAGCCCGGCCAGGATCTGTCGGTGGCCCTTACCTACCTTGATCACATGCCGGTGCTCGGCCAGTCCCTCGGGGGACTCACCGATGCATCCATCATGCGGGATCAATGCCTGCAGATCGTGCCCATCAATCCCGCGATCTTCGCGAAGGAGGGCGAAGCGCAGCGGGACCCGATCATCAGTCTGGTTGAGGGCGTGAATTATGTGTCCCCCGACCCGGACAAACCGTTCTTACCCGTTCGAGCCGGTCACATGAAGGTGCTGGCGGTCGCGATCGTCGATGCCTTTGGCCAAACCCTCGAACTGAGCAACTTCGACCAGCCCGTGCGGGCGGCGAGTCTGGCGACCCGTCGAGCAGAACCTCTTCTGCGGTTCACGCCGCGGCTGGCGCAACCCTTGCGTCTGCGGTTTGATTGGAGGCCTGCTCCGAACCCGCCGGGTACTTATCCCACGAACAGCCCGGTGTGCGGCTGGGTGATCCCCAATCACCTCGACAAGAACGTAACCTTCTATGACGCGCACGGCACTGCCCTCGGAGCCTTGCAGAAAATCCTCCGCGCCTCGGCCGCAGGCCGAACAGGTGGAAACACAGGCAAAAGCGACAAGGCCTTCTTCTGGGTGCCGATGCCCGGGACAGCGCACAAGCCAAACAGTATCCTCAATCCTCACTTGAGGCATTTTGTTGAGCTTCTCCAAACCATGAGCGTGGATGCAGGCAATGCCTTCTGGAACTTGCTGGACGACGCGCTCTGCAAGACCGATTCGGGAGAACCGGAAGACGACCCGTTGCTCTCTCTCCTGGTGGGGCTGCCGCTGGCGCTGGTACGAGCCGAGCTGGGGCTCGAATTCGCAGGACTTCCTGCCTTCGATCAGGGCCTGAAAGCGGTTGGCCAGTTTGACTCCAGGGGCTTCACGAAAGGGAAGTTTCCGGTGCAGCTTGGCGAGGCCAGGAAGGATACTGACGGGCTCGTTGGGTATTTGACGGACGATCCGGAAGCGAAAACTGCCGGGGCCTTTTATCCTGCCTCCGGCGCTACAGGAACAGACTATCGAGGTATGATCGAGTTCGGCCATGCCCTGGCCATCGATTGTGAAACACCGCTGGCTGTAACTCTTCTGATGGATCCCCGAGCCAGGGTCCACGCGGTCACAGGCATTCTGCCCAGGAAGGCGGTCACCCTGCCGCCGCGGGCAAGCTCAGCGGCCAGGTCTGCGAAGGAAGCGTTCTTTCAGGTGGCCCCTCTGCTCAGCCCTGGCGGAGCGATCAGCATGCCTAAGCCCTCCGATGATTACGGGAAATGGTCCTGGGCATACCGGCCGCAGGTCACGGGTTGGCAGGAGGTCGAGAACGTCAGCACAACCGTAGACCAGGCAGGCTTTGCTCCGCAGCCGCAGCAGCTTTCCGAGGGTTGGCTGAAACTCCGCATGAACCCCGTGGCTATTCTGAACTTCTGGGTTAAGGAAGGCACACTCGCGGTGCAGCCGAAAACCAATATCACCCTGGGGTGGACCCTCTCCGGGGGCCACCGGGTCAATCTTGCAGTCATTCAGGACGGTCAGGAACCGCGCAAAGTACAGGAGTGGACTTCGTCACCGCTCCCCGAGCAGTACCGCGTGCATGTGGAGGCGCAGACGACCTACGTCCTGGTATTGGAAGACAAGGATGGAAACAGGAGCGAAAAACGGCTCACGATCACAATCAGGGGGATAGACTGACATGCCTGACAAGCAACTCGAACTGGAAGCCAGAATCACTACGTCGGACGTCGTGCTGGGATCCGGCCAGGCGAGCGGGAACAAAATCGTCGTGATACTGCGCAACACTGGAACCCAGGATCTGGAACTCTCCGTGCGCGGCGCCGCGGGAACACTCTTCCTGACTGCGTCTGTCGGCAATCGTGAGCAGGACTTGGTTGCTGATTTGGGGGTTGCCAGCGGTATCAAAATCGTTTCGGGAGCTAACTGGCAGCAGGCTCCTTACAAAACTTCTCCAGGCCAGATTACGTGGAAATTCACGCTTCCTGACAAGATCCTGAAGGGGAAGGCTGAAACGTCCCTCACCTTGACCGGTATTGAATCCGAAACCGATCCCGGTATAGCGAAACTAATGCTCGAGGTTGCAATCACCGGTTACGTTACCTACAAAAAAACACTGGATGCCCCCAAGAAAGACCCCAGCGATCTGCAGATTCTCTACTTCGAGGCTAATCCTCCCGTCGTCGTCACAAAACAAGACAGCACGGCCTTTAAGCTGGAATGGAACACAGTCAAAGCTCACACGGTGACCCTCTATAAAGCGAATGTTCCTGTCCTGACCCTAGAGGAAGGGGAAAAGGACTCCTTTAAAAATAAACAAAAATTCTCTTATTCGACCGCGGTCTCCTCAACTGCGGCTCCCGCTTTTACTACGGTGTACAAGCTCGTGGCGATGGATCGGGTCGATCCGAAAAAAATAAAACAGGAAAAAGAAATCACTGTCCACGTGGTGGAGCGCGGATGGCGAAGGTTGGAGAATTTTGACGCTTTGGGGTATCCGTCTGTTCTCTGCAACCTGGATGGCCTGAAGCTCTACGGGATATGGATCAGGAACGGAAAGGCCGCCCTGTATTCTTCAACTCACCCCTGGGTGGCATGGAACCCCGAAAACGCGAACGTCCCGGAAAAGATGTCAACCAGCCCGGCTGTCTCCTTATCCAATCGGCTCTGGCTCCTGGGCGGAAGTGTTTCCGACACCAGGGTCTGTTCAAACCAGGTATGGTCCTACGCTCCAGGCGGATGGGTTCAGGAGAAAAACGCGGACTGGACCCCGCGGATGGGCCACGCCTGTGTGGTGGCGCAGAATCGGATCTTTGTTCTGGGAGGCATGCTTCAAAATGGCAGTTCGCTGAACGAAGTCTGGAGCTGGGACGGCAAAGGCGAGTGGAAACGCCATGCAGACGCGCCCTGGTCTAAGCGCTGCATGCAGGCGGCCACGAACTTCCCCGCGATGGTACTCGTGGACGGGGTCGCAGTTCCTGAAGACCGAATCTGGGTCTATGGAGGCGTTACGGAACCCTTTGGAGATCCTTTCGCAGATATGTGGACCTCTCGAGATGGGGAGAACTGGGAACCCTATAAGAGCATCCCCGTGGACTCCAATAAGCAACCGATTGGGAAGCCCGTTGGATCCGCATTGCAGGTACTCAATGGGAAATTGCACCTGCTCGGTACATTCCGAAGCGGCACGCTGACCCCGTCCATTCAGTGTGTTCTGGAAGAGGCCCAGCGCACCTGGCAGACTAGTCCGGTCCTGGTCGATAGAACGTGGGACCAGCAGGCGGGGTCTACCTTCAGCTTGTCTTCGGTCGAGTTTAAAGGGCTCCTTTTTGTGCGGTCACTCGACTATCGCACCAGGGACAACCCAACCACTTTGAACATGTTTGCCGCCTGACGACCCATGCCAGCGCTCGAGTCGCAGGAGGCCGCGGCGGTCAGCACACGCCCGGCACACATCGCCCAAAGAAGGAGTACAGAGATGATACTGAGACGGCTTGCTTTATGCATCCTGACGCTTTATATCAGTGCCGCCTTTCTTGCGAACACGGCTCTTGCTCAAACCAGAATCACCACGCTTGTGGCCAAAGAAGCCAGGAGTGTTCCTGCGCGTTCGGACAACATGCTGAAGATTTCGACCGATGAGAGCGATCCGATCAAGTCCACCAGCCATGTCATGCTCACCTTTGTTCTCGACCCGATTCCTGCGCAATCTAAAATCACGGGAGCAACTCTGCGGTTGGTGGGAAACCCCGCCGCAAGAAACGTTGCGGAAGCGACTCCGCAACTGGTGACAATACTCCCAATCAACTATCGAACCAACGATCCCATCGGTCAGTGGAGCGCCCGGCCTGGAGAGTCCGTGTTTACGGCCACCGGCGAAAGCCTGTCCCAGGCGATCGCGTGGTCGATGTTCAGAGGAACCGCTTTCATCATAGAACTCACTTCTCGGAGCAGACTAAGTGATTGGAATTACTATGGTCTTTCTGACAAGGACTTTCCTTCTTCCTTCAAGCCGCGACTTATTGTCGAGTACGAACTCCCTTCGAAGTGGCAGGCCTTTACCCAGGACACAACCCGAACCCCTGGCCCCTTTCAAGTACCGCGGTCTGCAGGAGCAATGGCCACACCTTTCCACCAGGAGCTGAAGTTCATCTCCAACCCGGGGTTTTTCAACAACCGCATTTTTGTCTTTGGCCAGACGACCGCGCCAGAGACGTTTCTTTATGAGTTCCTTCCCAGCGGACCCCAAACCTGGAGCCAGAAGACCTCGCCTGCTCCCGGATCGCACGTGCTGATTCGGGAGCTCGATGGCTGGTATATCCACAGCCCCAATGATCCCTCGAACGGTAGAAACATGCCAAATAGGGTAGATCTTTACTCGGTGGGCAACGATCACATCGTGCGCTATCAGCTGTTTCAGACGGGCGCGCCATGGAAGGGCTTGCAGGACAAAATGGTTTCCGTTCCCGATTTGAAGCTTGATGTGCCGCCTACGCTGGGAGCTGATGGCAGTCTCTATTTTGTGCGCTCCGGCTACGTCTATGGCCTGGATCCCAACCTGCAGGAACTATGGCGCTACCCCGAGAAGGGGGCGGGAGCGACGACCTACAGCCGGGTCACTCTTAGCGATGGGGAACGATACGCCTATTTCCTCACTCAGCAAAACAAGGAAAATAAGCTCGTCAGTATTGATACCTCGGACGGCAGCGCCACCACTACTCCGTTGAGCAGCGACTGGACGGGTTTTCAGCGAGCCTTAGTCGTCAAAGGCCCCGAGAAGGATTACGTTATCGTCGCCGCTTACAGCCACGATGACGGAACCTTGAGCGCCTACTCGGACGGACAATTGCTCTGGCAGAAGCCAGGGACTGTGTCCCAGCCCATCGTCGACCGAACAGGGGAACGCGTGTTCGCAATCCAGAAGGGGACTCTGCACGAATACAACCTCTTGAATGGCGCGGCTGTATGCAATTCCGCCGAGACCGACCTGGAGGCGGACTCGAACCCCGTGCTCGATGTGGACAATAACCTCTACGTTTGGAGCAATGGGACGCTCCTGGGCTATACGAATACTTGTCACCGTTTCTGGATCCAACGGCTGGAATTACCCAAAACACTCGAACTGCTGTTTACACCGGGTGGTGACCTCCTGGCCAGGACGGCCACA
>Ga0206827_1152_pt1 | contig 13822 bp, 15 predicted proteins | sample Alteio_BWOrgCont_77_FD_152852 | JGI IMG/M metagenome (GOLD analysis project Ga0206827, IMG submission 152852) | Enriched cells from forest soil in Barre Woods Harvard Forest LTER site, Petersham, Massachusetts, United States -... | ecosystem: Environmental > Terrestrial > Soil > Temperate forest >...
TATTGAAGGCAATCCTGGCCAGCATTTTATGGATGTGGTACTTAAAGCCAAACCCCACCAGGTTACGCTTGTCCCGGATGCGGAGGATGCCATTACAAGCAATGAAGGATGGAACACCATCTATTTTCAAAAGCACTTAACCGACCTGGTTTCCGAATTGAAAAAAGCGGGGATACGCACTTCCATTTTTGTGGACGCCAATGTAAAGATGATAGAAGCCGATTTGAAAGGGCCATTTACCGGTACGCCGATATATTTGGCCTGTCCTTCAGTGAGGGTATCCAGTTCTACGCCTATCTTAGCAAGGTGCAGGCGGGCTACTTTCTCATCAAGGTGCTTAGGAAGGACATAAACCTTGTTTTCGTAGTTCACATGGTGTTTCCAAAGTTCTATTTGTGCGAGTGTCTGGTTTGTAAATGAGTTGCTCATTACAAAAGACGGGTGGCCCATAGCACAGCCAAGGTTTACAAGGCGGCCTTCAGCAAGAAGTATAATGTCTTTGCCATCAATAGTATATTTATCTACCTGCGGTTTAATGGTATCTTTGGTATGGCCGTAATTTTTATTCAGCCAGTTTACATCAATTTCAGTATCGAAGTGGCCTATATTGCATACAATGGCTTTATCTTTCAATGCGCGGAAATGCTTTTCGGTAATGATACCGAAATTGCCAGTGGTAGTAATCACTATATCAGCCCCGGCTATAATATTATCCATCTTTTTCACTTCAAAACCATCCATAGCAGCCTGTAGGGCGCAAATAGGGTCTATTTCAGTTACTTTTACCAATGCGCCTGCCCCGCGAAATGATTGTGCAGTACCTTTTCCTACGTCACCGTATCCGGCTACAACTACTACCTTGCCAGCCAGCATAATATCCGTAGCGCGGCGAACGGCATCAACAGCAGATTCGCGGCAACCGTATTTATTGTCAAATTTAGATTTTGTAACAGAGTCATTTACATTGATGGCGGGAACAGGCAATGTACCATTTTTTACCCTTTCATGTAAGCGGAGTACGCCGGTGGTGGTTTCTTCGCTGATGCCTTTAAGGTGCTGAACCATTTCAGGGTATTTGTCCAGTACGATATTGGTAAGGTCGCCACCGTCATCGAGAATCATATTCAGCGGGCGGCTTTCATCGCCAAAGAAAAGTGTTTGCTCTATGCACCATTCGTATTCGGCCTCTGTCATACCTTTCCATGCAAAAACCGGGATACCCGCAGCGGCAATAGCGGCGGCGGCATGGTCCTGCGTAGAAAAGATATTGCAACTGCTCCATTGCACTTCGGCGCCAAGTTCTACAAGTGTTTCAATTAGCACGGCAGTCTGTATAGTCATGTGCAGGCAACCGGTGATACGGGCTCCTTTAAGCGGTTTTTCCTTGCCAAATTCTGCCCTTACAGACATTAAACCCGGCATTTCGGCCTCAGCCAATTGTATTTCCTTACGTCCCCATTCTGCCAGGGATATGTCTTTAACTTTGTAACGTGTGTTTTTCACGGTTTCAGTTTGTACCATTTTATTTTTAGATATTTAGTGCAAAGATAAGGAAATAGTCGTAAGTCAAAAGTCGCAAGTCGTAAGTCAAAAAATAATTTCCTACAACAATTTAACAATTCAACAATTTAGCCTTCTTTACATATTTTTGCAACGTTTTTATTTTAACCCTTGTTTACCCATTAAAATTAATAAAATTATGGCATATCCCGAAGAATTAGTTGCACCAATGCGCGAAGACCTTACCAGTGTAGGGTTTAATGAATTAAGAACTATTGAAGATGTAGATAAAGCACTTAAAACTGCTCAGGGAACTACCCTGGTGGTAGTAAATTCTGTTTGCGGGTGCGCTGCCGCTATGGCAAGGCCAGGCGTGAAGCTTTCATTGCAGGGCGACAAAAAACCTGAAAATTTAGTAACCGTTTTTGCCGGGCAAGACCTTGATGCCACCGCAAAAGCAAGAGAATATCTTTTTCCATATCCTCCTTCTTCTCCTGCCATTGCCCTTTTTAAAGACGGCAAACTGGTGCACATGATAGAAAGGCGGCATATAGAAGGCAGGCCAGCTCAGCTTATTGCAGAAAACCTGAAATGGGCCTACAATGAGTTTTGCGGCGAGGGAGTGATAAGCGAATAGTGATCGGTGGTTATTGCAACCACTTCTGTTATTCCCTTTAACCTTTTATTTACTGACCACTATCCACTTAAATGGACGCTGCCATGTACATCAAAAATCTAATTGCCGATGGTGAAGGCCAGCAGCTTGATTTTAAGTTCAATATATCCAGTGCGCCTAAAATCGCCAAAACGCTTGTTGCCTTTGCAAATACAAATGGAGGCAGGTTATTGGTAGGTGTGAAGGATAATGGGCATATTATTGGTGTAGAAAGCGAGGAGGAGGTTTTTATGATCGAACTCGCAGCTGAACGGTTTTGCGACCCAATCATAAAAGTAGATATGACAAGCTGGATGGTTGACGGCAAAACTGTGCTTGAAGTGTATGTGCCTAAAAGCGCAGAAAAACCTCACTATGCCAAAGATGAAAATGGTAAATGGCTGGTGTACATTCGCAAAGAAGACGAAAACCACCTTGCAGATAAAGTACTTACAGAAGTTTTTAAAAGAAGAAAGGATAATAAAAACACTGTTATTCGTTATCAGAAGCCTGAAAAAGCGCTGATGGACTATTTGAAAACCCATAAAAAAATTACTTTCCCCGACTTTTGCCATATTGCTAATATTCCTCCCCGCCTGGCTGAAAAAATACTTATTAACCTCGTTTCCATTAGTATCCTGCGCATTGATTTTACCGGGCAACAGAATTATTATGTACTGAACCAGAAAATGGTGGATTAAGACAGGATTTGTATTTCCCATTATTCATTAGGATTTGTACCTTTGCCGCAAAGTTTTGTTTTAAGGGTTTGTCTAAAATCTAAGTAAGTATTTAGCATTAATGAATTATAAATTATCCCATTTAGATCAGTTAGAAGCCGAATCAATTTATGTGATTCGCGAAGCGGCGGCCCAGTTTGGCAAACCTGCCCTTTTATTTTCCGGTGGAAAAGATTCTATCTGTGTTCTTCACTTATGCCGCAAGGCTTTTTGGCCGGCACGTATACCTTTCCCGCTTTTGCACGTAGATACAGGACATAATTTCAATGAAACCATCGAGTTCCGGGATTATATCTGCAAAAAATATGAAGTAAACCTGATAGTTCGGTATGTTCAGGACTCTATAAACCAAGGTCGTGCGGCCGAAGAAAAAGGCCCTAACCCCAGCCGGAATGGTTTACAAACGGTTACTTTGCTTGATGCTATTGAAGAGTTAAAGCTTGATGCCTGCCTCGGTGGCGCCCGCAGGGACGAGGAAAAGGCAAGGGCAAAAGAGCGCTTCTTTTCGCACAGGGATGAGTTTGGGCAGTGGGATCCTAAAAATCAGCGCCCCGAACTTTGGAACCTCTTTAATGGCAGAAAAAATATAGGTGAGAATTTTCGTATTTTCCCTTTAAGCAACTGGACAGAAATGGATGTTTGGCAATATATTAAACAGGAAAACCTGGAACTGCCTTCCATATATTTTTCACATCAAAGAGATATTGTTGACCGCAGGGGTGTAATTTTAGCAGCTTCTGAGTATATAACATTACTTGAAAACGAAAAAATAGAAACACGGATTGTACGTTTCCGTACCGTTGGTGATATGACATGCACTGGCGCTGTTTTCAGTGAGGCAAGCAATCTTGATGATATTATTGCTGAGGTAGCTGCGGCCCGAATTACAGAAAGGGCTGCCCGTGCTGATGATAAGCGCAGCGATACAGCCATGGAAGACAGGAAAAAACAAGGATACTTTTAAAAGCTAATTATAAATTATGAATTATAAATTATTATAGTCTTAAACTATTAATTTGTAACCAACTAATTCATAATTTATAATTCATAATTGATAACACATGGATTTACTAAGATTTGTTACAGCAGGCAGCGTAGATGATGGGAAAAGCACCCTTATTGGCCGCCTGTTATATGATACCAAAACTATTTTTGAAGACCAGCTTGAGGCTATTGAACAAACCAGCCGCGACCGTGGCGAAGACTATGTAAACCTTGCATTGTTAACTGATGGCCTTAAAGCAGAGAGAGAGCAGGGGATTACCATTGATGTGGCTTACAGGTATTTCGCTACGCCAAAGCGTAAATTTATTCTTGCTGATGCGCCAGGCCATATTCAATATACCCGTAATATGGTTACCGGAGCAAGTAATGTAAACCTCGCTATCATACTAATTGACGCACGTCATGGCGTAGTAGAGCAAACCAAAAGGCATACTTTTATAGCATCTCTTCTTGGTATCAACCATATAGTAGTTGCAATAAACAAAATGGACCTCGTAGGCTATAGTGAAGAAATATATGAAAAGATCAGGAACGACTATAGCGATTTTACTTCCAAAATAGATCTGCCGGATATTAGTTATCTTCCAATAAGTGCACTTAAAGGTGATAATATTGTGAGCCACTCTGCAAATATGCCCTGGTTTCACGGCCCGACGATGCTTTACCAACTTGAAAATGTAAACCTGGGCTCTGACCATAATTTTGTAGATTCCCGTTTCGCGGTACAATATGTAGTCAGGCCGATGTCTGATGAATATCATGATTACAGGGGCTACGGTGGGCGTGTCAGCGGAGGCATTTTCAAAACAGGGGATGAGGTAATGGCCCTTCCATCAGGATTTGTATCAAAAATAAAAAGTATTAATTCTTTTGCAAATAATCCGGAAGATAAAGGCATCGCTTTTCCACCCATGTCCTGCACAATGGAACTTGAAAATGATATTGATATTAGCCGGGGAGATATGATCGTGAAAGTAAACAACCAGCCGGAAATAGGACAGGATATAGATATGATGATTTGCTGGATGCATGATAAACCGCTAAACCCGAATACAAAATATACTATCAGGCATACTACAAAAGAAGCGCGATGCATCGTAAAAGAAGTTCTTTACAAAGTGGATATAAATACACTTCACAGGATACCCAATGATGCTAAAATAGGATTAAATGACATTGGCAGAATTCGTATCAGGACCACTAGCCCTTTGTTTTATGATTCATATAAAAAGAATAAAACTACAGGTAGTATTATTCTTGTAGATGAGGAGAATAACAATACGGTAGGAGCGGGGATGATCTTATAAATATTAAAAGAAAGACATGAAAAATACTGGCAAAATATTAATTGGTTTTCTTGCAGGTGCAGCCGCAGGTGTGGCAGCGGTTTATCTTCTTTCGCCAAAAGTAAGGGAAGAAGCAATAAATGAGATAAAAGACATGGCTGATAAAATAAAAGCCAAAATAAACGAAGAGCTTGAAAAAGCTAAGGAAGCCGCGGAAAACATGAAGAATGAAGCAGCTGATTTATAGGGCGTAAAATTTAAATTTGCAATTATAAAAAAAGCCATTTTCTAATAAAAGAGAATGGCTTTTTTTATAATTATATTATTTATTAAATATTAAGGCATTGTAATGCTGGAAGATGAAGAACCAGAAGTATTGATTGCATTATATTGGATACGCCCGGTATTTATATCAAAAACTTCAGATGAAGTATTTTGGAAAGCGCTTGCATAAGCCGCCACATATATTGTACTTCCGCTTGAAAAGCCAGCCTGGTAAAGGGTTAGGTCAATGGCGTTTAATGTAAAGTTTGTAGAGTCAGCTAATACTGTGGCAGTAGTAGTGTACATATAGTCAGCAGGCAAATAGGAAACATTGTTCTGGTTACTGATAAAGAATATCACTTTCCTGTCTTTCGTATCTGTGGCATTTACTGTCCCTGCTATCTTTATATAATTATTCAGGGGGTTTTTTGCAGCAACTGCTGAAAGATTAATTCCCGTAACAGAGAAATTAGGTATCTGGCTCATGGTTTTTATAGTGCCGAGGAATTGAGTATCTCCCCCAACAAAATTCTGGCTGATGGTTTTGGCTGATCCATAACCAGCCTTTGTAAAAGTGAAATCATAAACACCAGTGGTAAGCCCTGGCAATACATAGCGGCCATTTGCATTAGTGGTAGCAGATATACTCTTACCGACTACAGATACTAAAACTCCGCTATCATTACTCATTACATCGCCGTATTGATCGTAAAGAGTAACAAATCCGACAAAGGTGCCTGAAAGAGATGGCCCTGAAGGCCCTTGCGGCCCTTGCTCTTTGGAGCAGGCGCTAAAGAGCAACAATGCTGAGACAGAGATAATAAGACTGATCTTAATTTTATTCATGGGTTAAAAATGTTTGTTTGGTATTAAGACAATTAATATACCAAAAGGTTTAGAGAAGGGTTTTATCGTTACTCTTCTGCCTGATTATCATTCTTTTTAAGATGATAATGCACTTTAATAGATTGTTCGGGCTCCTGCGGTTTTGATTCTTCTTTTGGTTCGTCAATTATATGGGGCTGTGGGTTATAGCCGGGCATCCAGTAAGCTTCCTGGTTGTCAGTATCATCTTCTTCTTCCCAATTGTATTTTTTGCGTTGGGGCCCTTCTTTTCGATAGAAAAAGGAACATAGTAAACCCGAAAGAGCACCGCAAATGTGCGATTCAAATGAAACTGTTTTCTCCAGTGGCAATAATCCCCATACGATGCTGCCATACAGGAATATAATAAGAAAGGAAATAGCTGAAAGCTGCACTGACCGCCTGAAAACTCCACTGAAGAATAGGAAAAATGCCCATGCGTATATCAATCCGCTGGCACCAAGGTGGTGGACAGCAAATCCAAATTCATCTTCGCTCCTGCCGATTATCCATGTCCACAGTCCGCTCATCAGGTAGGTAATAATAATAACCCGCCAGGCTAATTCCTTGTAAAAATAAAATATGCCCGTAGCCAATACCCATAAGGGAATGCTATTAGCGGCAAGGTGGCCAATGCTTGCATGCAGAAGTGGGGCGGTAATAATTCCCGGCAGGCCCGAAATATGTTTGGGATATAACGAATAGGGCGATAGATCTATATGGAAGAATATCTCAATGCCCTTAATGAGCCATAGCAAAGCCAAAAATAGCGTTGGAAATATAATGCTCTCCAGGAAATGCTTTCTTTCGGTATTAATTGTTTGCACAGGCTTAGTTTCTTATTCAATAAACTAAACCCATACAACTATAATTCCGCTTTGGAAAGTATGGCAAAATGGCAGGGGTTCAAAATTGCAAGGGCACAAAATATTGCGCCCCTACTTCCTCAACCCATCCACATATTTCACCACCACGCTGTCCTGCTGGGCATTCAGTATGTCTTTGAATTTCGGCATGGCATTTTTACCGTTTATTACGATATCCAGTTTTGCTTCAGTGCTTAACGGGCTTGTTATCAGGTTAGCGGCGCCGCTTCTGCCGGCATCACCCGCTTCGCCATGGCAACTGGCGCATTTGGCCATATAAATATCTTTGCCGGAATTAGGCGCATTAGAATCTACATTGATAGCATCTTTTATTGGGTTTTTCATATTCAGCGATTTGGCTTCGCTGATGCCAAATATATAAACAAGTATAATTAACCCAAGAAAAGCCAGGGCTTTACTTCTTTTCCTGAACCCGATAATACCAATAGGAATAACAGCGAGAATAAGTATGATTTTTACGATGAACCATGTCTGGCCAACCTGTGCGGAATTGGCAGCCAAAATTAGCCCGGTAATAAGAAACAGTGTAGAAAGGCCCATCTCCACCGCCATTGTCTTTTTGCGGAATTTGCCAAAAGACTCAGCGTTTGTAACCATTAAAGCTATCAGCTTAATCAGATAAAATGTAACATAGAGCATAACTATGTACTTGTGAGAAGCGAGTGTGATTTCGTAAAAGTTCATGGTTTCAGTATTTAATATGCGAAGTTTAAGGAAATATACGGAAACCTGTTGCTTTTATTGAAAAATTCTTTTGGGAGGGAAGTAATTCATCACTGTAGCGCTATCTGCTGTAAAGTAGTTTCCCTCATTGGCAGAGGAGGTTACAGTCCATTTTCCGGCAGGTTGTTTATATACGTTCAGGGTAATGACCTCCTTGCTTTTACTGGATGAAACGCCGATAGAATAATAAGGCGCTCCTATTGGCTTTGTGGCAAAGGCCGTCAATCTGAATTTGCAAAGTGCGCGAAGATATGGGTTTACCCTTGCAGAGTCAATATTTTGCCCGTTTATTTGCCAGGTATTACCGGTGTTTTCAAGCGTGAAAGGCTGTTCATTAACGTAATTAAAAGACAATGACTTCAAAATATCAGGTGTGGCAATAAGCAAATCTTTTTTACGGAAGGCATCAGGCGTTGCCCTTATGGATCCATCAAGGTAATTGTGGACTGTATAAACGTTGTCTTCATTTTGAAGACGGAAATAGTATGTAGCGAGCTTGTCGTTTTGGAAAGTTATGTCACCAATGATAAAAGCATATTTTTGCTGCCTGCTTTCAAATACCTGTACCAGTGTACCGGCAGTATCTACGCCATACTGATGCCATTCCTTTTTTGTGGTAGCTATCAGGCTTTCAGGTTTTAAGTTTACAAAATGATGGATTGAACGCTCAATAATATCCATTCCGGCATCAGCTACTTCCTTATCAGGCAATTCTATTTTCCATCTGCCGCCATCCCTGAATATCCTGTATGCTTTAGCAGGTTTCTGTTGCGGGGTTACTATCCACTGGTCAATTGTATTGGCATCAAGGTTAATTTCAGTGGTATTAAAATTCCCGGTATCTTTTTGCCCGGTGAAAAAGTATATTATTCCGCATACAATTGCCAAAACTGCAAAAGCAATGAGTAGATTTTTAGTTGAAAGCGTTTTCATCTTTTAAGAATTGTTTAATTATTCAAAGGGCTACACCCTTTGCTGATGTATTTCGCCCTTTCAGGGCTTACAGGTACGTTTATAGCCCTGAAAGGGCGAAATATGTCAGCGTAGGGCAAGGCCCTATGGCATTTAGTTGAAAGCGTTTTCATTTTAATATTTTATCGAAACCTTATAGGTTTTAAAAACCTACAAGGTTTATAATCAATAGAATTATTTTAATATTTCTAATCAGGGTTCAATTTTGCCTCCTTCATCCATCTTTTGCGCCTGCTTTTCTGGAAAGCATTTCTCATCAGCCCTATTATTATGATAAGAATAATGGGCAATACCACATTAAACCATTTATAAGACAGCATTGCCTCGTCACTGACTTTCTCCAGTGGGCGGAAGGCTATGGTTTTACTGCGCAGGTCTATCAGGCCGGTTTCATCGCTAAGCCAGTCAATAATGTTTGTGGCAAAGGAAAGGTTATCGCCGGGAAGGGGTTGTTGTTTTACATTTACCAAAAAGCTGCCAGAGGAAATCACGACCAATTTTGAAGGGATGTTACCTACAATCGGTCCACTAAGAGCTACGCCCACAGGGATATTCTGCCTGGTGAAATCACTTTCCTGCCATGGCCTCGAGAAGTTGAAAACCTGTGGTGCGTCCAGCGCATTTGATTTATCAGACGTAGTGGCAAGGATGGTGGATTTTACGTTTGTGGCAGGTTTGAAAATGATCTCGCTGGTAAATGGCATTCCTAGCGAAGTAATACCTTTAGCGGCAGGGTTATCGCCAAAATGAGTGATATAAGGGTAATAAGGAAATTTTACCGGGACGGTATAACTCACTGCACCCATATTCTGCGGTATATTCACTTCGCCGCATTGTGCGTCAATAATTATATTTTGTTTAATTAATATCCCTTTTTGCACAAGCCAGCTGCCCAGGTTTGTTTTCTTCGCGGTTACCTGTGCGCTTTGCAGGTCGATATTTATCATAGGGCTGCCTATAAAAATATTGCCGCCTGCCGCCAGGTAATTATCCAAAGTTTGAAATTCAGCACCCGGGAATGTATCATGCGGGTCTACAAGAATGAGGCACTTGTATTCTTTTGGTGTAGGCGTTACTGCATTCAGGTTAATGAATTTCACCTCGTACATATTGCCAAGCGCCTGCTGCAATTGTGGGAGTTGGTCTGGCCCTGCCTCGCCATTACCGCCAACAATACCTATAACAGGCTTTTTGATAATAGTAAGTTTTTTAAGGCTGGAGGCAAGTAAGTATTCGAGGTTTTCGCCAACCGGTAGTACCGGTATTACATCCGTATTGCCGCCGTATATTATTTCCGCTCCCAGGAAAACCCTTTTGGCATTCATTTTATCGCGTTCCTGGGTAGATAGTATTTGCGCCTGTATCCCTTTCTGAATAGCCTGTTTTTCAGTCTCCTCGTTTTCGTTAGGGTTTATTATTTTATAAAGGACATGCTTTTTGCTGCGGCTGTCGAGTTCTTTTATCAGGTTTACCATTTCCTGCTTTGCATATTCAAATTCAGGAGGCAGGTCTTTAGAGAAATAAAGGCTTATGGTGACGGGTTCTTTTATTTCGCTTACAAGTTTTTTTGTAGCGGGGCTAAGGGTATAGCGGCGCTCGGCAGTCATATCCAGCCGGAAACTAAACCGCTCTGCAATAAAATTCAGTAATACTACTATTGCAAAAATGAGTAAAATACGTGTAAAAGCCTGTCTTCTTGTAGTTTTCATACCTTCTTAGTTTTCAATCCAGTTTCTTTTACCTAAAATACTTTGCGCGATGAACAGGCCGAGAAATGTAACGCTCAAAAAGAAAAATATGTCCTTGCTATCCAATACTCCACGCGAAATGGAATCTATATGGCTTTGGAATGAAAGATAATCAAGTATTTGTGCAAGATCTCCCGTCATAGCGCTGGCAGTAAGGCCAAAGATATAATGGAAGAAAAATGAAATGAACAGCGCTACCAAAAAAGCCACTATCTGGTTATTGCTAAGGCTGCTTGCTACCATGCCGATAGCGATGTAGGCTGCACTTGCCAGTAGCAAACCGATAAACCCACCTAATGCAGCAGCATGGTCCAGATGTCCGAGTTGGGCAACAGATATATAATAGGGGAGGGTGCAAAAAACAGCAAAGGCTACAATGATCCAGCATGCCCAGAATTTACCCAAAACAATTTGCCAGTCAGTAACTGCTTTTGACGATAACATTTCAATGGTGCCAGAGCGGTTTTCTTCAGCTAAAACCCGCATGGTGATGGCCGGGATGAAGAAAAACAAAGTCCATAAGGCGATAACAAAGTACCATGACAACGAGGCCGCGCCTTGCGCAAATACATTTTGTGGAGATAGCCACGTAAAGTACCCGCTCACGCCAAGAAATACGATGATAATGATGTAGGCTATCAGCGAATCAAAAAACGAAGCGAGTTCCCGTTTAGTTATTATCCATATTTTTTGCATTTTGTATCTTTTATATTTGGCCAACAGGCCGCCCCTAAGGGGCTTGTTTTGAATTGGCTTTGTTTTCTACAAACAGGGCATCCCTACGGGATTTTAATTAACTCCATAGGAGTTAACTGTTTGTAGAAAACAGACCCAGCATCTTCTTAGCTCCGTAGGAGCGCTCTGTTAGCATATTCTTTTTTTTAACAATTTGGCAATTTATTTAGTTAGTTGTCTGAATACATCTTCCAACCGCGTTTCTTCGATTTTCATTTCTGTAAGGTACCACCCCTTTTGCACACATTTATTATAAATTGCTTTGCGCGAGGAGGTATCTGCTTTGCTTTCAACCTGCATACGGCCATTGGTATCTATAACAAAGGTATGTTCAACAGAATCAATTGATGAAATTTCATTGGCAATGAGGGTAACATCCACAGGGGCTTCTATTTGTACAAAAAGTATCTCCCTTCCCTGCAATTTCTGCTTTAACAGAGAGGCCTGGCTGTCGGCCACTATATTTCCCTGGTTGATAATAATGATCCGGTCGCAGGTAGCTTCTACTTCGCTCAGTATATGCGTACTGAGGAGTATCGTTTTTTGTTTGCCAAGATTTTTTATCAGGTCGCGTATCTCAACGATCTGGTTGGGGTCAAGGCCGGTAGTGGGTTCGTCCATTATCAGCACTTCCGGGTCATGTATCATGGCCTGTGCAAGGCCTACCCGCTGACGGTAGCCTTTGCTCAGTTCACCTATTTTTTTGTATTTTTCACGTTCCAGTCCGCAGTAGTCTATCATTGTATTTATTCGGCTATTTATAGCCGATTTCTCCACTCCCTGCATTTGAGCGGCCCAGGAGAGGAAGTCAACGATATACATATCGGTATAGAGCGGGTTGTTTTCAGGCAGGTAGCCTATTTGCGACTTATATGCTTCAAGATCGGTAAAAATGCTTTTGCCATTTACCTTTACATCGCCGGAATTGGGGGCGAGATAGCCGGTTATGATTTTCATGGTAGTGCTTTTGCCGGCGCCATTCGGACCGAGAAAACCGAGTACCTCACCGCTATGCAGCTCGAAACTAATGTCATTTACGGCGCGTTGCGCACCATATAGTTTAGTTAGGTTCTCTACGACAATCTCCATAATTGGGTTTTAAAAATCATGCAAAAATAGGGTTAAATTGCTAAATTGTTGGGGGCAAAAACCATATTTGACAACTTTTTAAAAGTTATTAAATCCGGCCCTTCCAAATATTTTCACCCCTTTTAAAGTGCAGTATTGCAATAATTTCGATTCGTTTCTCAGGCTCATTCAAAATATAATAAATCGCAAAAGGGAATTTTTCTATAATATGCTTTCTCACAATCCCCATAAATACTTCAGATGAAGATTTCGGGTTTGTCCTGATAAAACTTAAACCATCGTTTATATAATGAATAAATTTTTCTCCAAGCCCATAGCTCTGTCCTTCATACCACAAGAAGGATTCATCCAAATCATTTTCTGCATCATCAGAAACAAGAATGGTAAAATTCATCAGGCAGAAAGGTACTTGCTTTTTATTTCTTCCCATGTCCTGAAATGGGCCTTGCCAGAATTAAGTTTCTCAAGCCTTTCATCAAGTATTTTTTTATGACGGGCAGGCAAAGTGATTTCTGATTGTTCATGGGCAATATCGTCCCATAGCATTTGCGCTACTTCATATTTTTCCTGCTTAGAGAGGCTATGCAAATTATCAATCTGGTCTTTTGTCATATTTGTACTTAATTTTATTGAAAACACCGCTAAGGTAGAAAAAATTTCTTTTAGCACCTCCTTTCACTTCAATATCAGCTTCCCGGAATATACATCCCCATTAGCAGTTGTTATTTTTACCATATATGCGCCGGATGATAATTTCGTCCTATCTAAAGGTATATTCATGTCGCCCTGCTGTCTTTGAAATGATGAAACAATATCACCAGTAACACTATAAATCTGCAAAGAATAATTAGAATTCATGTTGCCTTTGATTGTTATGGAATTGGTGGCGGGGTTGGGGTATAAACTGATTGTACCATAATTAATCAAATGAGGAGCGATACCGGTATTTCTTATATCATTTGATGAGAGTTTTACCACATACATGCCTGCCGTATCATTTATATTTGTGCCTGCAAGTATAAGCCCCCCGTCTGATGTAGCAGCCATTGTTACAAACTCACCACCAAGAGAATCTACATTTATTAAAGAGTCTTGTTTTGTATTCTTATCAAAAATGCTAAGATATTCTTTTAAAGGAAAGTTACCGTTCAATCCTTCCCAAAAAGATACAGATGCACCATTGGCTAAAGTATCAGATAAGATTACATTCATAGTAAGAAAAGCCCCCGATTGGTAAGGGTTAGGAAAAGAAAGTGTATCATACGTAAAGGTATCAAGTCTTGCAGAAATGTGTAAAGTTATCATAAACGAATGTGAAATAGCATTTTCACCACAAATCAGAACAGATTGGTCA
>Ga0206827_1154_pt1 | contig 13732 bp, 13 predicted proteins | sample Alteio_BWOrgCont_77_FD_152852 | JGI IMG/M metagenome (GOLD analysis project Ga0206827, IMG submission 152852) | Enriched cells from forest soil in Barre Woods Harvard Forest LTER site, Petersham, Massachusetts, United States -... | ecosystem: Environmental > Terrestrial > Soil > Temperate forest >...
AAGTTTATGCGTTTCACTCATTTCGCAAACATCGCCCCAAATACGGGAAATGACCTGGTGAAATTGTTTCATTTTCATGTTTCCAATCCTGATGTGTATCACTTTAGGTGGGGGAGGGAGCAATAGTATCCGGCTTGAAAAATCACTGTCTTTTGTAATAATTGTAAGGTTATTTGTTTTGGCATATTCCCATATTTTACTGTCTGGGCTTTGTACGGCTATATCATATTGGAAAATATAGTTGTCATTGTGCCACAAAGAAAAATAGCGTGGCAGGTTAGCGTCAACGAGGTATTTTGCCATCGGCTATGCCACGTTTTTTATGGTATATTGGCGCTCCATCAGGCCTATCGCAAACTGCTGGCAGGCGTCAATGTCTTCCGGTTGCAGCATTGGGTATTGGTGCAAAATGTCTTCCCTGCTATCCCCTGCAAATAAAAATTCCAAAATAGTCTGTACCGTAACGCGCATCCCCCTTATAGTTGGTTTGCCATTGCATATAGCCTCATCTATCGTTATTCTATTGCCTATATAAGTAGTCATTATTGCTTTTTTAAGCAAATTACGGTAATAAATTGAAAAGTTGTTTCTTTTGCACCTGAATTTTATTGGTTCCTTGTCCAACCAGCTATCAATAACCGTCAATTAATTTACATTTCGTAAATTTGCACTGTTAATTCTATGGAAGAGATGCTTTACCGTTCAGTAGCTTATTACAAATACGTCCATATACCGGAGGCGGAGGTCTTTGCTGTCAGGCATTTAAAGTATTGCAAACGCCTCGGCATCACAGGCCGCATCATAGTGGCGGATGAGGGCCTCAACGGGCAGTTTTCAGGTACAATGGCGCAGTGTGTTCAGTATATGAACGACCTGCTTGCAGACCCGCTTTTCGAGGGTACGTTCTTTAAAATTGACGAATGTGATAAACCTTCATTCACCAAAATGCACGTGCGGTACAAGCCCGAAATAGTCCATGCCGGGGCTAAGGCCATAGACCCGAACGAGGTAACAGGGGTACACCTGAATGCTAAGGAATTCAGGGAATTGAAAGACAAAGAAAACGTGGTGATACTCGATGTACGGTCGGAATATGAACACCGGATAGGCAGGTTTAAAAACGCACTGACACTGGATATTGAAAATTTCAGGGAATTTCCCGATAAGATACAGGAACTTGAAGGCCTGAAAGATAAAACGGTGATCACTTATTGCACCGGTGGCATTAAATGCGAAAAAGCCTCGGCCCTGCTAATAAAAAGTGGTTTTAAAGACGTTTACCAGCTTCACGGCGGTGTGATACAATACAGCAAAGATGCGGGCGGTGAGGATTTTGACGGAAAGCTTTATGTATTCGACGAAAGGGTAATAGTGGATGTAAATACCGTAAACCCTACCATCATATCAAAATGTATCCATTGCGGTACAGAATCTGCCCGTATGGTGAATTGCAGCAATTTGCTCTGCAACGACCAGGTTATTATCTGCGAAAACTGCGGTTGGGTATGGGAAGGCGCCTGCTCCGAAGAATGTAAGGAAACTGTTACCAAACGCGCCTACGATGGCACGGGGTACTATGCTAAATAGTTGTTAAGTTAAAGGCTATTAAGTTATTGAGTTAAAAAAATATCACCGCCATCGCGGTTCTTCCTTAATAACTTACTAACTCAATAACCTGCTAACTAATTAATTTTATCAGTTAAATCCTGCAACGTCACCAAAACTATTAAATGGTTCTACGCTGGTTTCCAGCCTTGTATTAGGAGTTACGGTAAGAACAGCGATTGGCGACCTGTTTACCATCTGTTGTGCATAGGTACCTATTATATATTCCCGAACCGACCTTTCCTGTTGGGTCATTATCACTATTAGGTCAGCATCTTTTGCTTTTGCCCAATCAAGCGTCCTCATGGCGAAATTTCCGGAAGAATCGCTCATATCTGTAGCGGTAGTTGCAATACCCCTGTCTTTCATATAATTTTCTACCTGGTTTAGGTTAGCATTGAGCTTGTTGGCAAGAAATTCATCATTTTCGTGCAGGGAAACAATATGAACGGTAGAGTCAAAGCACTCTGCCAAATCTGCGGCAAGGGCCACTTTCTGCTTGGTTTCCGCTGTAAGGTCGAGTGGGAGTACGATATTTTTGTAGCCTTTATGAACCGGTAATTCCCTGACCACAATGACCGGGCAATTGGCATACTGTATAACTTTTGATGCATTGCTGCCTGCAAAAGCCTGGATGCCGGAAGAGCCATTGGAACCCATAACAATAAAATCGGCATTTATTTCATCGGCAGTATCAGCAATGGTGCGGTAGGGCTTGCCCCCAACAATGATGTATTTATAGGTGATATTGCTGGTCTTATTTGCAATTATTTTTTCGAGGCGGGCCGCAGCGCCCTCTATGGCAAGCGCCTGATCGTGGTCAACCTTTACTTCACTGGCATGGGTAACAGGTTCAAAATTAGCCCCTTCAATGACGTGCAGAAGCGTAATGGCGCTGTTTTCAAGTGTTGAAATGGTAGCGGCATGTTCAAGCGCGAAAATAGAAGTTTCCGTAAAATCTATCGGAACGAGGATAGAGCCTGAGAGTGATTTTAAGTTCATTTGTATTTTTTTAAAGTTTGGGAGCAAAGTTAAGGTTTATCCCGAAATATTTAATCCTAACAACATGCGGGCTTTGGTTATGTTCAATTTAATACCTTCCGGTTACAACCACCTTATCTGTATATTTGGCTGAATTGGTGGTTACTGTAATGATATACATGCCATTACTCAATTGTGGCACAGGAAGTGAAACAGTGGCATTTTGCATGGAAGGATAGGCAATGTTAACAATGATCCTGCCACGCATATCCGTAAGGGTGATCTGGGCATTTTCAGGATTAATAAACAAAGGATATATATTTAAAGTATTGGCAGTAATGCTGCCATTTACAGTAAGCTGATCCTGGTTTGCAGGATTTAAAGACAGGTAATAATTTCGGCATCCTGTAGTTACAATATTGGTATAATTTACCAGGTTTGAGCGGTAAGTGCGTATTGCTGAGCGCATCCTTTCTGTCTGACCACGGGTAAACACATCCATACAGGTGTCAAACGAATAATCCATATAGTCTTCTACGAGGCGGTAATCGGTATTGCATTCAAAAGGGGTTTGGCATGAATCATCATGTGAATAAGCCACTGGCTGAGAGTAATACGGGTGCGCGCAGGGAGGGGTATCATAAATACTGTCTCCACCATCAGTACACCCATTTTGCCCAGTATAATCTGGCCCCCAGGGGTGATAGAGGTTGAAGTAATGCCCACATTCGTGGGTTGATGTCCTGCCCATATTGTACGGATAAGACTGATAATGCTGATGATCACCAAAATACAGATAAACAACTACTATGCCATCAAACTCCTGTCCAGCAGATTCATTGGCGAGGTAAGAATATCCGGCCACATTCGATTGTCCGTCAACCGCAGCCACTACCCATACGTTAAGGTACCTTTTTTGGTCCCACCGGCTCAGGTTTTTAGTGTTCATTTCTAAATAGTAGCCAGATACAGTATCTATATTAGAATTGATGGAAGCAAAGTCTTTTGAGTAAATATGGTCAATACCCGTGGTGGGGTTGCCATTCGGGTCTATGGTCGCCAGGCAATATCTTATGCGTGTATCTACCCCAAATGGATAGTCATTATAGCCGGGGGTATTATATTGTTTGCCATAATCTTCGTTCAGTACTTTTATTTCGCTTTTCACGGCATCATCCGAAACATCAGTAGTAGTAAAATTATTAATACTATCATATATTACATGCACTACAGTAGGTATTACATAATATGTACTATCATCATCCTGTGAAGGGAGCCAGCCGGGAGGCGATGGGCTGGGATTGCCAGGAATATGCGTAAAACCCCTTTCCTGCATCATTTTCCCGAAAAGACATTCGGGGTGGTTTACATTGCCTTGCGCATTGGTTTTCTGTGTGTATGCCATGAAGCAAATTATAAATATAAAAACCGGGCCAATGGAAATCCTTAGCATAGCGCAATAATAACTAAAAATATGGCTTTATGGTTTAATTTTAACAAAAATGAAAAATCACCATTTTTTTAGAATAATATAAATTTCTGAGTGAACACGAAAAAATAAAAACCTGTCTATTATCAATTATTGTTAAAATATTTTGCTAATTTTGCGGCTCGTTTTTTTAGAATAGTAAATAATAAACGCCATGTCTGATATAATCAAACAATTAGAGAAAGAATTCCTCAAAACGGACCTGCCGGATTTTGGCGCAGGCGATACAGTTACCGTGCATTACAAAATACGTGAAGGCAATAAAGAGCGTGTTCAGCCATTTCAGGGCGTAGTGATACAGCGCAGGAGCGTAGGTGTGAACGAAACATTTACCGTTCGTAAAATTTCCGATGGTATAGGTGTAGAGAGGATTTTCCCGGTACATTCGCCAAATATCGAAAAGATAGTAGTGAACAAAAAAGGCCGCGTACGCCGCGCCAGGATTTTTTATCTCCGCGAATTGCAGGGTAAAAAATCGCGTATCAAGGAAAAGAAAATGTAAGGTAAATCCTTTACGAAATATATCAAAAAAAGGCCATCCGTTCGGTGGCCTTTTTTTATTTTTGTACTCCCTAATTGGGGGTAGAGACTTCCAAAGTCTTTAAGACTTGGGAAGTCTGTCTGATTTATAAAAACAATGACAGATTATCTTGCAGAATTGAATGAGGCGCAGCGGCAGGCGGTAGAAAATATCGAGGGGCCGATGATGGTGGTGGCAGGGGCGGGGTCTGGCAAAACACGGATGCTTACATACCGTATTGCCCACCTGGTAAACCTTGGCATTGACTCGTTTAATATCCTCGCACTTACGTTTACCAACAAAGCCGCCAAAGAAATGCGCCACCGCATTGAAAAAGTGGCAGGTTCTGATGCACGAAACGTATGGATGGGTACTTTTCACAGTATTTTCTCGAGGATACTGCGCATAGAAGCAGCGAAAATTGGTTATCCGCCGAATTTTACCATTTATGATACAGAAGATTCCAAAAGCCTGATAAAAACTATTTTAAAAGAACTTAACCTTACTACCGATACCTATAAACCCAGCAATGTACTCGGCAGGATTTCACTTGCCAAAAACAATTTCATCACCCCTGCTCAGTACAATAATAACCCTGAGATACAGGCAGATGATATAGCGGCTGGCAAACCTAAGATAGGCCTTATATTCTCAGAGTATGTAAAGCGGTGCTTTACTGCCGGGGCTATGGATTTTGACGACCTGTTGCTGAAAACCTATCAGCTTTTTAACGAACACCCTGATTCGCTGAACAAATATCAGCAGAAATTCAAATTTATATTGGTAGATGAGTATCAGGATACCAATCATTTACAGTATTTAATTATTAAAAAACTTGCTGCTGCCAATCGCAATATTTGCGTCGTGGGCGATGATGCGCAAAGTATCTATGCTTTTCGTGGGGCTAATATTCAGAATATCCTGAATTTCGAAAAAGATTATCCCGAATTAAAAGTATATAAACTAGAGCAAAACTACAGAAGTACCGGCACAATAGTAGATGCAGCCAGCAGCGTAATAAAAAAGAACAAAAACCAGCTTGAAAAAAATATCTGGACGAGTAATGAAGCCGGAAATAAGATAAGGGTATTCAAGGCGTTATCTGACAATGAAGAAGGCAGTTTCGTAGCTCATTCCATCTTTGAGGAAAAGATGAAGGAAAAGCTGAATAACCGCGACTTTGCCATCCTCTACCGCACTAATTCACAATCCAGGGCTTTTGAAGAAGCTCTGCGCAAACTGAATATTGACTATATCATTATTGGCGGCCTTTCTTTTTACCAGAGAAAGGAAATTAAGGATATGCTTGCATATTTCCGCCTTACCATCAATCCTAAAGATGAAGAAGCATTCAAGCGGGCCATCAATTACCCTGCCCGCGGCATTGGCGATACTACAGTAGATAAAATAGCCATAGCCGCCAAGGAAGAAGGTAAAAGCCTTTGGGAGGTGGCTTACCATATCCAGGATTACCAGCAGTTTGACAGCCGTGTAAAACGGGCCGTAAGCGATTGGGCCAACATGATATACCGGTTCCATCTGAGTATGGAAGACAGGAATGCGTACGAACTGGCGTATGACATGGCAAAATCTTCCGGCCTGCTAAAGCATCTAAATGAAGATAAGACGATAGAAGGAATTGGCCGGTCTGAAAACGTACAGGAATTGCTGAGCGGTATCAAGGAGTTTTCTGAAAACCCTGAAATTGAAGAAAAGCACCTGGGTATTTTTATACAGGAAATAGCCCTGCTTACCGATGCCGATAAAAAAGACGGCGGCGATGATAAAGTGACAATGATGACCATCCACCAGGCCAAAGGCCTTGAATATCCTTATGTATATATTGTTGGGCTGGAAGAAAACCTTTTTCCTTCTCAGATGAGCCTTCATTCCCGTGAAGACCTTGAAGAAGAGCGCCGCTTGTTTTATGTTGCGCTGACCCGCGCACGGCAAAAAGTTTTTCTCACCTATGCAATCACCCGCTTCCGGTGGGGGCAGATGGTGAATGGAGAAGCAAGCAGGTTTATTGATGAAATAAACCCGGTTTACCTCGACTATCCTGTTGCACCTGTCAGGGAAGAAAGAGATGCTAATTTCCCCTACGTATCCCCACGCCCTGTAAAACCAGCCAATGCGCCGCCGGTAAAAGTTGTCCTGGATCCCAATTTTATGGCTGGAGATGTATCTTCTCTCCAAAATGGAATGGAAGTAGAGCATAACCGCTTTGGCAGAGGAAAAGTGCTCCAGATCGAAGGAAATGGCGATGATAAAAAGGCAACCATCTTTTTTCAGGAGATTGGCCAAAAGCAAATTTTGCTGAAATATGCGAAAATGAAAATTTTACAATAACTTCGCATTCACTCTTTAACCGATTTTTATGGAATATAATACTTCCCGTGTCCAGCTGATAGTTCCTGAATACGGGCGCAATGTTCAGAAAATGATAGACCATATACGCGAACTCCCTAGCAGTGAAGAGCGTACGGGGGCAGCAAATATTGTGATAAATGTTATGGGTTTTCTTAACCCACAGATAAAAGAACAGGCTGACTATAAACACAAACTATGGGACCAGCTTTTCACTATTGCCGGCAACGACCTGGATGTGGATTGCCCGTTCCCCCGGCCGGTTCCTAAGGATGAACTGCCAAAACCTGCCAGGCCCATGTATTCAGTGAATAATATCCGTTTCCGTCATTATGGCAAAAATGTAGAACTGATGCTGAAAAGTGCGGCTACTATGCCCGATGATGCCAATAAAGAATATTTTCTCAATGCCCTGGCTTCATATATGAAAATGGCCCACCGCACATGGAATGAGGACAGGGTACCCGATGAAGTTATCCTAAATAACATTAAGTTATTATCTGATGGGGCCATAGTTTTAAAAGGCTTTACGGAATTTGCAGTCCATGCTGAACCTTTCGTTCCCAAGCCCCCGAAAGACAACCAAAAGCCGCAGCAAAGAAACTACGGGCAGAAGAATAACAACAATAATAATAATAATAACAATAACCAGAACCGGAAAAAATATAAGAAATAAACCTAATTATAAATTGTGAGTTATGAATTAGGGCTTTAACCCTGCATTTTTATAATTTATAATTTATAATTTATAATTTATCTGATGGAAGCATTTCAAATTGAGGGGCCTGTAAAATTAAAAGGGGAGATAACGCCACAGGGCGCAAAAAACGAAGCGCTTCAAATCATTGCCGCTACGCTTCTTACCAGTGAAGAAGTTATTATCAATAATCTTCCCGCTATCAGGGATATACTAAAGCTCATAGAATTATTAGAAGGTATAGGGGTAAAAACTACTAAGATAGATGAACACTCATACTCCTTTAAGGCGGATAATATTAATCTTGACTACTTAGATTCAGAAGAGTTTTTTGTGCTTGGGGGCGCCATACGAGGTTCGGTCATGATGCTTGGTCCGTTGCTTGCCCGTTTCAGGAAAGGGATAATACCAAAACCCGGCGGCGATAAAATAGGGCGCAGAAAGCTTGATACGCATTTCATAGGCTTGCAGGCTCTTGGCGCAGAGTTTGAATATGATGCTCATAAAAGCCGCTATGTAGTCAGTTGTGAAAAACTTACGGGGACTTACATTTTACTGGAAGAAGCATCTGTAACCGGTACCGCCAATGTGCTGATGGCAGCTGTACTTGCTGAGGGTATAACTGTACTCTATAATGCCGCCTGCGAGCCATACATTCAGCAGCTTTGCAGTATGCTTACCTCTATGGGAGCGAATATATCCGGGTCAGGTACCAACAAAATAGTGATAGAAGGGGTAAAGCAATTGCACGGGTGTACGCATACCTGCCTGCCGGACATGATCGAAATTGGCAGTTTTATCGGGATGGCTGCCATGACGCAGTCGGAAATACTGATAAAAAATGCGCAGCCAAATCACCTGGGTATTATTCCAATTGTTTTCAGGAAATTAGGTTTACGTTTTGATATTATTGGCGATGATATATTTGTCCCAAGTCAGGATATTTATGAAATTGATACCAATATTGACGGATCTATTATTACTTTAGCCGATGCCCCCTGGCCAGGATTTACGCCAGATTTATTAAGTATAGCATTAGTCGTTGCTATACAGGCGCGGGGCAATGTACTGATACACCAGAAGATGTTTGAAAGCAGGTTGTTTTTTGTTGACAACCTTATTGAAATGGGGGCTCAGATAATCCTTTGCGACCCACACCGCGCTACGGTTATAGGCCTTGCACGAAGGTATGCTTTAAGAGGTGTCACTATGAGAAGCCCTGACATACGGGCTGGTGTCGCACTGCTTATTGCAGCATTGTCAGCTGAAGGTAAAAGCACAATTCAAAACATTGGGCAAATTGACAGGGGGTATGAAAAGATCGAAGAACGCCTCAATATACTGGGCGCTAAAATAAAGAGGATAGAAACTAATTTCTAAAAAAAAATGTATTTTTGTAAGTCAGGTTTACAAGTAAATTTCAGCCATTTAAATGAAAATCAGGGTTAAATTTATATTTTTTATAATTTCTCTTTCCCTTTGTTTTTTAACAATGTCATTCATCGACAAAGAAAAAACAGGAGGATTGAGAGAAGGAGATATAGCGCCTGAAATTGCCCTCCCTAATCCCCAGGGAGATATTATAAAACTTTCATCATTGAGAGGCCACATGGTTCTTGTTCATTTTTGGGCAAGCTGGTGTGCTCCATGCAGACATGATAGTAAGGACCTTGTGCAACTCTATGAAAAATACAGGGACAGGGAATTTAATAACGCCCAGGGTTTTATCATTCTATACGTTTCACTTGATGAAAGTAAAACAGAATGGCTGAAAGCCATTCAGGAAGATGGGCTGGATCCTAAATATAACGTAAGTGATTTAAAAAGATGGAAAAGCTCTGCTTTACACGATTATGGTATTAGTTTTGTTCCTGATAATTTCTTAGTTGATGGCAATGGTAAAATCCTTCTTCAGGGTAATATAATGCACACGTTCCATAACTTTATCTCTGCAGAAATAAAAGGCAAATTCTTTTAGCAGGGGCATAATATTTTATGTCCGGTATCCACTGTTCTTCCTTAATAACTTGATAACTCAAACCTATAATTTTTGTATGCCATTTTGACAATAAAATGTTTTTGGCAATAATGTTGTTATTTCGCTAAAAACAATTTTAATATTATGCTTGGAAAGAAGAAAATAACCATTCAGGGTGATGATAATGAGGAAAATATAACTGATGAACAATTGAAAGATGCTCAACAGGCAAGTGATAATAATAAAGAGGAACCTGCCAAAAATGAAGTGGATGATGATGAAGAGGACGATGACGAAAGCACCTCAAATTCTCTTGATGAAAAATACAATGAACTGTATAACAAATATCTGCGCCTGAACGCAGATTTTGATAATTTCCGAAAAAGGACCAATAAAGAAAAACTTGAAATTATTCAGCTTGCCAATAAAGACCTTATCCTGTCTATTCTTCCTGTCATTGATGATTTTGAAAGGGCTATGGATACTGCAAATAAGGCAGGGCAGAAGGAAATACCTATGGATGGAATAAACCTTATTTACAATAAATTTAAAAACATTCTTAGCTCAATAGGCCTCAAAGAAGTGGATGCCAAAGGGAAAGACTTTGACGGTGAAACTCAGGAAGCGATTACTAAGATATCGGCACCTGATTTAAAAGGCAAAGTGATAGACCAGGTAGAAAAAGGCTATACACTGTATGATAAAATTATCAGGTTTGCCAAAGTCGTGGTAGGCGAATAAATTAAACGAAACGGGACAACAGAAAAATGGCTAAAAGGGATTATTATGAAATACTCGGCGTTGGTAAATCTGCCGATGGGGACGAGATAAAAAAGGCTTACCGAAAAATGGCTATAAAATATCATCCGGATAAGAACCCGGGTGATGCAGCGGCTGAAGATCAGTTTAAAGAAGCTGCCGAGGCCTATGAGGTATTAAGTGATGCCGATAAACGCGCCCGCTATGACCGCTTTGGCCATGCCGGAGCGGGAAATGCAGGGTTCGGCGGGCACAATATGTCCATGGATGACATATTTTCTCATTTTGGCGATGTATTTGGAGGTGATAACGGGCCATTTGGTTCCTTTTTTGGTGGTCGCGCTGATGGGGGAGGAAGACGGGTTTACAGAGGATCAGACCTCCGTGTGAAGGTAAAAATGAAGCTCGATGAACTTGTAAACGGTTCAGATAAAAAATTAAAACTCAAAAAATCAGTTACCTGTGAGGTTTGCAAAGGTTCTGGCGCTGAAAACAGCCACTCTACCCAAACCTGCCCAACCTGTAAAGGCGCCGGCCAGGTACGCCATGTTACCAATACTTTCCTTGGGCAAATGCAGACTACACAAACCTGCCCAACCTGCCAGGGTGAAGGACGGATAATCACCAGTAAATGCAAAAACTGCATGGGTAATGGCACTGTACAAGGCGAGGAAGTAATAGACGTAAAAATACCCGGAGGAGTGCGCGAAGGCGTACAACTGAGCATGAGCGGAAAAGGCAATGCAGCCCCCAGAGGTGGCGTTCCCGGCGATTTGATCATAGTGATCGAGGAAGAACCCCATCCTTTTCTAAGAAGAGAAGGCAATGATATAGTATATGACTTGCGTTTGAACTTTGCTGATGCTGTACTCGGTACTTCTGTGGAAGTGCCAACCGTAGATGCCAAAGCTAAAATACATATTCCTCACGGTACGCCTTCCGGTAAGATATTTAAGTTGAAAGACAAAGGTTTGCCAGATTTACAATCTCACCATAAAGGTGATGAACTGATAGTGGTAAATGTATTTGTACCTTCCAACCTTACCAAGGAAGAGAAAGAACTCCTCGAAAAACTTCGTAATGCAGAAAACTTCAAGCCCCAGCCCGGCAAGGAAGAAAGAAGCTTTTTTGAGAAGGTGAAAGGGATGTTTGGGTAGGTTCAAAGCACCTTCGGCAAAAAAACAATTAATCCCACAATCACAGCGAAAATAGCTGCTATCAGAACCGCCGCTGCTGCTACATCTTTTGCTTTCCCGGCGATAGGGTGGTGGCCAGGGGAAGCCAGATCAATGGCAAATTCAATAGCTGTATTCAATGCTTCAGTCACAAAAACCAGCGCAATGGCCAAAAAGATAAAAAGCCATTCTGTTTCGGATAAATGGCATATAAAACCGGCAATAATTACCAAAGCCGCCACTACCAGGTGTATAATTATATGCGGTTGGGTAGAAACCAATATCCTGATCCCTTTGAAAGCATAACCAAAACTATCCGCGCGTTTTCTTAAATAAGGCTTATTCATACTGGCAAAGTTAAAAGTAAAATTATCTTTCAAATCTAAAAATTAAGTGGCATGAAGTATCTTCTTAGTTACCAAATACCCAAAGACTTTTTACCTTTGCATTATGGATTTAACCACGCTTACAGCCATTTCCCCCGTTGACGGGCGGTACAGAGATAAAACAAAAGAACTCGCGCCTTATTTTTCAGAATACGGCCTTATCCGGTACAGGGTTATGGTAGAGGTCGAATATTTTATCGCTTTATGCCAATTGCCTTTGCCTGAACTTAAAGGATTTGATGCCACAAAATTTGAGAACCTACATAAAATATACTTTGGCTTTTCAGAAAATGATGCTTTGCAAATCAAGGAAATAGAAAAAACAACCAATCATGATGTAAAGGCAGTTGAATATTTTCTTCGTAAAAAGTTTGAGGAGCTTGGCTTGTCAAAACATATTGAATTCATACATTTTGGCCTTACTTCACAGGATATAAATAATACTGCTATTCCTTTGAGTTTGAAAGGCGGCATTCAGGAAATAATCATTCCAGAACTTGACACTATTTGTGCCCGTTTAGATGCTTTAACAAAGGAATGGTCGCACATACCCATGCTGGCGCGTACACATGGTCAACCCGCCACACCCACGAGGCTTGGTAAGGAAATGGCCGTATTTGCCGACAGGCTGCAAAAGCAATTGTTCCTATTGAAAGTGATACATTTCTACGGAAAATTTGGCGGCGCTACCGGTAATTTCAATGCGCATCATATTGCCTATCCTGAAATTAACTGGCATGAATTTGCACACAAGTTCCTTTCGGAAACGTTAGGTTTAAAACGCAACCGAAATACCACCCAGATAGACCATTATGATGATATGGCGCAGCTATTTGACAATGTCCGCCGTGCAAATGTGGTACTTATAGATTTTTGCCGGGATATATGGGCTTATATTTCAATGGAATACTTTAGGCAAAAAGTAAATGAAAACGAGGTGGGCTCTTCCGCCATGCCTCATAAAGTAAACCCCATTGATTTTGAAAATGCAGAGGGCAACCTCGCCTTTGCCAATGCTGCTTTAGATTTTCTGAGCAACAAACTCCCCGTTAGCCGCCTGCAAAGGGATCTTACAGATTCAACTGTGCTAAGGAATATTGGTGTGCCGCTAAGTCATTCACTGATAGCTTATAAATCTATCCTAAAAGGGCTTGGTAAGTTGATTATCAATGAAAATAAAATTAACCAGGACCTTCAAAACAATTGGGCGGTAGTGGCAGAGGCAATTCAAACTGTGCTTCGTAAAGAAGGTTTTGATAATCCGTACGAAAAACTAAAACAATTTACACGTGGCAAAGATCACCTTGACGAAAAAGTTTTTAAGGAATTTATTGATTCATTAGAAATTTCTAACGAATTGAAAGCAAGATTAAAAGAGATAACTCCATTTAATTATACGGGTTTATAGACCAAATTATCCTGTTTTTTCGTATAATTGAAAAAAAATCGACTACAATGCGAAAGATATCTAAAATATTCCTTGTTTCAGTTATTATATCCTTGTTTCTTTATTTGGAAAGCTGTGAAAAGAAAAAAGCCACTCCAATGGTGCAGCTTATTAAAGAGGAAGCGCCTGGTGGCGACAGCAATATAGTACCTAATGGATTTCCTAAAGTCACACTAACTGCTAAAAATGTGAGTGGGTTAAATGCTTACAACGTTGCTTGCAGTTTTACAGCATTCAGGCATGATAGCGTTGTATATAGCGATACTACTTTCTTTACCCAAACATATATGGCCCCTTACGAGGTTGATACTGCACAGGCATGGTTCAA
>Ga0206827_1145_pt1 | contig 13730 bp, 16 predicted proteins | sample Alteio_BWOrgCont_77_FD_152852 | JGI IMG/M metagenome (GOLD analysis project Ga0206827, IMG submission 152852) | Enriched cells from forest soil in Barre Woods Harvard Forest LTER site, Petersham, Massachusetts, United States -... | ecosystem: Environmental > Terrestrial > Soil > Temperate forest >...
GGTGAGTTTGTGAATTAATCGTTGCTTGAGCGGGCGCTTGGTGAGCTGAAAATATGATCGCTGCGATGCCAAAGATTGCCCAGAATACGCTGATTTTGAAGGGATGAGAAAATGGGTAGAATGACCCAAAGTCCAGCCAGACCCGATAGACGGCGCGCACTTTAATGCTCACCTTCCTAAAACCTCCAAAGTATAGCATACTCATAATAATTGCTATGTGTCGCCCGTCAGGAGCTGTAAAGGGTTTAAGTCGGAGCAAGACAATAGCGTAGACAGAAGCAGGTAGGGCAATCTGAGTGGATTTCCGAGATTCTGACATTCCGAGAAAGGACGAGACGGAATCCCCTAATCATATCCCAACAGTAGAGTCCCTTTCTGTCGAACCGAAATCACAACAGCCGAGTGTAATTCGCCGAAAAAAGCGCCGCCGGAATTTTGCCCGGGCAACAAGCGAATATTCTATCCCGGCTGCGATGCCAGTCTACTTGACGCAAGAAGTAGAGCAGGCTCCTTTCGTGCGCCGTCGACGATCTAGACGGCGCGTAAGCAGACGGAATCGGAGAAAGATATGGAGAATGATATTTTTTGCTTCGATTCAGATCGTCTTCATCCTGTTGCTTATCTTTCTATGGATGAAGGTTTCAACCAATGTATCGGAGTGATGTCTACCCGAGTGCGCTGTCTTTTCTAGGAATCTGAAACGGCCGGCTCGGGGACCGAAAGCTGAGCAAACAGCGACTCGGAAGCCAAAGGCACTTCTGGGTAAAGAGTTGAGTTGTGGCTTTCGACAAACAACTCGATGCCTGCTGGATCGAGTATGAGTCGTTTTAGGAGGTATATTACGGACTGCGAGGGAATCATCCACGGAAGACGACGAGTTGTCAGATGTGGATCTTTCCTCGATGAGAATTCCCAGTCTGCATATTCGGGGTAGCGCTCTCGATGGTGATAAAAGTATTCCTGCCTATCCAAGTCGATGCCGCAAAGTACGATACGCCGATATCCCATTCGCAAGCCGAGACTTATCATAGCAATGACAGACCCGCCATACTTGAAAAGCCAAGGGATCTGATCACTGGGCTTAAAAGCACCAAGTGACTCCATATAACGTAGACCCGCTTCCATTTCTAGCTCGCTACGTGCAATGACGGGCATTGTATATCCGAGGTAGAGGCTCTTCCTCATGCCTTCAGGTAGGTCGAAGAGGAGTTGATGAGGGCCAAGTGGCCGTACGTCCGTGATGATTTTCACGGTATTTGCGTAGGCATCACAACGACGTTCTAAAAGTGGCCGAAAAGCGGCATACGCGAGAGGATGATCGTGGTATGCAAGGCTCTCAAATACGTAAATTTGGGGAACGAACGAATGTGCTGGCCAAAAATTGAAACCGATACTGCCATGGCGGCCAATGATCCGCCATCGGTCGTTAGATATATCGTTAATTGACCACGCACTGCCAAGAATAAACACCGTATCGCTCTTTTTCAAACTTCGAATGTTGAGGGAATCCAACAAGGGCAAACCAGCATTAGCTGCGGCTGCCTTTGCACGAGTGGCTTCCTCTCGCATATGCACGCGATGATATAGGCGGTACAACATCGGATGGGGCAAACATTTTGCGAGTGATTTAACCATCATTCTCCCAAGGCAATCATGTCACATGTACGATCCGGCAAGCCGGAGGTCTCGATCGCCTGGCTTCCAAATCCGCGCCAACTTCACTTAAATCCTATTCAAAGATTTGTCTAGGCTGTACACAAATTATACTTGGCCATGTCTGGATTACAATCGGGTTGCATACACGACTTGCGCTCGCAACGTCGTTGCATTTACCGTTTTGCTGTGTTCTGAAGTACTTGGTGGTCGAGTCTGAGTCGCGTGCTTGGCCATGTTTCCATAAGCACTGCTGATGATATCAAAGCTTGGAGTGTTGCCTTGCCGAATCCTGGCCCGTTCTTAAATTTACCGTTGATCGACGTGGGAGCGAACATTCGTGACACAATGTCCGTGATCGACGCGCATGCCAAGGGTATTGCTGTCGTTGTAGATCAAGATCGCCGGCTCCTGGCGACAATCACGGATGGCGACATTCGCCGCGCGCTTTTGGCAGGGCTAGATGTAGAGCAACCAGTTGTCCGATTGATGCCTTGGTATCCAGGCCGAAATGCAAGCCCACCTGTAACGGCGCAAATGGGAACATCCGAAGTAACGCTTCTGTCTTTGATGCATGATCACAGCATTCGCCAGATACCCCTGCTTGACCGGGATGGCCGCGTCTGTGACCTGTCCGTGCAGCAGGATCTTCTGCGTCAGTTCGAAATGCCGGTGACAGGTGTAATCATGGCTGGCGGCTTCGGCACAAGGCTTAGGCCCTTGACGGAAGATGTCCCGAAACCCATGCTTCCTATCAATGGCCGTCCGCTATTGGAGCACATGCTCTCGAAACTCCGCCAGGCGGGAATCCGCTCGGTAAGCGTTACTACGCATTATCTGAGCGAAAACATTATTCAGCACTTCAAAGATGGCTCCGACTTTGGGGTTAACTTGAGTTACATCGAAGAAACGGCCCCGCTCGGTACGGCGGGGTCGCTTCGAAAAATGTCCGCTGAGACCGTCCCGCTGCTTGTTTTGAACGGCGACATCCTCACCGGTGTGGATTTCCGGGCAATGCTCGACTTTCATCGCGAAAACGATGCAAAGCTCACCGTTGGGGTTCAACAATACCGCATCGAGATTCCTTTTGGTGTAATGGAAACGGAAGGTGTGTGTGTCAAGAGCATTACTGAGAAGCCTACCTATCGATACCTGATCAATGCCGGCATCTACCTGGTCGACCCTGCAGTCTGTAACCTCGTGCCGGCAGACCGGAGATTCGATATGACCGACCTCATCGAGGCTGTCATCGAGTCTGGAGACAGGGTCATCAGCTTCCCCGTCCGTGAATATTGGCTTGACATCGGCCGCCCCGAACACTATCGGAAGGCCGAAGTGGACGTCTCCAGGGGAATCATTTGACGATGTCTGACTGGAAGGACCGCAAGGTGCTAGTAACGGGAGCAGGCGGTTTTATCGGAAGCCACCTGGCGGAGCGTCTGGTAAAGCTCGGCGCCCGTACTCGTTCTCTGATTCGCTACAGCTCCAACGGCTCTCGCGGCTGGTTGGATCATTCGCCGCTTCAGTCCGATATGGAGATCATCGCCGGCGATGTGTGCGACCCTTGGCGCGTCTACAACGCCCTCGAGGGAGTAGAAGTGGTCTTCCATCTGGCCGCTCTCATTGGCATACCCTACTCCTACCTCGCTCCTCACTCCTACATGAAGACCAACGCCGATGGAACGTTGAATGTTCTGGAAGCGGCGCGACGGCGCGGAACCAAACGCGTTCTCTGTACCTCGACCAGCGAAGTGTACGGAAGCGCGCGGTATGTCCCGATAGATGAGGATCACCCCCTTCAAGGACAGTCTCCCTACTCCGCAAGTAAGATCGCCGCGGATAAGATGACGGAAGCCTATCACCGTTCCTTCGGAGTTCCCGTCACGATCGTGAGGCCCTTTAACACCTATGGACCGCGTCAATCTCTCCGGGCGGTGATCCCGACCATCATCGCTCAGGCCCTTGTCGACGAGAGAATCCGACTCGGAGCTGTGCAGACCACGCGGGATTTTAACTTTGTCTCCGATACCGTTGATGGGTTTATTGCCATCGCCTCCGAGGAAAAAGCCATGGGTGAAGTGGTTAACCTTGGATCGGGAATCGAGATATCGATTCGCGAACTGGCCAGCGCCATCGGGAAATTGCTCGGAAAACAGCTGATTTTGGAAACCGACAGCCAACGCCTCCGCCCTGAGAAGAGCGAAGTGGATAGGCTCTGTGCCAACTCGGCGAGAGCTGCCGAGCTGTTCGAATGGAAAACGAAGATCTCGCTCGAAGAAGGATTGCTCAGGACGATTGACTGGTTGATGAACGATCCGCCCCTCAATCGCTTGAACGAATATGCCGTATGATGGAACTCCTGAAAGAGAGTATTACTCCCAAAAGGTGCCCGTTGATGTTGACAGGTCAGAACGTTCTCGATGAATATCAGTAGGCTGAAGTTCGGGCGGTCGCGGCCGCGCTGTGACAAGTTCAAGAAGCAAGCTTTAACAGGCAAACGATAGCAAATCGATAGCCCCGAGGATAGAAACACCTCATGTGCTTTCAGGACAAAGTCATTCTGGTTACCGGCGGTACCGGTTCGTTCGGCAAGAAGTTTGTCGAATACATGTTGAAGCACCATAGTCCTCGCAAGCTGATCGTATTTAGCCGCGACGAGCTCAAGCAGCATGAAATGCGACAGATGTTTCCCGATTCATCTGATTCTCCCATGCGTTACTTTATCGGGGATGTTCGCGACCGAGAGCGACTGTATCGAGCGTTCTCCGGAGTGGACATTGTCATTCATGCTGCTGCACTCAAGCAGGTGCCGGCCTGTGAATACAACCCGTTCGAGGCAGTCCAGACGAACATTCTCGGAGCCAAGAATGTCATCGATGCAGCGATTGACACAGGGGTCGGCAAAGTGCTTGCAATCAGCACAGACAAGGCCGTGAATCCTGTCAATCTCTACGGTGCTACCAAGCTCTGCGCGGAAAAGATATTTGTTCAGGCCAATTCGTATGCGGCACGCGACAGTTGCCTCTTCAGCTGCTCGCGATACGGTAATGTGATCGGCAGCCGCGGGAGCGTTATTCCTGTTTTTCTCGATCAGCGCAAGACGGGTGTGATTACGATCACGGATGACAGAATGACGCGATTCTGGATCACGCTAGAGCAGGGAGTCTCGTTTGTGGCCAAGTGCATTGAACAGATGCGGGGCGGCGAAATCTTCGTCCCGAAGATTCCCAGCATGCGTTTGGTCGAGTTGGCGAAGGCGGTGGCACCAGAATGCGATGCGAAGATCGTCGGGATTCGCCCTGGGGAAAAACTTCACGAAATTCTTGTTTCGGAGGATGAAGCGCGCCACGCGGTGGAGACAGAATCAATGTTTGTCATTCAGCCCTCCTTTCCTTGGTGGGATGCTGCGGCGTGGCAAGAGGCTAGCCCTCTCGCGGACGGTTTTTCATATACGAGCGACAACAACAGCGCGTGGTTAACCACGGACCAATTTTGGAGTTTGCTGGATGGGCACAGTCAAGCGGAGCTATCCGCAGTTGGCGATTGAGGGTGGTAGTCCTGTGCGGAATCGGCTATTACCCTATGGCCGGCAGCAAGTAGAAGAAGAGGACATCGCAGCGGTAGTCGAGGTGCTCCGTTCCGCCTGGTTGACCACCGGACCGAGAGTCGGTGAATTTGAAGAGGCGATCGCCAATCGTGTCGGCGCACGATTCGCGGTTGCTTTCAACTCGGGAACAGCCGGCCTCCACGCTGCGGCTTTTGCAGCAGGTCTAGGGCCTGGCGATGAGGCGATCACCACACCCTTGACCTTTGCAGCCACCGCAAACTGTCTGCTTTACCAGGGAGCCACTCCGGTATTCGCGGATGTTTGCGCAGATACGCTTAATCTCGATCCTGAACAAGTGGTTAGACACATTACGCCGCAGACCAAGGCTATTCTTCCCGTTGACTACTCCGGACATCCAGCCGACCTGAACGCCATGATGGAATTGGCATCCGAGTATGGCCTTTGCGTCATCGAGGACGCATGCCACGCTCTTGGCGCGGAATATCACGGACGTCCAATCGGTTCGATTTCCCACATGACCGTTTTTAGCTTTCACCCCGTCAAGCACATCACCACCGGCGAAGGCGGCATGGTAGTAACAAACGATGAGGGACTCGCGCGGCGACTTCGCCTGTTTCGAACTCACGGTATTAATAGCGACGCTCGACAAAGAAGTGAGTCGGGTCAGTGGTATTACGAAATGATCGCTCTGGGTTACAACTATCGAATCTCGGATATCAATTGCGCCCTCGGTATTTCGCAGTTGAAGAGACTCGGGACGAACCTTGCTCGGCGGCGGGAGATTGCGGGTCGTTACACTGAGGCGTTTTCGAAATTGGACGCAATACGCTCTCCTTTGGTGAGGGCGGGGGTCAACCCCGCCTGGCACCTGTACCCAATTCGAGTTGGCGAAGGCATTGATCGAGGCGATTTCTTCCGCGCGTTACGCGCCGAGAACCTCGGCGTAAATGTTCATTACATCCCGGTTCATTTCCATCCCTACTACCGTGAGCGATTCTGCTATGTGGGCGGGGAATTTCCAATCGCGGAAAAAGCATACAGTCAATTGGTCAGTCTTCCCATGTTTCATGGAATGAGCGACGAGGATGTATCGGATGTAATTGAAGCGGTCGGTAAAGTCACGGAGGGCCTGCGGGGAAACGCGGAATGACTAAGACAACAGACCAGTTGGAAACTTGGCAGGGAGAATTTGGGGACGCCTACACAGAGCGGAATTTGATCGATTGGCACGTTCGGACGCCTGCCTTTTCACACATGTTGAAGGGGCTCAGCCTCAGACGTGCTCTCGAAGTAGGTTGCAATCGCGGCCACAATCTCCAATGCGCTTCAGAGGTGCTCGGCAGTGCGGTAGAGGTGTTCGGTGTAGAACCCAACCGCTACGCTTTGGGAATGGCGCGAACGACTGCGGAGCACACCTTTCCCATTCCAGGGAATGCGTTTGATCTTCCGTTCAAGGATGGATATTGCGATCTTGTTTTCACCGTGGGTGTGCTGATTCATATTTCATCGGTTCAGCTCCCGTCGGCTCTGAATGAAATCGAAAGGGTCAGTAGTCGGTATATCCTCGCAGTGGAATATTTTTCAGAAGAGGATACTGCCATCGAGTACCGGAACCATGCCGACCTGCTCTGGAAGCGCAATTTCCTGAAACACTACCAAACGCAGTTTCCGAATCTCAAGCTTTTGCGCAGTGGCTATTGGGGAGCCGAAGATGGGTTTGATCGCACTCATTGGTGGCTTCTGGAGAAGTGAGCAGCCCGGAGGCGATGGCGATCGACTCCAGCTCACAAACGCCAAACGGATGGTCATTCCGAAGGTAACTTTAGATCAAACAGGGCTGCCCGCTCAGGCATTCTCATGAAAATCGCGATTCGTGCTGACTCCTCCTCGGGGATGGGAACTGGCCATGTGATGCGTTGTCTCGCATTGGCGGATGAGTTGCGCGAGCGTGATTGCGAAGTCTTCTTTCTCAGCCGTGTGCTACCCGGCAATATTATTGCGGTCATACGGGATAGCAGATTTCAAGTCGCAATTCTTCATGACTCCGAGTACAGCGAATCGAAAGACGCAAAGCAGACGACGGAAGCACTAAGAGCTGCCAATCAAGATCCCGACTGGTTGGTAGTAGATCACTATGAAATAGGGTGTGATTGGGAACAAACCTTGCGATCACACGTGGGGAAAATCCTGGTGATCGACGATTTGTCCAACCGCATTCACGACTGTGATCTGCTGTTAGATCAGAACTATTACGGCCCTAACAAGAATATTTATCAACGATTGGTGCCGGCGGATGCTCGCGTCTTATTAGGAACCCAGTATGCCCTTTTGAGGCCTGAGTTTCGCCATTGGCGGAGCTTATCCTCAATTCGACATAAGGTCGCTCGAATTTTGGTTTCCTTTGGTGGAAGTGATCCGGCGGGCGCCACAACCATGACCCTGGAGGCATTGAGAGATCTACAACTGCCAACCGGCGTGGATGTTGTTATCGGTTCGTCGAACCCTAATTTGCAGCAAATTCAAAAAGCCTGCGAGCAATTGCCGTCTGCAACCCTACATCGTCAAACGCTCCGGATGGCTGAGTTGATGTCAAAATGTGATCTTGCGATTGGCGCTGCTGGAACTACAGCATGGGAGCGTTGTTGTCTGGGATTGCCCAGCATTATCATCACGATAGCTGACAACCAGATTGCCGTTGCAGAGGCGATTGAATACGGGAGAGCGGGATGGTATGTCGGCAAGGCAAATGCGGTGACGAGTGCGCGAATTGGCCAGTTGGTTCAGAGATTATTTTCTCATCCTGAAGAAATCGAAGAGTGTTCCCGTTGTGCTTTTGATCTTGTGGACGGGAAGGGAGTTTTTCGCGTCGCCGATGTTATGCTTCGAGCAGATCATGGATAGCAAAGCGACTCTTATGGAGAGTGAGCGGTTTGCTCTGCGGGAACTTTGCGATGAGGATGCTGACCGCATACTCGGCTGGAGAAACTCAGATTCCATACGGCTTTGTATGTTCCATAGCGAACTCATTACTCCCGAGGAGCATCGGTCTTGGTTCTCGTCTGCGAGAGATTCGGAGGATGCGCGCTACCTGGTTTTTGAATGCGACGGGATACCAAGCGGATTCGTATCTTTTCTTGGGCTTGCGAAAGGAAGTCGAGTAGCAAAATGGGGATTTTATCTGTCACCGACCGCTCCTCCTGGACAAGGCCTCGGTTCGATCATGGGTTATCTAGCGCTCTATTATGGGTTCGAGTCGTTGCGGCTCCATAAGGTCGTCGGTGAGGTATTTTCTTCGAACCCCTCCAGTATTGCCATCCATAAGAAGCTCGGTTTTGTACTTGAGGGTACACTGCGTTCGCATCATGCGCGGGGACAAATGTATTGTGATGTCTTAGTTTTTGGGCTACTCGAGCAAGAGTGGCCCCTGATCGCTAATCAGATGAAACCACGCATTCTCCCGCTTTAGGGTTAAAGGAGCAATATGTTCATCGAAACTCATGCGGTTGGGATCGAGGCTCCCCCGTTTGTGATCGCCGAGATGTCGGGCAATCACAATCAGTCCTTGGAGCGTGCTCTGGAAATCGTGGATGCCGCCGCACAAGCTGGTGCACACGCATTAAAAATCCAGACCTATACGCCTGACACGATGACCATCGATCTTGAACAGGGTGAGTTTGTCATCAACGACGAGGGTAGCCTTTGGAATGGTAAGTCTCTTTACAAGCTCTATGGTGAAGCGCACACCCCATGGGAATGGCACCGGCCCATCTTTGACCGCTGCCGCAATCATGGAATGATCCCGTTTAGCACGCCATTTGACGAAACAGCTGTCGACTTCCTCGAGACCCTCGATGTTCACTGCTACAAGATCGCGTCCTTCGAGAACACAGATCTCCCATTGATTCGTAAGGTAGCTGCCACGGGCAAGCCTATGATCATTTCCACCGGCATGGCCACCGCTGGCGAACTAGACGAGACGGTAAGTGCGGCTCGGCAAGCCGGCTGTCACGACATCGCGCTGTTGAAGTGCACCAGTACCTATCCTGCGTCTCCTCAGAATACGAATATCCGAACAATTCCACATATGCGCGAGCTATTTGAGTGTGAAGTGGGACTTTCGGATCATACCATGGGGATAGGAGCGGCGGTGGCTGCAGTAGCACTTGGAGCAACCGTGATCGAGAAGCACTTTACGTTACGCCGCAGCGAGGGTGGTGTGGACTCTGCTTTCTCCTTAGAGCCCGAGGAGTTCGCATCGTTGGTTGTCGAAACGGGGCGCGCCTGGAGATCGCTCGGTCATATCCAATATGGGGCGACTGAACAAGAAAAAAGGTCTCTTTCTTTTCGTCGCTCACTCTACATCACGAAGGACGTTGAAGCAGGTTGCACGCTCAGCACCGAAAATCTCCGCGCTATTCGACCCGGCTTCGGACTAGCGCCTAAGTTCTACGATTTGCTACTCGGCCGCCGCGTCAATCGCGCGATTAAGGCTGGTACTCCTGTTAGCTGGGATCTCTTCATCTAGGGCGCTTAGTCACAAGTTAGAATTTGACTTATGTTTTACAGTGAGGGGCTCGAGAGATCATGACAGACCGTGCGCACACCCTGGTGATCGTACAGGCACGCATGGGATCTACGCGGCTTCCCGGCAAAGTGATGGCGGACATTGCTGGAAAGCCAATGTTGCAACGTGTTCTGGAGCGCGTCAGGATAGCCCGCTTGGTAGACTCGGTGTTGATCGCGACCACGTGTCTTTCAGAAGATGAGACGATTTGCGCGTGGGCGGCAAAACAGGGTTATCCTTTCTACCGCGGAAGCCAGTGCGACGTTTTGGATCGCTATTATCAAGCCGCCTTCGCGGGGCGAGCTGATCGCGTTGTTCGCATTACCTCAGATTGTCCTTTGATAGACCCAGGTCTCATTGATCGAGCCATTGAAATCCACCGGCAGTCGGGGGCTGACTATGTGAGCGATGGCGTTCAGCCGACGCTGCCCTTGGGGGAAAGCGTGGAAGTTTTCTGGTTTCAGGGGCTGACACGCGCATGGCAAAATGCCACCCTCGAATATGAACGCGTGCACGTTACACCCTACTTCTATCAGAATCCTGATAAATTCGCGCTTAAGTCATTGGGGCTTTCCGGTGACTACCGCGACCATCGTTGGACAGTCGATACCCAAGAGGATCTGGAGTTCGTCCAGCATCTGTATGCCGCGGCCGGACGTGAAGAGGCATGTCTTAACTGGCGTGACACCCTGTCAATTATCAATAGAAATCCACAAATCCGATCCATCAATGCGCACATCAAGCAGAAAAAGCTGGAGGAATGCTGATCGTGTGCCTTCCGGTAGTGGCCTCGATATGCGTAGAGTCCGGCTGTGTTTCTCCCGGGTGAAACCACCGGAAATCGAGCGCCCTATCGATCGAGCGCAAACGGCCGTCTATCTTTCAGCCACCGAGGTCTATCTTAGTTGTGCACCGATGCCAGTTCGTGTCGATACCGGAAGCAATGGCCTGCGGCGCGATCCCGATTGTCCCGGACGCTCCAGGTAACCGGGAATGGTTGACCGTAAGAGCGGATGGCTCGTACCTGCAGGGCAGCCGAGAAGATTCGCTGAAGCTATAGAGAGTGCATTTGCGACGGACAATAACATCCGCCGGGAGATGGCGCCCGTGAACCAGCAACAGATTGAGTCTCGGGTTGACTGGCGCACGAATTCAGCCCGTCTCATAGACTTCCTTCGTCAGATCGGCCAGGGCCCTGCTCTGCCGGGAGAGTGAGGACTCAGTCCATTTCGAAGCACAATATCTGGAAGGCCTCTGTCGTCATGGCAATCTTCATTCTGGTTGCGGCAATTATCGCGTTCCATTCCGGCGATTACCTCGTGGTGAACCATCCGGAGCGGTCCGACGTCATCATTGTGCTCGCCGGAGATCATAACGACCTGAGGTATTGGCGCGGGCTACAGCTGCTTCACGAACACTATGGCCATAGGATGTTGGTGGATGCTCCGGTCGATCGCATCTACGGGCGCAGCTACGCAGAGTATGCTGCTGATTTTGTAAGACAGTCGGAGGGGGAGAGCAGCAAACAGATCACCGTATGCGCGGTCACGAGAGATTCGACCGTTGAGGAGGCATCGGATATACGCCCCTGCTTGGCACAGGTGCAGCCAACGCCGACATCAGTCTTATTGGTCACCAACAACTATCACACGCGGCGCGCTCTATCCATCCTCCGGTCCCGTCTTCCGCAATACAAGTGGTCCGTGGCTGCCGTGGACGATACAGAGATGTTTGATACACGATGGTGGAAGAATCGCGAATGGGCGAAGATATGCGTTTATGAATGGGAGAAGCTGCTTTGGTGGAAGCTATTTGAATCCTGGCGAAGCTGAAGGCGGTGCACTGCTCAAAGCCACGGAAAATGGATCATTCCATCACGCAGCATAAATTCCGCGAGCTTCAGGTCTTGTTGGCTGTCAATGTCGACAGCGCGGCTCTCTGGAATCTCCAGCATCCTGTGCGGGGCCGTGAAATAACACGGCATCTCGGAAGCCGCCACATGATCTCGGCGCCACAGATATAAAGTGCCGTTAACGCGGTAGACCGTAGGAACGTCTTGTCGCCTAACATAATCGTTCCCATCTGGAAAACTCTGGCGCATGTATCCATCGGCCGCAAGGTCAATGCAAACCCATCGCGGATTAAACGACGGCCTCGAGGCGGCGACAACTCCAACCGCGCTGGTGTCCTCCTCGAGCAGATGTATTGCAATCGAGACGTCTTCAGGAAGGCGCCCGGGGCTGGTAGGAGAGAGCAACAAGACGCTCCCGTATTGCAAGCGATCGCGCTCTTCCATCTCTACCAGGGCGTGCCGAATTACGGGCCACATGGGAGTATCGTCCTGGGCAAGCGCTGCTGGACGTAGAAATGGAACCTCAGCGCCGTAATCGCGCGCGACGGCGGCAATCTCGTTGCTATCGGTCGAAACGATGCATCTGGTGATTTCTGTGCAAAGTTTTGACAGGCGAATGGAGTGTGCGATTAAGGGCAGCCCCGCCAAGATAGCAATATTTTTCTCGGGTAGGCCGCGTGAACCGCCGCGTGCGGGAATGACGGCGAGCACAGGATGTACGCTCATGTCGTTGGCTTGTTATCCGGATGGATGGTCAAGTCGCGGAGGTTGTATGGCCATGACAGAGTCGGGAGGCCGCATATCTCATCGAATCGCTTGCGATCTGCAATGAGTGTCACATAGTGATAGAAATGCGATGGGCCGCCAAAGGTGCGCTTGAAATCTTCCAACGAATCTCCTGGTCTTGTTCCTCCCCCGAGATGCAGGAACTCGCAGCCATGACGGCGTGCCCATCGGGCTCCCTCTACGATGAGAAACGTCGAAGCCCCGTACTTACGACCGATATCGTTTGTCGCCGCCAAGTGCCCATGAGCATAGTTCGGTCCACCAAGAAACAGATTCCCGCCCACGGGCTCATCCCCATGCCACGCGAGCGCTATCCCCAGTAGAGTCCCCAGTGCTTTGAGCTTTGTAAAGTAGCTGCGCGGAAAATCGTAAAAGCTCTCTGCCGCGTTGCGATGAATCAACCCACCATACAGAGTTGAAAAGATGCCGAGCCCTATCTCCGCGTCGTCATCGGCACCTGTGTTCCAGGTTATACGTAAGGTGCGCCCTGCCAGCCGCATGTCGGCGCGCCTGTCCCTCCGAAGGTTGGCAGGTTGATCCAGGTTTTCATCCCAATGAGACAATTCGACGGAGCTGGTGCTACCCCTGGAGTGAAATTGCAGCCGATCTCGCCAGTAATCCTTCGGTTCAAACCAACCCTGCTGTCTAATCAGAGGATGAAGCCGGATAACACAACAGACCACATTGCGATCGGAACACCAGGCACTCAGTTGATCTACGAAAACGCGAATGTTTTCTGGATTAACAAGATCCGAAGGTGAGAGGCACAGCAGTCCTCCATAGCCATAGGGGGTGCTGGCATCCAGCCACTCTACAACGGAACCATCGATCATCGTAGACATGCGACGAAGCAGGAGCGGAGCCAGCATCCTGGCGGATACGCCACCTGCAATCACTGCTAGCGGCTCGGTCAATTCAATCTCTGCGGTCGCTCGGGCATACTCGGGAAGATAATACACGTCAGGCGTGGGAGAGCTTTTAACTAGCGTGGACCAGCGCTTCGCGTCCACGATATCTTCGGCCCAAAGCGTTTCCGCTTCAATCTCCCGCATCTCTTGGCTGCTCCGGAATAGCTAAACATGCCTCTTTGCGGCATGTGATGACGAACTGTTCCACTAGATGCCGCTCATTGTCCAGAGTCCAGGAGACTCGCTCCACTGCAATGTCCTCAAATGCGTGAAACAATTCAGGTATTCTCCCCCGCTTCAGAAAGAAGCAAAATCCAGCCCCCGCGAGGGGTCCCTCACGCAAATCCACGAATCCGTCGGCAGCCATTGACCAAGCGCTCAACGAGGTACATCGAGTTC
>Ga0206827_1155_pt1 | contig 13726 bp, 8 predicted proteins | sample Alteio_BWOrgCont_77_FD_152852 | JGI IMG/M metagenome (GOLD analysis project Ga0206827, IMG submission 152852) | Enriched cells from forest soil in Barre Woods Harvard Forest LTER site, Petersham, Massachusetts, United States -... | ecosystem: Environmental > Terrestrial > Soil > Temperate forest > O...
GTTTTATCGGGCACTGGAAACGCCTGCGCTGATTGGCATGGAGGCGTGCGGCAACAGTCAGTGGTTTATGGAGCTGGTGGAGAGACTGGGCCACCTGGTGTGGGTAGGGGATGCCGCCCAGATCCGCGCCAGCTATGTGCGCCGGCAGAAGACCGATCGGCGCGATGCGGGACACATTCTCAAGCTTCTGCTGGAGAACCGATTCCCGAAGCTGTGGGTACCGACGGGAGAGCAGCGGGATCTACGCCAGCTGCTGATTCACCGGCACAAGCTGGTGGAGATTCGAACCCGGATCAAGAACGGGTTGCAGCACCTGGCGCTGAACCGTGGCCTGCAGAAGCAGCGCGCCCTGTGGAGCGTTCGGGGGAGGGCTGATTTAGAAAAACTTCCCCTCGCAGGCTGGACGGCGCGGCGGCGCGAAGATTTATTGCATTTGCTGGCCGAGCTGGATCAGCAACTGGGCGAGTTGGATGAAGCGGTGAGCCGTGCGGCAGAACAGCATCCCCAGGCGCGGCTGCTGATGACGCAGCCGGGAGTAGGCCCGATCACTGCGCTGGCCTTTGTGCTGACCATCGGCGATGTAAGCCGGTTCCGGCACAGCAACCAGGTGGCCAGCTATGTGGGTCTGATTCCGCGCGAACACTCGTCGGGCGGCAAGCAGCGGCTGGGCGCGATCAGCAAACAGGGCAACCGGTTTCTGCGCCAGTTGCTGGTCGAAGCGGCGCAGACCGTAAACCGGTTGGATGAAGGATTTCGCAAGCAGTATCAGGCCCGCTGCCACCATAAGCCGAAAGGCGTGGCCAAGGTGGCAGCGGCACGCAAGTTGGCCGTGCGACTCTACTGGATGCTCAAGCAAAACGTTGGCTATCCGGAGATCGCCCATATCGAGAGCAGCTCGCGGGTGCCCCTGACCGGCAGATGCCAGGTCGTGACATTGAATGAGCGCTCTCGCATCCAGCAATAGGCTGGATGTTCGCATAGAAGCATCATGGCCCTGTTGCGACGGCCGTATCGATGGTTGGTGGGGCGCAAACACCCACCGTATGGTGATGCAGCGTGAATCTACCAGAGCTCTGGTCCTCAACCTCTCTGGAAAGACAAGCGGTGCTCACGCACCGCACAGGATATCTGTGCCTTGACAACGCCTTCGTCCTTATCGAGGGGCACCCGGCCCTCGCCTACGTGCCATTTCCATTTCGCGTTTATGAGGGGACCTCGATTTTCTTCAGTCCCGGTGCGAGTGTGCGGAGTACCAGCAATGCGATGAGATAGGCGCTGGCTGCAATTCCAAATAATGAGGAGTAGCTGTGGGTGATCTGCAGTACCCAGCCTGCGCTGAGTGAGAAGAGCACTCCACCCACTGAGCCAGCCATGCCTCCGATGCCGACGACAGCGCCAACTGCGCTTTTCGGGAACATGTCGGATGCGGTGGTGAAGAGGTTGGCGGACCATCCCTGATGGGCGGCGGCGGCGAGGCTGAGCAGGCCGATGGCGATCCATTCGGAGTTTGTCCGGCTGGCGAAGAAGATGGGCGTGACCAAGCTGGCAAAGAGGAGCATCGTCGTGAGACGCGCTTTGACCATGGATGTGCCGGTGCGATTGATCAGTGCGGGCAGCCATCCGCCGCCGATGCTGCCGACTGCCGATGCGTTGTAGACGATGATGAGCGGCAGGCCGAGATGCGAGAGCCCGAGGTGGAATCGGGAATCGAGAAATTTGGGAAGCCAGTAGAGATAGAACCACCAGATGGGGTCGGTGAGGAATTTTGCCAGCGAAAATGCCCATGTCTGGCGGTAGACGATGATTTTGCTCCACGGGATTTTCGTTGCTGGTTGGGGCGGGTCGCTGTTGATTTTGTCGAGTTCGGCGCGGCTGACTTTAGGGTGCTCGGATGGCTTGCGGTAGTGGGTGAGCCACCAGATGATCCACGCGGCGCTGAAGGCTCCGGTGATGAGGAATGAGGCGCGCCATCCGTAGCGCAGCGTGACCCAGGGAACGATGGCGGGCGCGAGGATGGCGCCGAGATTTGTCCCCGAGTTGAAGATTCCGGTGGCGAGGGAGCGCTCGCTTTGCGGGAACCACTCGGCTGTGGTTTTGATGGCGGCGGGGAAGTTGCCGGATTCGCCGATGCCGAGGAAGAAGCGTGCGATGCCGAATTGAAATGCCGTGCGCGCGAGCGAGTGGCACATGGCGGCGATGCTCCAGATGCCCATGACGACGGCGTAGCCGATGCGCGTGCCGAAGCGGTCGACCATTTGCCCGGCGAGGATGAGGCCGACGGCGTAGGCGAACTGGAAGGCGCTGACGATGTAGCCGTACTGCGCTTCGGTCCAGCCGATGCTGTGCTGGAGCGTGGGAGCGAGGATGCCGAGCACCTGGCGGTCCATGTAGTTGATGGAGGTGGCGGCAAAGAGCAGAGCGCAGATGGTCCAGCGTGTGTGGCTTCTGGCTGGACGGGAAGCGAGGGAGTCGTCAGCCAAAGTTGATTGCTGGGTCGAGTTGCCGGAGGCAGTCAATTTCACTTCTTTCGCGCGCGAAAATTGGTTTCGCTTGGTTATAGCTGTGTCTATGTTGCGCGGGCAAGGCGGGGGAGTCTCATAGTCCCTACAGGCGGTATGCTTTGCGAACCAGATTGATAGTTAAGTCTTGTGCGAGTTCGAAGGCTTCGTCTTCGTCGACGCGGTGCTCGGCTACGAGACGCGCGAGAAAGGCGCAGTCGGTGCGGCGAGCGACATCGTGGCGCGCGGGGATGGAGAGGAAGGCGCGGGTGTCGTCGTTGAAGCCGACGGTGTTGTAGAAGCCGGCGGTTTCCGTGGCCAGCTCGCGGAATCGGAGCATGCCTTCAGGGCTGTCGAGGAACCACCACGGCGGGCCGAGGCGCAGGCAGGGATAGTGTCCGGCGAGCGGGGCGAGTTCGCGGCTGTAGGTGGATTCGTCGAGCGTGAAAAGGATGAAGGTGAAAGACGGTTCGTTGCCGAAGAGGTCGAGGAGCGGCTTGAGCCCGTGGACGTAGTCGGTGCGTGTAGGGATGTCGGCTCCGGAGTCGCGTCCGAATTGTTCGTAGACTTTTTGGTTGTGGTTGCGGAAGCTTCCGGGGTGGAGTTGCATGACGAGACCGTCGTCGACGCTCAAGCGGGCCATTTCGGTTAGCATCTGGGCGCGGAAGAATTCCTGCTGCTCGGGGCTTGAGTCGCCGGAAAGGATTGTGGTGAAAAGGCTCTCGGCTTCTTGCGTGCTGAGGTTATCCGTGTTGGCTGTGGGGTGACCGTGATCGGTTGCCGTGCAGCCGAGGGACTTGAAGCGCTCGCGTGATTTTCGCAGAGCGTTTAGGTAGCCGGGCCAGGTTGTCGTGTCTTCGTTGGTTTGCTCGCCGAGGCGGGCGATGTTCTCGCGGAAGCCGTAGAAGGCTGGATCGACGACGGAGTCGGGGCGGAAGGTGGGCAGGATGCGGGCCTTCCAGTCTGATTCACGGATGGCGCGGTGGTGTTCGAGCGAGTCCAGGGGCGAGTCGGTGGTGGCGAGTACCTCGATGCGGAAGCGCTTGTACAGAGCGCGCGGGAAGAATTCCGGCTGCTGGAGTTTTTCGGCGATGACGTCGAAGTAGTGGTCGGCGGTGGCGGCGGAGAGGCGCTGGTCGAGGCCGAAGAGGAATTCGAATTCGTAGTCGAGCCAGATGCGCGTAGGCGTGCCGCGGAAGAGGTAGTAGTGCTCGGCGAAGATGCGCCAGATTTTGCGCGAGTCGATGGCGCTTGTTTGACGGATGCCGAGGTCGTGCATGGAGATGCCCTGGCTGTAGAGCATGCGGTAGATGTAGTGGTCGGGCAGGATGAGGAGTTGGGCCGGATCAGGGAAGGGCTCGTTCTTTGCGAACCATGCGGCTTCGGTATGGCCGTGCGGGCTGATGATCGGTAAATCGCTTACCGACGCGTAAAGGCGGCGCGCGATTGCGCGCGTTTCCGGGTCAGCGGGAAAGAGTCGGTCTGGATGAAGGATGGCCAACGGTGATGACTCCTGCGTGGTGGTTCGGGATTTCGTTTTCCGGTACGTTGTTCGAAACTGATTTTACCGACATAGTAAGGCCGAGACGGTGGTCAGACCACGGCAGGAACAGTCTAGCCTCAATGGAGGGATCCAGGTCAAGGATAAAACTCCCGCGCAAAGCGCGCGTGCGGTGCTAATCTCTGCATGCGGCTGCGTTTCAGGGAAGAGGCATGGCAGAAAAGACGAATCGCAATCACGAGACCCAATTGACGATGCAGGTGGTGAACCACGTTCGGTCTCTGATTGAGAGCGGGACTTTGCGTCCGGGGGACAAAATTCCCGCGGAACGCGAGTTTGCGAAGGAGCTGAAGATCAGCCGCGCGAGCCTGCGGGCAGGTATTGGGCACCTGGCGGCGATGGGTGTACTGAACGTGCGTCACGGCGTGGGGACCTTCGTGGCGGATGGGCCTCCGGCGCTGGGGACTGCTTCCCTTGCATTATTAGGTGTGCTGCATGGATTCAAAGAGTGGCAGATGTTTGAAGCACGGCTGATTTTGGAGAGTCATCTGGCGGCGATGGCTGCGGAGCGCGGGCGGGAAGAGCACTTTACTGCGCTGGCGGAAGAAGTGACGGAGATGTATGCCACGTTTCACGACCCGCAGGAATACCTGATCCATGACATGCGGTTTCATCGCACGATTGCGGAGGCATCGGGGAACCCGATCCTGGCTGTGTTGATGGAAACCATCATGACGGCCCTCTATGACGAACGCCGCAAGACGGTAGAGCGCTCGCAAACCTTGAAGCAATCGGCAGAAATCCACCGTGAGATTTATCGCGCGATCCGCTCGCGCAATGCGGTTGAGGCGCGCGCGGTGATGGAGAAACATTTGAAGCTGGCGGAGTCGGCGCAGGTGACCGAGTCGAAGCGCGTCGGTCACAGGAAGAAGTCTGCGAAGAAAGAATCGACGAGCGGGTAGCGCGACGCACAGATCTTCGACTACGCATGCTTCGCTCAGGATGGCACCTTCTGGAGTGATGTTTGCGTTTACATATTGGCTGTTGCGGCATATCTTGCTTTGGGAGGAGAATCCACTCGAGATATGTTCAGGAAAAAGTTGGCCGCTTTCCCGTTCCATTCACTGTTGCTTTCACTTGGCTTGCTGGTGGCTTCTGCGGCGAGAACTGCGCAGTCATCGCAGCTGGCGGCGTCGCCGCCAATGGGCTGGAACAGCTGGAATCATTTTGCTGGCAAAGTAACGGATGCCGATGTGCGCGCCGCTGCGGATGCTTTGGTGTCGAGCGGGATGCGCGATGCGGGTTACATCTACGTGAATATTGACGATACGTGGGAAGGTGAGCGCGACGCGAACGGCGTGATCCAGACAAACAAGAAATTTCCCGACATGAAGGCGCTGGCCGACTATGTGCATTCGAAGGGACTGAAGCTGGGGATTTACTCGTCGCCGGGACCGAAGACCTGCGCCAAGTATGAAGGCAGCTACGGACATGAAGAGCAGGACGCCAAGAGTTACGCGGCGTGGGGCATCGATTATCTGAAGTACGACCTGTGCGGCTTTCGCGACATCATGAAGAAAGAGGCCGGCGAAGTGTATGGCGTGAAGGCTTTCGCGATGCAGAAGTCGGCCTACGAGAAGATGCACAAGGCGCTGGTGGCGACAGGGCGTCCGATTGTCTACAGCCTTTGCCAGTATGGATGGAACGATGTGTGGAAGTGGGGGCCTGAGGTGGGCGGCAACCTGTGGCGCACGACGGGGGACATCAACGACCACTACGACCGCATGGAGCAGATTGGGTTTTCGCAGGCGGGGCTGTCGAAGTATGCGGGGCCGGGACACTGGAACGATCCGGACATGCTGGAGGTGGGCAACGGCGGCATGACGGACGATGAGTACCGGCAGCACATGTCGCTGTGGGTGATCCTAGCGGCGCCGCTGCTGGCCGGGAACGACTTGAGCAAGATGAGTCCGGAGACGTTGGCGATTCTCACCAATAAAGACGTGATTGCCGTTGACCAGGACAAGCTGGGCAAGCAGGGCGATCGCGTGTGGGCTGAGGGGCCGACGGAAATATGGGCGAAGCCGCTCTCGGGCGGCGCCAAGGCTGTGGCCTTGTTCAACCGCGCGCCTGATCCCAAGTCGATCACGTTGAAGCTGAGCGATGTGGGTTTTGGCTCGAATGCCAAGATGCGCGATTTATGGACGGGCAAGGATGTGACGGCTACGAACGGGAGCTACACGGTGCTGATTCCGAAGCATGGGGTGGTGCTGTTGAGAGTCAGCAAGTAGCGCATGGAAGCGGGGAATGAGCTGGGGCCTAGGACGCTTGCGCGCGTCACGCTTCGGCTCATTCCTTTTCTGTTTGTGCTGTACGTGTTTGCCTATCTCGACCGCGTGAATGTGGGGTATGCGGCGCTGTTTATCCGGCGCGAACTTCACTTCAGTGACACGGTTTATGGAACAGGCGCGGGGCTTTTCTTTTTGAGCTATGCGCTGCTTGAAGTGCCCAGCAACCTGATTCTGCTGCGGATAGGGCCGCGGCGGTGGATCGGCGCGCTCATGGTGGTGTGGGGCGTGATTTCCGCCAGCATGCCGCTGGCGCACACACCGGGGGAGTTTTATCTGCTGCGGTTTCTGTTGGGCGCGGCGGAGGCTGGGTTTTTTCCGGGCATCATTCTTTACCTCACTTACTGGTTCCCCAAACAGCAGAAGGCGCGAGCTCTGGCGCGGTTTCTGTCGGCGACGGCTATTGCCGGCGTCATTGGCGCTCCATTTTCGAACCTCTTGCTACGACTGGACGGCGTTGCCGGCGTTCCCGGATGGAAGTGGCTCTTTGTGGGTGAGGGCGTGCCGTCGATTTTGCTGGGGCTGCTGGTGTTCCGGGTACTGGCCGATGATCCCGAGAAGGCTGCCTGGTTGCCGGAGGACGAGCGGCGGTGGCTGATCGGGACGCTGGAGGCGGAACGGGCCGGGATTTCAGAGGCACACTCGGTTGATTTGCGCGCAGTGTGGCGTAATGGGGTGATGTGGCAGCTTTCGGCTATTTATTTTCTGTTGTCGGTTGGGTTCTACAGTCTGAGCCTCTGGATGCCGGTGGTTCTGAAGCAGATATTGGGGGCTTCGGCGTCGCGTGTGATTCTGCTCACGGCGGTTCCGTGGCTGGCGGCGACGCTGATGATGCTGGCGGTTGCGCACTTCTCGGACAAGAGCCAGGAGCGGCGGCGGTATCTGGTGGGGAGCACTCTTGCCGGCGTGCTGGGCTTTGCGTTGAGCGCGTGGCTGGTGAATCCGTGGCTCGCGATCGCGGCGCTTTCGCTGGCGGCTGCGGGGGCGTGGGGTTGTCTTGGACCCTTCTGGGCGATGCCCTCGGCGATGCTGCGCGGCACGGCGGCCGCGGGCGGGATTGCGATTATCAACTCCGCCGGGGCGCTGGGGGCGTTTTGCGGGCCGATTCTGATGGGGCTGGTGAGCGATGCGACGCATAGCTTTCATGCGGCGCTGGGGACTGTGGCTGTGTTGTTGCTGGGGGCTGCTGGTTTGTCGTGGAGACTGCGGGTTTCCTGAACTCCGGGTGCATCTTTGGTTCTCCTCCCCAAGGGGTGGGGGGTGGCTAAGTCTTTGAATCTAAACGATTGCTGTATGGCATCGGCGCAAGATATCCGGAATCAAATACTTACGGGTAGAGTCTCTGGAATCAATAAGAAAAGGCCCGTCACTGGTGACGGGCCTTTTCTATCGGCTACTTACTTTATTATAGCGGATTGCGTTGGGAAACACGCCAAATCTTCGCTACTTTATTCTCTTTATAATCAATGTCTTACGGAGAATCTTGAGGTTGCGGGGCTTGACATCTTTCTCGCTTGACCACAGGCCATGTGCTAAGAAAACCAAAGTGGAGTCACTACCGAACTCACAAATCGTGTGAAGTGCCCAATGAAGTGACTCACCCTGTATTCGCCAGTTGAGAATTACTTACGGATTGTCGGTGACTCGCCAACGACCTATAGTTCAAGACTGTTTGAGGTCTCCGAAACGCGATTAGCGATTGGCTCCTGCTCGCACCAACACAGCTTTGATCTCAGCATGTCCTCTTGCCTCGGCCAAATCAAGCGCGGTCACTCCGTTGTTCAGCTTGGCATTGACTGAGGCGCCTTTTGCGAGCAGATCATTCACAGTCTCCAAATCTCCACTCATCGACGCGGCCATCAATGCAGTTGTGCCATTTTTCTCCTTTGCATTAACGTCCGCTTTTTCATTGAGAAGTAGCCGTGTCACGTCGCGATGGCTCTTCAATGTAGCCAGGATTAGAGCATTCGCTCCACTCGAACTCTGAGCATTGATGTCAGCCCCCTTGGAAAGCAAAACTTTCGCCACATCTACATTGCCTCTGTCTGAGGCCATCATTAGAGCCGTTTCGCCACCGATTGCTCGGGCATTCACATTGGCTCGCTTAGCGAGCAGCAGATTGACGATTGCAACGTGATCATTCATTGATGCCAATATCAAGGCCGTATCACCCATCTTGCCTTGCGCATTTACATCGGCCCCGCTAGTTAGCAGCACCGGAGCAATATCGGTATTGCCTTTGAAGGCCGCAAGCATCAAGGCCGTCTCACCGTCTGGGTCCCTAGCGTCGATTTCCACCCCTTTGGCTACGAGTGCTTGTACACCGGCGAGGTCACCATTATTCGCCGCAGCAACAAGACCACCCTTCTGCGCCCCGGCCACGCTGGTTGTGAGACCGCAAAGCAGGAAAACCGCAAACAGCAAAGCTGAATTACGACTACTCAAGATTGTTACCCTCACACTCACCTTATGAGATTGGATAATCCATATTTCCTTTGCAGATTACAACGGCCTTTGATCGCTATGGGCCGAATATCGAATCGCCCCCGGATTGTTGCCAACCCGGACATTACACCGGTTTTGGGGTAACTTCCGGTGGGCGGTTACTCGACCGGAACCAAGAATTTCCGCACTGAACGACTCGAAGAGTACGTAGGCGACTGTGTGAATTCAACAGCATTCCCGGCGACATCGGCGTTTCGCGGTACCTATCCATTGATGGAACCATCGATTTCTTCGGTTGCGACGCTGCCTTCCGGAGCCAGTTCGTTGTCCCGAAATATCGTATGCGGCCCTATCGCAGCCAGGGCAACTAGGCTCATAACGAGCAAGCTGCCAGTCATCTCGTTGAAGCCTTCGGGAGGGATGTCACCATGTGCGAAGTCGTTCCGTAAATTAAGCGCTCGCTTGTCGATGTAGACAGCACGCAAGAAGAAGACGAGGTTCTCCAGCGTGTCGTTGACTCGCTCGTCACTGAGAACGTCATTCATGTTTTTCAGCTCCGAGACGCCTTCGACGTTCCTGATCCCTTTCCGCGTTGGGATCTCGAGGAGTTTAAGCAACTCACGCAGCATGGCTTCGAGTTGAGGTATGAGCACTGAGATGGTCTTTGAGTAGTCACCACTTTCATAAGCTGTGAGGGCTTCGGTCAAAGGCTTGTACATGTCGCCGGTCGTTAGCGAAGACAGCTTTGCGAACTCCATGATCTGTTCAACCGTGAGGCCGAACTTCTCCTTGATTTTTCGGAAGCCAAGGATGAAAAGGCCAAAATTGGCTTGGAGTTCATATACGACCTCCTCCATCATCCGGCCCTCCATGTCATTTTCGCTGGAGCCGATGGTGGCCTTCGGAATCCCATCACGCCCAATGATTGATCTCGGGATAAGGCTGTAAAAAGCGAACTCTTTCTCCATCTCCTTGACCCGCTTGCGGAGACTGTCACATTTCGGAATCAGACTGTAAATGAGCCTCACTAGGGCAACAATTGGATGCTCCACGGAGATCAACTCTTCCAACTGAGCATCCATCTCCTCAAACGGTATTGAGGCCTCGACCTCAATGGTCTTCATCGCGGCGACGGCTTCGGGGCCGCGCTTCTCCATCTCCAGACGTAGCACTTCGGCACCATCGTGCAGGCCCTCTTTTTCAAGCAAGGATGCAATACTTTGCAGCCATGCTATTGCCACTCCTGCATCGGCTTTTCGAGACTGGCGGAGATAGGTTTCTGCGATGACGCGGAGAACTCGATTACGGTCCTCGATGTTTACATTTCGCTTGTACACCTTAAGAAGCGCGTTGCCAGCCGACTGAGCCGCATATCCGTTTGGCAGACTGGCAGCATTCACGAGCCGAGCTTCGAGCCCGCAGATCATTCGCTTACGGTGTACCTCACTGACCTTATTCTTTCCTTCAAATGCGTGGGCTGCCGAGATCCAGATACCGATATGGTTCATCGGTGCCTGCTCTGAAAGAGTCAGGAGTTGGTCGCAAACCGCGTCGATCCGACCAGCCTCGTTGAGTTCTACGGCGATGTCGAGGGCGCGCTGAAGATCAAGGGTGGGCGTGTGCGAAAGTCCCTCTTTGGCCGCTTGCTGGTACGCGTCAACGGCGGTTTGTCCGATCTTGAACTCGCGAGGAAGTGTCGGCGCGATGGTCTGCGAGAGATCCCACAAAACATCCGCGTACCGAGCGACCATAGCAGGGTGGTCGAGTTGACTCAGACGAGCCTTCCAGCTGGCCAACACTGAACCATCCATCTTGGTGACATCGGGCTGGACCTCCTCGGTTCCGTCTTCCTGTGTTACCTCTAATGACGGCGCATAAAACGTGCCCACCGGCTCTTTCGGCCTCTTCGCATGTGGAAATCCCAAACCGCGACTTCCTTCAGCAAGCGGGCGCGCTCCTCGTCAGACAGCGTCTCCTGCCCACCAGCCAAAAGGATCGGGCAGCTCACGTCCGTCTGCCATAACGGCTTCCGCTCGGAATTGATCTTGCTCAGCAACGCTTCCAAGAATTCGAGTCCCATACGTTCCGAGATTACCAATCACCCAAACAGTAGGGCAGCTAAAATCCCTTTATGCGAATCTCGGCTGAAGTTAGTGCGTTTGGTTTCGTGAGCCAGGGCGAAGACATCCTCGACTGATGGGGACCGGGATTTGTAGCTGATACCACACCGTAGATTACGGTTTCTTTCGGCTTTTTGCGCTGCTTTCGTGGCAACCAGTGCATGCTTGTTGAACGCTACGATCATCATCGTACTGATAAGTCGGCCAGTGTTGACTGATAGACGCACTGCAAGCGTGCAACGGCGACACGAGCAATGCATGGATCGACGTTGTTGGCGGATTTTCGCCAACCCGGACATTACACCGGTTTTGGGGTAACTTCCGGTTTGGCGGTAATTCGGGGTGAAGCCGATGAACAGACCAGCAACCTGTGTTTAAGATTCGATCCTTGATCGGCACTCTCACTCAACGCACCCAGGCCAGCCAAGCCCATCCAACCGCGAGCGTCGCCAAGGTCACTGGAATACCGACGCGCGAGTAGTCCCAAAAACCGATGTGCACTTCGTCTTGTGCGCGTTCTACGACGATCAGGTTCGCGACTGAGCCCGTGATCGTCAGGTTTCCCGCTAGCGTGCTGGCCATGGCGAGTACCAGCCAACCAGTGTGCGGATCGTGGAAAGCCGGTACGAGCGCCTTGAGCAGCATCACTGCCGGCACGTTGCTGACCAAGTTTGACAGCACCGCAGTTACGGCCGTAAAGATACCCGCGTTCTGAAGATTGAAGCGGTCAGCGATCTCGAACAGGTAACCGGTCAACCCGGAGTTTTCCGCGCCGCCAACGATCAAGAACAGACCGACGAAGAACACCAGCAGCCCCCAATCGACCTCATCATAGACCAGCCGCGGATTGCGCGTGCGTGTGATCAGCATGAGGGCAGCGCCGATGGCAGCCATCATGGGCGGCGGCACGCCCGCAATAAAGCCGCCCAACACGAGGACGATAACGATGGCGGGTTTGCGCAACTCGCGCGTCGAGACGTGTGGTGTCGCGGCGGCGACGTCTTCGCCTTCTTCAGGTTCAAGATCGTTGCCGCACATGAAGTGGATGATCAGCCAATCCAGCACCATTCCGAGCAGCGCCACCGGCCCCAGGTGCCGGATGAATTCGCGGTACGTCAGCCCGGAGAATGAGCCGATCAGCATGTTCTGCGGGTTCCCCGTCATGGAAGCGACGCTGCCGATGTTGGCCGATGTTGCCACGGCAAGCAGGTACGGCAGCGGCTTCAAGCCCATCCGGCGAGTCGCGAGCAATACGAACGGCACCATTACCAGACAGATGATGTCGTTGACGAAAAAGGCCGAGAAGACGCCTGTAATGAAGATGACGGTGGGCAGCAAATGGCGCGGTCTTAACCGCGTAACGATCTGCTCGGTGATCCACCCGAAAAAGCCTGTCAGGTGCAGGCAGCCGACCACGAGCATCATGGAGAACAGCAGCACTAGCGTGCCGAAATCGATGAAACGTAGCGCATCGGCGGCGGGCACGATGCGAAAGGCAACCATAAACACGGCACCGATGATGGCCATCCCTGGGCGATCGATCTTCATCCCGGGCAGTTTGCCCAGAGCAAATACAAAATAGCTGACGGTGAAAACGGCATAGCCGGCGGCGACCTGCCATTCGGCAAGAGGGCTAGCTAGACTCGGTACAGCCGCTAGCAAGAGAGCGGGTAGACTCATGACGAATGCAGTGTACGCGAGGCCCGCATTCACCTCCCAGCCGGCCCGTCTGCAATATAGCTCTTCGAAAAATTATGTTTCCCGGGCGTTCAAACTGTGAGCTTATATCTTGGCAGGGTAGGTTGACTAATATACGGCGGTCTGGTGGATTGGAGCTCGATGAGTGATAAGAACTTTGAACCGAAATGGCCGATGGTTGTGCGAGTCGCGGTCGAAGCTCTGGCGTGGCTGGCCGTTTCGATCTTCATGGTGTGGGCGTTTGCGGCGCTATGTTTCGACGTTCGGCACGACGGTTTGCGGATTCTCGCCGTGGTGGTCTTCACAGCGGCTGTGTTGGCGGCGCTGTTTGCCGTAAAGGGAGTCTGGCTGCGTATGGCTGCTTGCGTAGCCTGTTGCGTGGTGGTGCTGATGTGGTGGTTGTCCCTCAAACCAACCAACGATCCTCCGTGGGAATCAGATCTTTCCCAAAATGCATGGGCGGAGATTCATGGCGACCAGATGGTGGTGCATAACGTCCGCAATTGCAAGTACCGCACGGAGAAGGACTACTCGGACTGCTGGAGCGACCGCACCTACGACCTTTCGCAACTTCGCGGTGTTGACTTCTTCCTGGATAACTGGGGAATCAAGTTTGCCAGCCATCCGATGGTCAGCTTTGATTTCGGAGATCAGCACCTTGCGTTCTCGATTGAGGCGCGCTATCGGCCGGGCCAGTCCTACTCGCTGTTTCGCGGATTCTACCGGCAGTTTGGGCTGATCGTTGTCGCGGCGGATGAGGGCGACGTGATTCGGCTGCGCACGAACTACCGCAAGGATCCAGAAGAAGATGTGTATCTCTACCGCGTCCAGGTGACGCCGGCGGTCGCTCGCGCGATGTTAATGGTTTACGTCAATTACATGAACAATCTGAAGGACAACCCGGAGTGGTACAACGAGCTGACCAGAAACTGCACGTCGACGCTCGACACGCAGCTTGCCGATGTGACCGGGAACCCGCAGGGTGGCAGCATTCAACTGATCCTGAATGGCTCGATGGATCAGTTGATGTACAACCGCGGGCGGCTGGTGACCGGCGGACTTACCTTTCCGCAGTTGAAGGAGCAGGCGCACATTAACTCCGCGGCGCACGCGGCG
>Ga0206827_1008_pt1 | contig 13553 bp, 13 predicted proteins | sample Alteio_BWOrgCont_77_FD_152852 | JGI IMG/M metagenome (GOLD analysis project Ga0206827, IMG submission 152852) | Enriched cells from forest soil in Barre Woods Harvard Forest LTER site, Petersham, Massachusetts, United States -... | ecosystem: Environmental > Terrestrial > Soil > Temperate forest >...
TGAGGCGTAAGCCGAGTAGCTTGGAGAATTTCTCCAACTTCCAGAGCAGATAAACCTTGTAGCCATCACCGCTTATACCACCTGGTAAAATGGTGTTAAACAAGGTACCTACATAATAATAAGCAATAGCAAACCGCTTTCGAACCCTTAGGCCATAGCTATTAAAATAAAATCGGCTTCGAAGAGCGCTGCAAACCAATGATGCATTCTGAAGCAACAGTGCTAATAGCACAAGCAACAGATTGGCTTGCATAATACTTATCACTCCTTGTTATCTGTTTGGGGTGAAATATGTTATGAGAGATAAAATAGCTATAGCCTGGGGTGCTGTCTACTACTCATTATTTGTCCAGTTGCTTCAGGTGCTTTCTGCGCTGGTGTTGGTCAAAGCCTTGATAGCTGAGCCTACAATGCAACAGTATATAGATTACATTCTACTGTTTATCGCAGCATCGATTGCAACTATTATTCCTATTTCCGTGGGGGGGGCAGGCTTGCGTGAACTTACTTTTCTCTATGGAATACAACTAATGCCGGTGAGTGATGTTGAAACCGGAGTGGCTTTCGCCATGATAAATTTTTTCCTTTATTTGTTGACAGCCATACCGGGTATTCCGCTATTCTATAAAATAGGTAAAATTAAAAGGGTAAAATAAAATGGTTGCACTACAACCCCCACTTTGCGATTTTGGCTGGAAAGCCCGGGATTTCAAACTAAAAGGCACGGATGATAAACACCACAGCATGAGTGAAGTTCAAGGTGAAAAAGGCCTCCTAGTTATGTTTATTTGCAATCATTGCCCGTTTGTTCGAGCTATTGCCGATAAGCTCGCAGTTGATTGCAAGGAATTACAAAAGCTTGGCCTGGGGGTGGTTGCAATAAATGCCAATGATGCAGTCGAATACCCTGATGATTCTTTTGAAAAAATGAAGGTTTTTGCCCGCGAACATAATTTTACTTTTCCCTATCTTATTGATGAGAGCCAGGACGTTGCTAAAGCCTATGCCGCTGTTTGTACCCCGGATTTCTTTGGGTTCAATTCTCGGCTGGAGTTACAATATCGCGGACGGTTTGACGAGTCCGGCATGCAGCAATTACCTCAATCTAAACATGAGCTTCTGGAAGCTATGCGTGAAGTCGCGCAAAATGGCGTGTTCAAGGGCGAGCAGCACTCTAGCATTGGCTGTTCGATTAAGTGGAAAAGCTAGAAAAAGTGTACTTACAAAGCTATGTGGGGGAGTATCTACGCCGCATTGAAGCTTGTTATCGCTTTACGCGGCGGCCCCGGGTGGGGTCTTAGGCGCGGATCAGAATCTGAGAGCCGCAATCAATTGTATAATGACATATCATATATGTTTTGTCAATTGAGAAAGTCCCAACCCATGCAAAACACAGGTTTGAACAATTTTAAATTGCGCGTCATCTAATGTGTAGTAATAATATTTACGATTTCCTTTATTACCCTTGCCATCCCTAATAAAATCAAGCCTATGAAAGCCAACTGCATAAATCATATCTCCTTTAATCCATATATGATCGCTTTCGAATTTCAAAGGCAACCGGACTTTTAAGTTTATTTGTGCATGTATGGCATCTTAGGGGTAGGTGAAGTAGTGCTTAAAGCAACTACAGTACAAAGTTTTGGTCTATCAGATATTTTAGGACTTAATACTATAACGGGTCTTCTTTTTACCATTTCAGGTACACAAAAACCCTGGTTAAAATCGCACATTAAAATAGTGCCTTTTTTAGGGTGTTCTTGTATTGACATACAATTTGTGGCTCCAATAATAAATTGATTAGCCTTGTACGGAATAATAAAACTACTCTAAACACTTGTCAAAAAGTTACTATTCAATGCCAAACCCAACAGTAATACTTTTATTGACATTCTCTAGAGTAATCTATTCAAGGGCGAGCATCGTTCAAGTATAGGGTGTTCTATTAAGTGGAAGAATCGCTAAATAGTCTTTTGTCCCAAGCCATCGACCTAGGTTTGCTGGCTTCTAATTTCTTAAATTCCTGATGGTTTGGGTTGATTATAATATTCTTTTCCTGGGGTATAACTATAGAAGGTACAATCAGAATTAAGGAGCGCTTCTCTTCTAGCCAATTATTTCCATATTTTTTACTATTTGCATCACTACTTACATCCCATGATTGAAAAACTCTTAAACTTAATTCTTCTGTTGAAACCGCTGAACTAGAAGTTATTTTAATATACTTATGCGTATCGGGTAATGGTAAACCATTTAAATGTACCCGTAGTTCTAACATTGCGCATGATAAGTTTTGGAAGGCATATATGACAGATCTGCCTACAATATTACACCTGCCACCTATTCTTTGAGCGCCATCACCTGAAAAAATAGGATATCTGCTATCTGCAATTCTATAACATGTGATATGATTTTTATGCTGAGATACCATAAAATATTTTCCATAATAGGTCTTCTACACGCCTAGCTCCAACTTCAGACAAAGCAGCTTCATAAGGCTTTCTATTATCCAGCAATCTATGTTTTCTGGTAAAAAAGGCTATGGCATTTTTCTTGCTGCCCAGAATATAGCTTCCCAGGCTAATCAATCGCGCTATCCGAATCGCTTTTTCACTGACTTCCTGACTCATCAATTTACTTCTTCTTTTGTATGTAGCTTCAGGAACTATTTTATAAATCACCTGAGAAACTGGCTTATCCTCGGCCAAGTCAGCAGCTAATGCTTGCAGGGCCTTTTTTGGAAGCCCCTCTCTGGTGAGGTCTTCTAAGTCTCTTTCATTAACCAACTTATGGTGAATATTATCCTCACCTAAAATTGCGACTATTCCTTGAATTTCATTGTGCATATTAGTATCGTTATATACTTTATAGTAGTATCATATAATACTTTTAGCGCAAAAGCAATGATATTGATAAATTGAAATGCTGAGCCCTACAATACCCTATTATTGACATTCTATCGAGTAATCAGTATAATATCTGAATGAAAACGCACGAAAATCCCTACATTATTTTTTCTCGAGAATGCAAGTTTGTGGCAGGGGCGGCCAATATTGGTGCCATTCCGCAGACGCATTTGGCGGAAGTTGCCTTTGTGGGGCGCTCAAATGTTGGTAAATCCAGCTTGCTTAATGCTATTGTCAATCGTAACTCACTGGCGCGTATCTCGCAAAACCCTGGTTGCACAAGGCAAATCAACTTCTTTAACCTGGCTGATGCCTGCCATCTTGTTGATCTGCCGGGATATGGGTTCGCTCGGACAAGTAAGGTCGAAAAAGAGATGTGGTCACAGTTGATCTTTGATTACCTGCGTGGTCGCCCGCAATTAAAAAGAGTGTTCCTGCTCTTGGACAGCAGGCATAAGATCAAGGAATCTGATATCAGCACTATGAAATTCCTCGATGATTGTGCGGTTTTATATCAAATCGTGCTGACCAAAACCGATAAAATATCTGCAACCCATCTGACTGAGCAACAAAAGGCCATATCAGAGGTGATTAGTAAGCATGGCGCCTGCCATCCTGTGATTCTCATGACCAGTAGTAAATCCAAAGCTGGCCTTAATATATTGCGCGATGAAATTCTTGCGCTTATCAGTTAAATTAACGTTTTAGTTTGCTTTTAATTATGGAAATCTTAATATGCATTTAATACTGCATTTATTGAATAAATGCAGGTTTTATGCTATAATTATCAAATTATGAGAAATAAATGGTTTGAAGTGAATAATAAAGAATTAAATACTAATGAGAAGCAATTGATAGCAGAGTATAGGCAATTGCAAATGACCATTGCGGAATGTGAGCTTAATTCTGAATTGATGGCAGCGGTTATGTGGCGTGAGAGCTCCGACCACATTTCGGCGGGCAAGGTGATCATGAAAGACAAAGCCTTTGATTTTGCAGGTGATGCTGAAACAATGTACCAAGGTTGGGCTCAATTAATAAAAGCCTATAGAGTGATAAATAAGCCAAAGCTTAGTAGTGACCAAGTCATGACCCTTGAAAATACTGAAAGGATGCTGAAGAGCTTAGGCAAGCAGTTTACTGAAGGATTGAATAAAGGTCCTGCAGCAGTTCCGCAAGCGACAAAAGATATTGTAGATGGTTTAAAAATATTTAACAAAATGTATGTTAATACAGGTCATTCGCGACACCATGTTGTTGTGAGATACTCGCTAGAAGATGATGTATATTATAGAACTGAATACAATTCAGGTGATGGTGCCCAGTCCACTGATGAGGCAATCGTTCATTATGCCGCAATTGTTGATGGTAATAGAGTTGAAAGGGCAACTAGGGATGTTTGGGTTATTAACAAGCAGCCTATAAAAGATGGAAAACTGACTGAAATGGTCGCGCTTGATTTACAAAACAATTTTGTTGCTACTCCTATACCTGCTGGCAAAAGGAACGAGTGCTTAGGTCCAACGGTTATTGATAAATCTGAAAAAGGCTTGCCACAAATTTTAGGAACTTGTTCTTCTAGAAGCACATCTTTATTATTAAGAGATCGGCTAAAAGCTGCTGGTGTCTTCGGTGATTTGTACGGAATGGTTCTTAAAAATTCCCTTGATAATATAAAAAATGATCTAAATCAGCGTAAATTAAGGGTAATACAAGATCTTGCTGCAGCTGAAATACAGGCTGAACCTGAGGTGCTACAAATTAATATAGAGCCATTATTACAGAAATATAAGAAAGTCAGCAAGCATAAGAATATGGTTCATATGGATAGCTGGTTAGATGTTTTCAGTGAAGCTATTGTAAGGCACGTAGAAGCTATTGCAGGAAAAGAGTTAACTCTTCATGATGTAAGGTGTTTGAAGGAGAAAATCGGTATAAGTTATAAAGCATCATCAATGGAGGGTTATGCATTACCGCATACTTCTCTTAAATGTATATCTTATGTGGCATTTTATTTTGCTGAGAGTCTGATCAGAGAAATTACTTTTAAAGAGAATCATTGTGTAGTTCAAAGTGATTCCATGGAAAGACTCTTTAAAGAAACAAAAGCTTTCCTCTTACAGAGATCTACCAATTTTGGAGATGACTTGGGTGGCGAGTTAGTATTGTCTTTAGGTGCTTTAAAAATAGCAGAACGTCTCATAGGTAATGGATCATTATCAGATGTCGGCTATGGTGGATATCCAAAGGCAAAGATAGTAGATAAAATTAAGCCAATTCTCGCAAGGGTCGCCTTAGTTTATCATTACGATTTAAATACCATTGAAACTGTATTGCAACATCTGCAGATTTCTTTGCAAGATACAATGAGAGCAAGCGGTGGAAAGATTCCAAAAGAGGGTTCTGAAGAGTTTATAACTGTTGTAGTAAATACTTGCAAACGACTTTCTGCCGATAATAGCATGTTTGCGCAAAAGTCGCGTCATTCTGTAGTATTACAGAAAATTGAACCCGTGGACCTGTTCGTGACTCACCATGATGAGTACTTGTTAAATTATATACATAATGTTCTTAAGGATATGAGCGGTTCACAAGAGGATAAGTTAAAAGCAGTAATCCAAGAGGTGCTTAAATCGCCTGAATACACGGCTTTCCTAAATCTAGGCAGCAATGTAGTTGGGAATAGTCCAGGAAGCATAGCAGTCGAAGCTTTTAAACGAGCTCTACAAAACGATAGGAACCATCCAGTAGATAAGGTAGTGCCTGAAGTGCTTAAAGAAGTTTATAAACAAGTTAAGGTTATGGTTATTAACATTCCTGTTAAAAAGGTGGAATTTAAATCTTCTGATGAGGAAAAAAAACCTGCCAAGGGAGCAGATGAAATAAATAAAAAATATGGACCTAATCCAATTAGATCTTTGCTCTCAAAGAAAGTCAGTAATGATGTAATTGGTTATATGGTCGCATATGGTGATATCCATCCTAAACACCTAGTAAATGTTATCTGCCAAGTTTTCGATAAGAGTTTAGATCGAATCAATTTGGTTGAGACTATTATCAAGGCAAGTGCTGACAAGAGTTTCTTGTGTGATCCTGATATCACTAAGGCTATGCAGAAGATACCAATTGAAAGCCTTAATAAGCTATCTGATGCGAATCAGAATTCTTTTAAGTTTGTTAAGAATGAAGTGGTTACGGCATATAAAGCAAAGCCTTTATGTTCAAGAAGCACTAAGATCTGTTTAAGTATAGCTTTGGTTCCTGTATTGCCATACTGCGTGTTGGTTGGCTTGTGTAGCACTTCTATAGCAACTGCTATTGTAGGTGGTGCAATAGTAATGAAAGTTGTGATGGATCAAGCTAAAAACTGCTGCTATTCCAGGAATCAAGGTAAGCAAGGAGTTGCCTTACCTCATTAAAAAACGAGCTTGATATCACAGGCCAGAAGCATATTGCATAAAAGCTTTCTTGAGGTGATTTGCGTTATTAACAAGCTTAAGGCCCGCTCTTCTGAGCAGCTTTAGTGGGATGAAATCATTTGAGAAGAGGCGATTGAGTTTATCGGTCGCTTCTACCATCAGGTGATTGTCAGCTTCTCTGAGCTTACGGTATTCCTTAAGCATATATTCACTTCCTAAATCAAGACCTAATGATCTTTGCTGAATCAGAAGCTGGGTAAGGGTATTGGCGTCCCTGAGACTTAAATTCATACCTTGGCCTGCCAGCGGATGTATGGCATGGAGTGCATCACCAAGCAGTGCCACCCTTTCAGAATAATATTCTTCAGCAACAACCAGTTCCAGTTTAAACGCCCTAAGTTTACTAGCAATTCTCACTTTGCCCAGATATGCGCCAAACCTTTCCTGGATGAGATCAGTTATCTCCTCACTTGAAAGAGTTTTAAGCGCATCATGCTGATCTTCCGGTAAAGTCCAGACAATTGAAGAAGAAAATCCACCAAGTTTAGGCAAGATAGCAAACGGGCCGGTAGGCATAAACTTTTCCACCGCAATGCCCATATGGTCAAGCTCATGTGCCACATCGCAGACAACCGCGTGTTGCCCATAATTGTGGCGGTGATGCTCAATGCCGGTGAGCGCCCGAATTAGCGAATGCTTACCATCGGCAGCAACGACGAGTGGTGCGCTGATCTTACCCTCAGCTAGTGAGATGCTAACATGTGATTGTTCCACTTCAAGGGTGTCAACACCTGCGCCCTCAATAATTGTTAGATTAGGGTTCTTGTTTAACTTAGAGTAAAGCGCATTGCCCAAGTCATGTTCTTCAACCATGTAGCCAAAATTATCCTGGTTTATTTCTTTAGGAGCGAAGTCTAAGAAGGCCGTTGAATTATAGTCAACCACTCTAATATGGTTGATACTTTGCCCAAGTGCTTTAATGTTCTTGAGCAATTTATTTTTGGCAAACACTTCGCAGGAATATGTATTTATGGCAAGCAGCCTGGATGGCTCTCCACTGGTTTTCTTTGTAGCAAAATGACGCTTTTCAATTACGGCGGTTCGAAATCCTGCCTGGGCAAGCATGCCTGCGAAGCTCAATCCGACATAGCCACCTCCAACTACAATGACATCAAATTTCTTCATCATGAAATTTCCTTTGTGACCGCCAGTGCAGCAAGTTCACCTATAACAGATTTAATACTATAATGATCGATGTCGGCTGCTGATAAAACCATCCCATGGGCGTTAAGGTTGGACCGATCGTCATGTTCTTTATTCCAGCGCATAATATTGCCTATCACTTTTCCTGAAACCATATAAATCAGACTTTCCGCCGGGAAGCCTTCGTGGTCTTCAGCTGTAGGAATGCCTTCCTGGATCATGATTTCAGTGTTGTGCACACCATGCTTAATTACTTGCATACTGTGGCGGTGCTTCTTATTAATATTTAATATATCTTCGCTCGAACGCGCAGTCATTACGCCCAAGCCATAGGTGCCCATATCAGCCTTTATAAAAACATAAGGCTCTGCTTTAATACTGTACGCGTTATACTTTAGCCTGACTTTTTCGATGATTGAATCTACAGATTTTGCAAGGCACTCAAGCCCTTGCCTATGGCGGAAATCTATGGTGCCGCAGTTCTCAAAATAGGCTGAAATCAACCAAGGGTCGAAGTCAAAGTGTTCGGCAAACTCCCGGGCAATTTCATCATAAGCAGCAAAGTGTTGATGCTTGCGCCTCTGAAACCAGCCTAAGTTTGGGTGAGGTATTAGGGGTTGTTTGCAATCTTGAAATATCTCTGGAAGCCCGGTGGTGAGGTCATTGTTTAACACAATGATATCAGGCACCCAGTTGTTGGAAGTCATTATGAGATTGTCCTTGCGGAGAAGCGGCAGCACTTCAAAGTACTTGGGGTGATCGATCTTGACTATGCCATCATTATAAGGCGAACCAACAAGAACTTCAAAGCCTGCTTCCATTATGATGCCTTTTAAACGGGCTAGACTTTCAAGATACTTTAAATTCCTAGTGAAATTCTCTGGGATTACCAGGACTTTTTTGGCTCCAGGAAAGTGTTTATTCAAATATTCCTGAACCAGTTGAACGGCCTTTTTTTCACCATTGTTCGAAAGGTTATTAAAGCCAGCTGGGAAGAGATTGGCATCAACATGTGCCACTTTAAACCCGGCATTACGAATATCGACTGATGTGAAAATCGGGAGTTGGATATCACTCTGTTTTTTCTCTACCCATTTTTTAATATCGGTTTGTTTTTGTTGTATTAGATTTTCGAGAAAAGTAAATGTCATGCCTGCTCACCAATCATCTGCTATTGCTTGGTATACGGATAATGCAGCGACGATAGCAGTTTCTGCGCGCAATATGCGTTTACCTAAGCTTATTGGTAAGACATAGGGCAATTGATGCAATAAAGCAAGCTCTTCTGGCGAAAAACCTCCTTCGGGTCCAATTAAAATTGCATTGTCAGCATGAGGAATGTTCCTCAATTTCGAAAGCGTGGAGCTATGGTGCAAGGTTTCATCACAGAGAATTAAGCTGCCTGTAAATTCCTTAGCCCCCAAAACCTGGTTTAGGTTTGCAATAGGATGAATTGCTGGAACATCAAGTCGTTCGCACTGTTCGGCCGCCTCAATGGCTGAGAGGTTTAACTTGTCTTGATTGACGTTCCGCACCACAGACCTTTGTGTGAGCGTGGGAAAAATAGAGGTAGCACCCAATTCAGTCGCCTTTTGTACGATGTATCCAGCACTCTCGCTTTTGATCGGTGAGAAAAGCAGGCTGAGTTTGGGTGTTGGCTTCTGGGGTAGTTCGCAATTGTGAATTTTAATCTGGCAGGATTTCTTATGAACTGAGGTTAGCTCAGCCAGCCACTGACCGTCTTTGCCATTGAAGACGCTAATCATATCGCCAGGTTGCAGGCGCATAACACTCATTAGATAGTGGGACTGCATGGAAGTCAGGGTGATTTGATTGTCCACTCCCAGGCTATCATTAATAAATAGTCTGGTTTTTTTCAAGTTGCGCTTCATTATCCGACTTGTAATTTAGACTGCTTGTTCTTCGCTTTCTTTAAAACAGGCTTATTCTTGCTATCTTTAGTAATAACCACCTTCTTTTTCATGCTATGGTTTTTAGACAGAGTTTTATTATGGAGCTTGGTATTGGTTGAGAGCTTGGTCTTAGGTTTCACCAAAGTGGAAGCTTTCACGGGTTTTACATTTTTCACCACTAGCTTTTTCTGCTTTGGATTCACGCTGGCACGCAAACCTTTGTCGACCAGGTCGCCGAGTACTTCATCATTCTCTGCAGCACCATTACTGTCATCCATTGTAACTTCTTCATCTTCATTGTATGAGTAGGCGACTTCAAATACTCCTTCTTTATATGGGATGTTGGTATAATTTTTGGTGGCCTCACCAGATGCAATGGTTTGGTTTTTACTATTCCTTGCTAGCAGGGAGGTTTGTAAATTCTCATAGCCGTATTCTAAAAGCTGAATCATATGGGTGTCTCGGGCGGCAGCGGTATGCCCTCCCATTACGACGCCGACCAGTTTGTTATCCTGGCGGTTTGCAGAGGTGACCAGATTAAATCCAGAAGCTGATATGAAGCCGGTTTTAAGGCCATCAGCCCAGGGATACCTGTGCATAACCCGATTATGGGTATTGATAATATTGCCCCTGAATTTAAAGGATTTAGAAGAAAAGAGGGGATAGTACTTTGGGTAATCTCTGCGGAGAGCGATTGCCAGCCGTGCCAAATCAAAGGCTGTGGTTACCTGCTCAGAGTTAGGCAGGCCGCTTGCATTTCTAAATTCAGTGTTCTTCATACCGAGCGCATGCGCGACTTCGGTCATCCGGTCAGCGAAAGCATCTTCACTACCAGCTATAGCTTCTGCCAACACAACTGCAGCATCATTGGCCGAATGTACAATCAGCCCCAATATGGATTCGCGAACAGTCATTGACTGGCCAGCATGCAGGCGCAGATTGGTTTTTGGTTGCGCAGCGGCTTTCATCGAGATCGGCAGCTTTTGGTCTAAGCTAAGTTTGCCTTCCTCCAATGATTTAAAAGTCATATAGATTGTCATCATTTTGGTCAGGGAAGCTGGATGCAGTATGCGGTCGGCGTTACGGTGATATATGATATCGCCAGTATCAGAATTCACCACCAGGCCGGCGTACCTATCACTGGTTGTGAAGTCGTAATTATTGCTATAATTTTTTTTGCGAGCAGCATGTGCAGGTGTGGCAACCAGCAATAAAACCATGAGGTAGGTAAGTATCCTGATAATGTCCCGCACTCTTTCTCCGTATCTTTAATCTCATTTTTAAAATATTACCTGTTTTTGTAATTGTAAAGCTACGATGAATTTTTTTTATAGATTATATGTAAGGCGCTAGTAGATTTATAACATCTGATAAAGAAGTTCAGTTAAATCCAGCCCGCTTTCTCAAACGCGTTCATCTCATACTGTTTAAGATCAGCATTTAGCTGAATTTCATTTGTAGAAGTATGAGTCACTTCGTGGATATGCCCAGTTATTGTGTCTTTTTCTCCAGGTTTCAATGAAGATGCATGATCAAGAATAGGATCAAATACTTCTTTAGAATGGTCTAAATAAATTTTAACATCTTCCCAGTGAGCTTTATTTGATGGATCATTTATCGTATCTAAATACTTAATTGCCTCATTAGCCATATCGCTGCATTGCTTTAAGAGCTTTTTAGTATCTTGAGTAGTTACTGCCTTATTATCAAAGGTATCTACTATTTTATCAACCCTGGTAGCTATTTCTTTAAGATTAGCATCTTTGGAAGTTTTAAATGAAGCTGTGTGGCTTTTTATAAACCCCGATAAAGTAGTATCTTTAGCAAAAAGATCTGTCGTATCCCCTTTGACTGCATTGATTGCTTTTGAGCAAAAGTATTGAACGGAAGTAAGAAGGATATCCTTATTAATAAAATCAGCGTACTGGGTTAATGTTGCTGCAGCATCCTGTTTCTGAACATAATCCTCGATTGCTAATTTAAGTCCAAAATATTTAGTTGAGTATACATCTTCCTTCAACATTTCATCCAACTTTGCGCTGAGATCAGCCTTGGTTGCTGGGGTGTTATCAGGTAAGGTTTTTTTAATGCTCTCTAATACAGCCTCAATTTTGCTTTTATCATTTACATGATCATTAAAAGAAATCAACTTCTTGAGGTTAGCACTTAATTCAACCAAATTACCTTTAGCTGGATCAGTGGTATTAACAGTAGGTATAATTTTTCCTTCAATATCTGTCTCCAAATTCTTAATGCGCGCATCAATTGTTTGTATGGTTTTGTTTAGCTTATTAAAATTATCAGATGCACTAGCGCCTACGCTATCCTTATCAGCATCACGTTCTTTAATAAGAGTTTCCTTAGTAGTTTTATCCAGATCTAAAATAAACTTCTCAAGAATGATTTTGTTTTCATCTGATACAGGCCCTTTATTGCTTAATTCTGTTTTAATAATTGCGGTTATGCTTTTTAATTTCATTGGATCAACGTAGACAAGTAGGTCATCTATTACCTTATTAAACATATCGAGGTATTTAATTGATGTGCCAACTGGTATATTCTCTGATATAAAGCCAATTTTTTCCAGCTTTTCTTGAACAGTTTTCTTGGTTTTTTCCTCATCTGTTTTAGCATTATTCTTGTCTATAGTTTTAAAATTTGAAATATCAATTTTTTTAGTGCCACCTTTATTATTGATAAATTCTTCTAAGTTTTTGCTAAAATCTTTCCTAACTAACTCTTTCGCACTATTTTCAGTTTTTGTAGAATTTACAAAGAACTTTAGTGTGATATCTTTAGCATCTGCGGGCTGTTTGCCAATAAATTTTGCAATTTCTGTTTTAAAGTTATCTATGGTCGCAGGCTTTAGTCTGTTATAGTTATTAAATATACTGGATGCATCAGTTATATTTTTTGAATACTTATCTATTAAACCTTTATCACTTTCCTTTTTCAGGCCGCGTTCTAAGATATTGTTTAAATCTAGATCATATTTGAATGAATCACTTAAATGGTTATGATCAGAAAACGATAAATAACTTGCATCTATGGCTTTAATGAGTTGATCAAAAGCATTAGTTTCTGTAATGATTTTAGCGTACGGAGATTTATTTGCATCAGCTATATCTCCAACTAGTTCTTTCAAGATCTCTAATTTGGCCATACTGGAATCATCATAGCTATATAGGGATTTGATATTTATTTCATTTAATGCCGCAGCAATTGAATAAAAGCTATCTTTTATAAGCCATTTATTAAGATCAGGTAATTCATTAAAATCAGAATTATTCTTATCTAGGCGATTCGCAGCACCCTCAATTAGCCTCGTGAATTTAGCTTCTTCTGCGGCAGAAAACTTGCTGCTTGGTTTTAAAATGCTAATTAGAGCTGTTTTTTCGGTACTAGTGAGAACAGTAAGGTCGAATTTGTTAATTTGCTCTAATAATTTCACAGATGAGGGTTTTGATTCTGATAGTAATTTCTTAATTTCATTCAGAGTTTCCATAATACTTTTATTATCCATGGCGTTAGGAGACGGTGTGTTTTTAGCCATATTGCTCATGTGCGCGTTAACATAAAATTCGACAGTTTGATGTAGATTTTGAGTAATCAGATTCATCGCTTCGGTGCTTAAGTCTCCTTTCAGTTTTGCGAGCTTACTCACCAAATCTGCATAAAGATCTTTCTTTAATTCTTCTACCTGTTTTTTTACCTCCTCTTTGATTTGCTTCTCAAGATCTGCAGGCGGAACGCCGCCGCCTTTAAGTTTTTCAAGATCAGAGATTTTGGCTTTTAATTTTTCTGCGAAGTCCTCATAAGTTACATGAGCGCCTTTGCTGTACGCTTCAGCAATATCTTTGAGCTGCTTTTTTACTTTTTCCAAATCTCCCTTAAGTGCGTCAGTGTCTTTTAATTGCTTAATTATTCCTAGCTTGTTCGGATCTCCAACTTTGCCGTATATCGCTTCGTTTATGTTAGTTTGCCAGGTTTCAAGAGTATTGATTCTGGTTTCAAAGGTTGCAAGTCGACCTTTTAATAAAGTATCTAGGTTAGTATTAATAGCATCTTTAGCAGCTTGATTAAGAGCTGCGTATCTAGTTGCCAGCTCCTGG
>Ga0206827_1158_pt1 | contig 13553 bp, 6 predicted proteins | sample Alteio_BWOrgCont_77_FD_152852 | JGI IMG/M metagenome (GOLD analysis project Ga0206827, IMG submission 152852) | Enriched cells from forest soil in Barre Woods Harvard Forest LTER site, Petersham, Massachusetts, United States -... | ecosystem: Environmental > Terrestrial > Soil > Temperate forest > O...
TTATAATTTCCCCGTTATGGACAATCGATTATATCTAACGAGAAATATCGGCATCATGGCACACATCGATGCAGGTAAAACAACTACTACCGAGCGTATTCTTTATTATACCGGTATCAATTACAAAATTGGTGAAGTGCATGACGGTTCAGCTACTATGGACTGGATGGTACAGGAGCAGGAAAGGGGTATCACCATTACTTCCGCTTCTACCAAAACACACTGGACATATAAAGCGAAAGAATATACTATTAATATAATAGACACCCCCGGCCACGTGGACTTCACCGTAGAAGTTGAGCGTTCACTCCGTATCCTTGATGGCGCGGTAGCGCTTTTCTGTGCTGTAGGCGGTGTAGAACCACAATCTGAAACAGTATGGCGCCAGGCTAATAAGTATGGCGTACCGCGTTTGGGTTTCGTAAATAAAATGGACCGCGCCGGCGCTGACTTCTTTAAAGTAGTTGGCCAGGTGAAAAGCAAATTAGGCGCAAGGCCTATTCCATTGCAGGTGCCAATAGGCGTAGAATCTACTTTTCGTGGCGTGGTTGACCTTTTGACCAAAAAGGCGATGATATGGGACGAAGAATCCCTTGGCATGAAATTTAACGAGATACCTATCCCGGAAGAACTTGTAGATACCGTAAACGAATGGCGCGCAGCTTTAGTAGAAGCAGTGGCGGAGTTCGATGACCACCTGATGGAGAAATTTTTTGACGATCCGGACAGTATTTCTGAAGCAGAACTAAAAGCTGCTATTCGTAAGGCAACGATAGCTATGGCTATCATCCCTATGCTTTGTGGTTCGGCTTTCAAAAATAAAGGTGTACAAACCATGCTTGATGCAGTTTGCGATTATTTGCCATCACCGTTGGAAATGCCGGCTATTGAAGGCATCAACCCGGATACGGATGAGAAGGTAATGCGTAAACCTGACCCGGCAGAACCTTTTACCGCTTTGGCATTTAAGATCATGACTGACCCGTTTGTAGGCCGCCTTGCGTTCTTTAGGGTGTATGCAGGTTCGCTTGATGCAGGCTCTTATGTGCTGAACACGCGTACGATGAAAAAAGAACGTATCAGCCGTATCTTCCAGATGCATGCTAACAAACAAAACTCTATTGATAAGGTGACTGCGGGAGACATTGGCGCGGCTGTAGGTTTTAAAGATATAAGGACAGGCGATACGCTTTGTGATGAAAAACATCCTATCACGCTGGAAAGCATGAGTTTCCCAGAACCGGTTATCGGCCTTGCCATTGAGCCGAAAACACAGGCTGACGTGGATAAATTAGGCCTTTCACTTGCTAAACTGGCAGAAGAAGATCCTACATTCCGTGTAAAAACGGATGAAGAAACAGGCCAAACGGTTATCAGTGGTATGGGTGAGCTTCACCTTGAGATCATTGTTGACCGCCTGCGCAGGGAATTTAAAGTGGAATGTAACCAGGGAGCGCCACAGGTTGCTTACAAAGAAGCAATTACTGCTACCGTTACCCACCGTGAAGTATATAAGAAACAAACAGGTGGCCGTGGTAAATTTGCCGATATTTCGGTAGAAATAGGCCCTGCTGATGCCGATGCAGCCACCATGAAAATGCCTAAGGGCAGTGAATTTAAAAATGGCCTCCAGTTTATGAACCAGATCGTTGGCGGCGCTATCCCTAAGGAATTTGTGCCTGCTGTACAGAAAGGTTTTGAAGCCTCTATGACCAACGGCGTACTTGCAGGTTACCCGCTTGACAGCCTGAAAGTAAGGTTGTTCGACGGTTCTTTCCATGCAGTTGACTCCGATTCATTGTCCTTTGAATTGTGCGCCAAAATGGCCTACAGGGAAGCATGCCGCATGGCGAAACCGATATTGCTGGAACCGATCATGGGTGTAGAAGTTATAACCCCTGAAGAATATATGGGCGATGTAATGGGCGACCTTAACCGCAGAAGGGGCCAGCTTGAAGGCGTAGACAGCCGTGGTGATGGCCAGATCATTAAAGCCAAAGTACCCCTGTCTGAATTGTTTGGTTATGTAACTTCATTACGTACCATTACTTCAGGGCGTGGCGTAGCATCCGTTACCTTCTCGCATTACGATCCGGTCCCTTCCAGCCTTGCAGACGCTGTGCTTGCCAAAGTGAAAGGCCGTACCAAGGAAGTTTAGCCTAAAATGAGTTAAATTTAATTCTTTATTATACAAAAGGCAGCTTAAACAAAGGCTGCCTTTTTTAGTTATACCAACTGTGTTATTTATCAAAGAATCAACAATTCCCGGGGCCGGAAAAGGCCTTTTTACTGACACCGAAATTCAGCGGGGAGAAATCGTAACTGAATATACCGGTGATATCCGAACCTGGAAAGAATGCCAGAAAAGGTTTGACGAGGATGAAAAAAAGGGAGCCTATTTTTATTATATAAACAGGAACTATGTAATTGATGCCTATGAAGATGTGGACTCCCTGGCAAGGTATGCCAATGATGCAGCCGGCCCAAGCGGGATAAAAGGGATAACCAACAATTGTGTTTACGAAGAAAGAGGCAAAAGGGTTTTTATTGTATCAATAAGGAAAATAAAGGCCGGAGCAGAAGTACTTGTAACATACGGCGCCCAATATTGGTCCGGAGAAGAAATGAAGGACTAAATATTTTGAAATGGCAGGAATAAGCCATTAATTTGCGATATAAGGAGAGATGCCAGAGTGGTTGAATGGGCCTGTCTCGAAAACAGGTTTTCGGGTAACCGGAACGGGGGTTCGAATCCGCCTCTCTCCGCAAGGAAAGCATTGAGAAAGAGTGAAAATCGTATGCTCTTTTATTATTTAGCCTATCTGTTTAATAGCTAATTACCATTTTTTTATTATCTTCGTCAAAAAACTAAACACTCTAAATTACCGAATTCAACTTTAAAATTATATAGTTGCTTTTTCAAATTATTTTTATTACCTTTGGTTAAAGGTTTTAGTTAAATCAAGAACAGTAAAAGATTAATCAAATCAAATTCTTAATAATATGGAAGTAAATTCTCCGATAGAAGTAAATTCTTCTGCAACTAAAAAAAGTAAGCGAAGCGTTACTCGCCCTGGTGGAATTGGTTCACGATTCCATTATCATTTTGCCTCAACAGAAATAGCTATTTCAAATAATAAAATTTCAGGAGGTGGGATTCCTTTTTCCAATGTCAACCAAGCCAATATTAGCGATAGAAGTAATATTGTTGCTCTTGGCGACAATGGCTCAGTTGTGGATTTCGGGGTCTTTATTGACTAATTCTCCTTACAATAAAAGATATATAAACATTATCTTTCTTGAAGTACTCTTGTAAAAAAAGGAAAGTAAAGTTATGTCCAGATTATTTTTAGCATTCAGCCTGATTCTTTTCACCTTGCTTTCAAAAGCGGAAACCTCCAATGCCACCCCCCCCCCTTAACCAAAGCATAGATTCCCTTCAGATACTTTTAAAATCCTCAAAAAATGACACCAATAAGGTTAATATATTATATACCGTTGCAGCAGATAAAATAAAACTCAATCCTGAAGAAGCTTTAAATGACGGGAAAAACGCTTTAGATTTAGCGCAAAAGCTGAATTGGAGAAAAGGTTGCTTTTTGGCATATTCCGTGGTTGGAAGCGCCTATTTATCCTTATCAAATTATTCTTTAGCGCTTCAAAACGCAAAAAAAGCTATGGAATTTTCTGATGCAGAAAATAGCAGGCAGCTTGTGGTAAACAACCTAATATATGCAGGGAATGCGAACCTTTATTTATCAGATTACAACCAGGCGCTTGACTTTGATAACGAGGCATTAAACATAAGCAGGGAAATAGGGAATAAAAAACTTGAGGCATCAAATCTTAATAGTATTGGACGTGTTTATTTAGAAATTTCAAATTTCCCCAAAGCGCTTGATTTTGTACAGCAAGCCTTAAAAATAAACAAAGAGATAGGCGCTAAGAATGAAGAAGCCAGGGATTACGGAGTAATTGGGTCTATATATGACGCGTTAAATAACTACCCTAAGGCACTTGAATATTATAACCTCGCACTTAGACAAAATAAGGCATCTGGGAATAAGCTTGGGGAAACTGCATATCTTAATAATATAGGGCTTGTTTATGCAGGAAAAAAATACTATCAATTAGCATTGCAAAATTACCGGGAGGCATTGGAAATAAGCCGGGCCATTGGCAATAAAGATTTTGAAGCGAGAAACCTTTCAAACATCGGAAACGTATATGCGCTTATTGACCTTCCTAAGTCAATGGGTTATTATAACCAGGCACTGGAAATAGAAAAAAGCATAGGAGATAAGAACGGGGCAGCAATCACTCTCTGTAATATTGGTAAGGTATATTCGGATCTAAAAAAATATTCGACAGCTATTGATTTTGAAGAACAAAGCCTGAAAATAGCAAAAGAAATCAGCAGCCTGGAAATTCAAAGGCAGGTATATATTTATTTATATCACATTTATGACAGTTTAAGGTTGCCTGCTAAAGCTTATGCTAATTACAAACAATTTATCCTGATAAAGGACAGCATGATCAATGTAGATAAACAAAATGAAATTACCCGGAAACAAATGCAGTTTGATTTTGATATGAAAGAAGCCGCTGCTAAAGCCGAACAAGACAAAAAAGATGTGATTACCAAAGCAGAAATTCAAAAGGATAAATTACAAAGGGATGGCTTTATCGGTGGGGGGGCCTTTCTTCTTTTGCTATCCGGAATACTGTTTTACGGGTATCAGAGGAACAAAAAACAAAATATTTTGCTTGCATCGCAAAAAGCAGCTATTGAAGTACGGGACAAGGAAAAAGAACTACTCCTACGTGAACTTCACCACCGGGTAAAAAACAACCTCCAGATCGTTTCCAGCCTGCTAAGCCTGCAATCAAACCAGATACAGGACGACACATCCCGGCAGGCTTTCCGTGAAGGCCAGAGCCGGGTAGAGGCCATGGCGTTGATTCACCAGGGCCTGTACCTCGGCGACAAGTTGAGCACAATTGATATGAACGAATACCTTAAAAACCTGGTCAGGTCCATCGCAGGTTCTTATGGTTATAATTCAGATAAATATAAACTAAATTTTGATGTGGAGAAAATAGACCTGGATGTAGAAATAGCCATTCCGCTTGGACTGATCATGAACGAGATACTAAGCAATTGCTTTAAACATGCCTTTAAAGATATAGTTGAGCCGCGCCTTGATATAATTTTACAAAAAAAACATAATACAATTGCACTGACTATAGCTGATAATGGGATAGGAATTCCTGTAGAATTTAACAGGGGCAAAGCAAAAACTTTTGGGATGAGGATGGTAAATTCGCTAACCAAGCAAATACGTGGCAGTCTGGAGATTTTGAACAAAGGCGGCAGTGTTTTTGAATTTCATTTTCCTTTAGATAAAAATGTAATGGAAGCGATTGGTGGCCGAACAATTAATTAACTAAAAAGTTATTAAATTAATAAGGAGGTAAATAACCGGATAAGTTCGATAACTTTGTAACAGAGAAGCGAAATAAGCCACCAAAGAAAATGCAAAAGGTAAAAATACTCATCGTAGAAGACGAATTTATAGTGGCCGAAGACCTTTCGGAAAGGTTGGAGAGATCAGGGTATGATGTTTGCGAAATTGCAGATAACTCTGTAGAAGCCCTGGAAATATTCCAGGCCCAAATGCCGGATATCACATTGATGGATATTAACCTGCGCGGAAAGCAGGATGGTATTGAAACGGCTATGCAAATACAGGAAATAAGACAAACCCCCCTTATCTTTCTCACAGCGCTTTCTGACAAGCCTACTGTAGAACGGGCAAAAGAGGCAAACCCCTCGGCATATATCATTAAACCCTTTAACGAGCGGGAGCTGAACGTAGCTATAGAACTTGCCCTTCACAATTTTTCAAGGGTAAAGCCGGAAGCCGTGGCCCCGGAAACTGAGTATGAATTTCCGGAGAACACACACTATGTATTGAAGGAAAGGATATTCGTAAAAATAAACACCCGATTCGAAAAAATTATCCTTCAAGATATTTTATGGATCGAGGCGGATGGCAACTACTCTACCATTGTAACCAAAGATCACAAATTTGTACTCGTAACAAACCTTAGTGGGTTGCATGAAAAAATAGAACATCCTTTGTTCCTTAGGGTCCACCGTTCATACGTTGTGAACCTGCAGAGGATAGATTCTTTTGAAGAAAACCGTCTTTTTATCCAGGAAAAAGAAATCCCTATAAGTAAAAGCAACCGCGCCGAATTCATCAGGCGCTTTTTAGTAATCTAAAACGCTTATACGGAAAAGCCGTCAATTCAAACAGCATTTCTGCCTATTCAGACATTTCTTTTTTGCCGTAATCAATAAATATGTAAATTTATGGGGTTAAGTTAATTTATAGTTATGGATATACCCGTTTATAAGATATTTACCTATCTTCGACATGCGCTTTCAGCAATGGGCTATTCTTTAAAATTTATAAATAATAATACCATGAAAACGACACATTACAAATTCAGAACCTTATTATTTGGAATCTTATTATTTCTTGCTTGCGCAACATTGCACGCACAAACCACCTATTACGGCACCAGTGCGGGTACTGCCGGTACTGATAATTCCTTTTTTGGGGGGCAAAGCGGCTACAGTATAAAAAGCAGTGGCAACTATAACGCATTTTTTGGCTATGAGGCGGGTTACGCCAATACCACCGGCAGCTCTAACGTCTTCACAGGTACCTGGGCTGGTTTTAGTAATACCACCGGCAGCAATAATGTTTATACCGGCATTGGCGCCGGGTATACCACCAGCGCTGGTAGTTATAATGTTTTCACCGGCAATAATGCAGGTAACCATACATTAGGTAACTCTAATAGCTTTTATGGGGCTTATTCAGGGTACACCAATACTACTGGCTACCAAAATGTATTCATTGGCGATAGTGCAGGTTATTCAAACACCACTGGCAGCCAAAATGTTTTTAACGGTTACTTAGCCGGGTATAGTAATACCTCCGGCGGTTATAACGTATTTAGCGGGCAACATGCCGCGAGATATAATACTACCGGCAGCTATAATGCTATAAACGGATATGAATCAGGTGCTTATAATTCCACTGGCAGCTATAATGTTTTTACTGGACCATGGGCGGGCCTTGAAAACACTACAGGTAGTGGTAATGTATATACAGGCAGCGGTGCGGGCTATGCCACCAACACCGGAAGTAATAATGTTTTCATAGGTAATAATTCAGGAAACCATACTTTAACAAATTCTAATAGCTTCTATGGCGCTTATTCAGGTTATACCAATACTACTGGCCACCAAAATGTATTCATTGGCGATAGCGCAGGTTATTCAAACAATACAGGTAGCAATAACAGTTTCTTCGGAATGGTAGCAGGACTTTCTAATACAACAGGCCACCAAAACACATTCCTTGGAGATAGTGCGGGATACTCAAATACTACAGGCTATTATAATACCTTCATTGGCGAAGGGGCTGGCTTAAAAAATGCCACGGGCACTTTCAACGATTTCACCGGTCTTAACGCTGGGTATACTAATACAACGGGCAACAATAACGTGTTCGATGGCGTTGCAGCTGGCAGGTACAATACAACTGGAAGCGATAATACTATTATAGGCACAAATGCAGGCTTTCATAATACGATTGGCAACAATAATAATTTTATGGGGCTTTTTGCCGGATATAATGATACATCTGGTAGCAATGATGTTTTTAATGGCTATGCGGCAGGCTATACCAATTCAACGGGCAACTATAATGTTTTTGATGGCTACGAGACCGGCTTCTACAATACCACTGGAAGCTATAATGTTTTTAGCGGCCCCTGGGCAGGACTCTCAAATACTACTGGTAGTGGCAATGTTTACACAGGCAGTGGGGCTGGCTATGCCACCAGCGCCGGAAGTAATAATGTTTTCACAGGGAATAACTCAGGAAACCATACTTTGAGTAATTCCAATAGCTTCTATGGCGCTTATTCGGGTTACGCAAATACTACCGGCCTTCACAATGTGTTTATTGGTGATAGTACAGGATATTCCAATACATCAGGCAATTATAATCTTTTCACAGGTACCCATGCCGGTTTTAGCAATACCATAGGGTATCAAAATGTTTTTAATGGTGATGCGGCAGGATATGAAAACACTACCGGGAACAATAATGTCTTCGATGGATATGCCGCGGGAAATTCCAACACCCACGCCAGTGGAAATGTTTTTGTTGGATCATTTGCCGGTTCCAGTGATACAAATGGTATTTATAATGTTTTTATAGGTTTCCAGGCTGGTACAAGCAATTATTCCGGCAGCGGTAATGTATTCAGCGGCACAAATGCGGGTGTATATAATCTCACCGGCAACGATAATGTTTTTATAGGATATACATCAGGCTACAGCAATCAAAAAGGTTTTTCCAATAGTTTTTACGGCGCAAATTCCGGTTTTTCAAATACCACAGGAGCCTATAATTCTCTTTATGGCGACAGCGCGGGATATAACAATACGGGCGGCCATAATTCATTTTTTGGGTATGCGGCAGGTTATTCAAATACCACCGGTAACCATAACACCCTTATTGGCGACAGCGCCAATGTGGGCAGCGCCAGCCTGATAAATGCTACTGCTATAGGCAACAAGGCCATAGTAAGTCAAAGTAATGCCATAGTGTTGGGTAACGGCTCTGCTAATATCGGTGTGGGTACGTCAACACCAAACAAAACGGCTGTATTAGATCTTACTTCCACTACACAGGGCTTGCTTATTCCCCGTATGACTACCACACAACGCAAAGCCATTTCATCGCCTGCTACCGGACTGGAGATATACGATAATACATTGAACCAACTATATGTATATAACGGCACCTCATGGGCGCCTTTTAGCGGTATTACTTATACTGCCGGCGGGGGTGTTTCTATTTATGGTACAACCATCAGCGCCGACAGCAATTCTGCGGTTTGGAATGCCAACAAATTAGAAGGAACTGCTTTATCTTCAACCACCCCAACAAGCGGACAGGTATTGGAATATAACAGCACTTCCAGCAAATGGGTGCCGACCACTTTACCAAACGGAACAACCTATACTGCAGGTGGAGGTGTTACCATTTCCGGTTCAAAAATCTCCGCCGATAGCAATACTGCGGTTTGGAATGCGAATAAAATACAAGGGAAGAATATTTCTCCTAAAGCCCCATCTGATAACCAGGTATTGAAATATAACAACGGATTAGGTGAATGGACAGCCGCTACTGATACCGGTGTTTATACAGCAAGCAACGGCGTATCTATTTCAGGTACTACTATAAGTGGCGCTTACACCGCAGGCGGCGGTGTAACTATATCCGGCGCAAAAATTTCTGCCGATAGTAATAATGCCGTTTGGAACGCCAATAAACTGGAAGGGACTGCTTTGTCATCTACTACACCAACGAGCGGGCAGGTTTTAGAGTACAATAGCACTTCAAGCAAATGGGTACCGACTACCTTATCAAGTGGGACAACCTATACCGCCGGAGGCGGCGTGACTATTTCGGGTTCAAAAATCTCGGCTGACAGCAATACTGCGGTTTGGAATGCTAATAAACTGGAAGGGACTGCTTTGTCTTCCACCACCCCTACGAGCGGGCAAGTATTAGAATATAACAGCACTTCAAGTAAATGGGTGCCAACTACTTTATCAAGTGGGACAACTTATACTGCCGGGGGCGGCGTGACTATTTCGGGTTCAAAGATTTCTGCCGACAGCAATACAGCTGTTTGGAATGCTAATAAAATACAGGGGAGAGATATTTCACTCAAAGCACCATCCAACAACGAGGTGTTAAAATATAATAGCGGTTTAGGTGAATGGACAGCCGCTACGGATACAGGCATTTATACCGGAAGCAACGGCGTTTCTATATCCGGTACAACCATAAGCGGGGCTTATGCAGGTAGCAACGGGGTATCAGTTTCCGGCTCTACCATCAGCGGCAATTACAGCGCTGGCGGAGGTGTAACTATTTCGGGTTCTAAAATTTCTGCTGATAGCAATACTGCTGTTTGGAATGCCGATAAATTAGAAGGGACTGCCCTGTCTTCCTCCACTCCTTCAAACGGACAGGTACTACAATACAACAGCAGCGCAAGTAAATGGGAACCTGCCACCTTATCAGGTGGTTCATCTTATACTGCGGGTGGCGGCATTACTATTTCAGGTTCTACTATTACTGCTGACAGCACGCATGCTGTATGGAATGCCAATAAATTGCAGGGAAATAATATCTCAGCGACATCCCCGGCAACCAAACAAGTGCTGAAATGGAATGGTACAAGCTGGGCGCCTGCCAACGACAGCACTACCACTTACACAGGCTCTAATGGTGTGTCGGTATCAGGCACTACTATCAGCGGCAGCTATACAGGAGGAACAGGTATAAGTGTTAGCGGCAGTACAATTTCTGCAGCAAACACTATAGCACAGTGGAATTCAGATCAAATAGAAGGAGAAAAAATATCGCCCAAAAACCCTGCCAATAACCAGGTACTAAAATGGAACAGCGGGTTAAGCGAGTGGACCCCTGCTACAGATACGAGCGCAAATTACTCCGCTGGAACAGGTATTAGTATTAGCGGGAGTTCAATTAATTCTTCCTGGTCCAATAACGGCAATAATTTATCAAATAATAATTCAGGCAATGTGGGCATTGGCAAAACCAACCCATATCATGGCCTGGATACAAAGAATGGGGTAAACACCGATTCTGCTTATTTTATAAAAGGAAACGAGGTTTTAAGTACTAATAGCAGTTATACTAACGCCACAGCAATTGGTGCAGGCACCACTGTATTCAAGTCAAATTCTATCGCTTTAGGAGGTTCTGGCACGCAGGTGGGCTTGGGTGGTATCACAGCTCCCGGCTATACGCTTCAACTTGCAACTAACAGTGCAGCCAAACCGGGCAGCGCTACGTGGACGATTGCTTCAGATGCAAGGTTAAAAACAGATATAACCCCTTATACTGACGGGCTTGATGTATTGAATCAGATAAACCCTGTATGGTTTCAATATTCCGGCGAGGCAGGAATGCCTGTAGGCCAGAAATTTGTCGGGGTACTGGCACAGGATATTCAGAAAATAGCCCCTTATATGGTTGGTACCTGGAACTATGAAGACAAAAACGGAAATAAAACAAATTATCTTGACTACGATGCCAATTCATTGTTCTACATACTTGTAAACTCTGTAAAAGCGCAGCAGCAGCAGATTGCCGCACAGCAGCAAACAAACACAGTACTACAACAACAGATCGAAGCGCAGCAATTGCAAATTTCTACCAAAGATTCACTTCTGAATGTGCAGCAGCTGCAGATAAATGATATATACAACCGCCTAACCCTGATAGAGCAATGCACCAATTGTGTATCTAATGCATCTAACCTGCAAAACAATACCATTACCAACCAGGTAGCTTCCCTCGACCAAAACATACCTAATCCGTTCTCTCAAAACACGGTGATAGGCTATTATGTACCACAGATCACAAAATCTGCCTATATTGCTATAAATACCCTCCAAGGAAACCAAATCCAGTCCTTCGTTATTTCCAATACCGGCAAGGGGCAGATCATGCTTTCGTCGGGCGTACTGGCTGCAGGCGATTACATTTATACACTTGTTGTTGATGGGGTAAAGGTAGACAGCAAGAAAATGATGATAGTGAAAGAATAAAGGATAAAAGAAAATAGCTTAGTCAAATATAAAAAAATAAAAATGAATAAAAATTTAATAAAAAGCATCCTAACAGGCATGGCATTGTTAACCTTTTCTGTTTCTTATTCCGGGAAGGTCGTAAAAGAATCCCTTCAACCACCAGTTTTAAACGGGCAGGCGTTATCTGTTCAAACAACTACTAAATACCAGGTGCAAACCAAAATAACCAAAGTATGGAATGGGGGCGCCTGGGTGAATTCAGATAAAATGACCTATACATATAATTCCAACGGGTTACTTATTTATGACCTGGACCAGGGATGGAATGTGAATGCTTGGGTCAATAATACCACGGATACTTTTACTTATGATGGCATGAACAGGCAGATAACGGATATTTCAACAAGCTGGATAGACTCTATAAATGCTTTTATATATGAGTCAAAAACAGCAGATTCATTTAGCGGCAATATTAATACTGCAACTACTTTTGGCTGGAGCCCGCCAAGCTGGTTACCGCAGTTTAGGTATATGGTCTATTCTTATAACGTACATGACACGCTTAACATAAACCAGGTTTGGAGCAATGGAGCATGGGTGAACTCCCAGAGGACCGATTCGATTTTAAATTCAAAAGGGCTTGATTCTCTTTCTTATATTTCTACATGGGTATCGGGGAAATGGTATGTTACTGACAAATACCAATTTTATTATGATGCCAACGGAAATGATACCCTATATATACACATGCATGGAGATAGCCTTCAGGATCTAAGCCTGGCATTTGAACAGGAAAGTAAATATATATACAGTGGCTCCCAAATCACGCAACTTATCCAAAATGGCTCTTACAACAGCACTTCGTGGTTTACAATGGCAAAATACACTTATTTCTATGATGCTAATGGCAATGACACACAAACAACCTATGATACAGGCAGCTCATTCAGCAATTACTTTATTTATAGCTATTCTTATAATACCCTTACGGGAATACAGAAGATAAATATAACACTAAATACGGCCCTATATCCTAACCCAATGCTTGGTACATCCACTCTTGAGATAACAGCAGCTTCTCCGGCGCATGTACAGCTTAATATTGTGGATATGAGTGGAAATACTGTATTAGCGCCAAAATTCCTGGATTTGCAGGCAGGCGAAAATAGTTTTAGTATCGCACGGGATAATTTCCCTTCGGGGGTTTACTTTATTGTATTATACGGTGAAGGGGTTTCCGTAACGAATAAATTGGTGGTGCAGTAGCATTTAATAAGTAAAGATACACCCTTAAAAGCGATAGATAACACAGAGAAATCCATTCTGTGTATAAGTTTAGCATAGAATTGCTTCAGAATGGCTTAACTATAATTGCCGGGGACTATAATCTATGATAAGCGCCGTATATGGCAACCTCACCCAAACCTCTCCTTTGGAGAGTGTTACACCATTTTTTCCTGGAATGGTAATAAAACCTGCCGGTAGAATTACTGCTTTTTTGCTGAGGCACGAAGCACGTTATTGCCTTCTCTTTTGGAGAGGGCAAGGGTGAGGTCAGAAAAGGGTTGATATTTTATCCATTCTACAAACACTTGTAAATACGACAGTTAAAAGATAATTACAGCAAAGGGTAAATCATAAGCCCCCAAAAAAAACACAAAAAAACCAGCTTCAAAACTGAAACCGGTTTTTATATTTTAGTTATATCTCTTTGATCTTACCAGGCAGGTAAATCCATAGTGGCGTTATACAAGCATGTTTTACAAGCATTTACCTGGATACTATCTGTTACTGTGTGAGTCTCAGGAGGGGTTAAACTGCTATTGGT
>Ga0206827_1160_pt1 | contig 13493 bp, 12 predicted proteins | sample Alteio_BWOrgCont_77_FD_152852 | JGI IMG/M metagenome (GOLD analysis project Ga0206827, IMG submission 152852) | Enriched cells from forest soil in Barre Woods Harvard Forest LTER site, Petersham, Massachusetts, United States -... | ecosystem: Environmental > Terrestrial > Soil > Temperate forest >...
CGTCATCAATGGTTGTTATGCGCTATTTATTGCAGAACTTTTTCCACCCAATATTCGCTACACGGGTATGGGCGTAAGCTATAGCTTTGGAGTTGCTATTTTTGGCGGACTAGGGCCATTAGCTTTTACATATTTCACAAACCTGTTGCAAAATAATTTGGCACCTTATTATTATTTATTATTCTCTATTTCATTAACGGCGATTGCGATATACCTGTCACTCCCGGTGGCGACATCTTCTTTAGCTAAAGTTGACTCTTTATATGACTTACTATAAAGTAAGGATAGGTTAATAAAGTAAGGAGTTAGTAATGCCGGTATCCAGCCTCACCAGTAAAGGACAAACAACTATCCCAATTGAAATTCGCTCCTATTTAGGCATTCATGCTGGCGATAAGTTAGAGTTTTACATTGATAAAGATGGCCGTGTTATCTTGTCTCCATTGACAACGGATGTTACTGAACTTAAACATTTATTGCCTAAGCCTAAGAAAAAAGTTTCCATTGAGGACATGAGTAAAGCGATCGTTAAGCGGGGCGGAGGCTAATGATAGGAATAGATGCAAATGTTTTGGTGCGTTACATTGTACAAGACGATGCTAAGCAAAGTAAAACTGCAACACATTACATCGAGTCGCATTGTTCGATTTCTTCTCCTGGATTTATTAACTCTATCGTTTTATGTGAAATAGTCTGGATACTTGAGAGTGCTTATGAATATTCGCGAAATGATATTGCAACAGTGCTTGAGAAAATTCTAAGTACTCGTCAATTTCATATTCATGAGTCTGAGTTAATGTGGCGCTGTCTGCAAGGATATAAAGAAATACAACCAAATACAGCGGTTAATACGGATAAAATCAAGAAGCTAATAGTATTGAGTAAGAAAGCATTTTGCATTTTAAAGTTAAAAAAGACAAATAAATAAGTAGGTAAATATAAAAAGAATCCAATCATCGTGCTAGAGATTGCCATCACTGCAATCCCAGTCATAACGGATTTCCAAGAAGTTTTAAATAAAGTAATGAGAGGTATCCTATGCAATTTTTTCTTTCTTTCAATTTCTTGAAACACCGGTGTTTCCAAAGTATTTCTTCTAATAATATAACTAAAAATTCCTAAGAAAAATCCAAGTAAAAAAGGTAATCGCCAACCCCAAGCCATCATGGCTTTTTCTCCGAGTGAATAATTCAGAGTAAACCCTACTAATCCGCCTAAAGTATTCCCCAGCGTAATGCCCATAAATAAAATACCAATACCTAAACCACGATAATTTATTGGTAAATGTTCTGCAGTAAAAACAGTAGCTCCTGAAATTTCTCCCCCAACTGAAAAACCTTGCAAAATACGTAGAAAAATCAAGAGAACTGTTGCACTTATTCCGATGGTTTCATATGACGGTAAACATCCTATCAATAACGTGGAAGCGGACATGAGGAGGATTGTGAGAGAAAATGTATTTTTTCGTCCGTATTTATCTCCCAAATGGCCAAACACCATTCCTCCAATAGGACGAGCTAAATAGCCTAGCGCATAAACACCAAAAGTCATCAACAGTGTAGCGCTAGTATTTTTGCTGGGAAAAAAATGAGCGCCGATATACTCTGAGAATAAAGCATAAATGGTGAATTCAAAAAATTCTAATGCTCCGCCAACACTCGATAATCCTATAATTTTAATTTCATTTCTAGTAAGTTTATTTGACATATTCTTCATCATCGCTTTTTCATAATATTGATTCTTTAAAAACATTAGTATCGATATTTCCACCCGATAAAATGCACACAATTTTTTGATACTTTCCAAGCTTTGCCAATTGCATCGCTGCGGCAAGACTACAAGCGGCAGCGCCTTCACAAACTAATTTATTATTGAAATATAGATGTTTTAGCGCTTGTTTAATGTCATTCAGGGATATAACCAGGCTATCTTTTACTATAGCCGCTAATTGATGAAAAACCTGAGGTAAAACTTCGGGTGTGCCAATGGCATCGACGAAAGAAGGAATACGTTGGACAGAGCTAGGTTTATTTAATTGCAAAGATGTTTTTAACGGCGAAGCTGTTTCTGGTTCGCACGTGTAAATTGCAATATGAGGATTGAGTTGATGAATTGCATGACCCACACCAAGACTTAATCCCCCTACTCCAAATGGAATAACAATAGCATCTACATCAGGCATTTCTTCGATAATTTCATGCGCTATTATTGAATAACCTTTCAGTAAAGATGTATTGAATGCAGGATGAATAAACATTCTATCTGTAGGTAATTCAATATCACCACGAACAATTTTCCATATATCCGCATACGGCAATTGAATAATTTCAGCGCCTAATTTTTGGATAGCCAACATTTTAGTTTGAGGCGCGGATTCAGGAACATAAATTCGGCATGGAATTTTTAATTGCTGAGCTGAAAATGCAATGGCTTGTGCCATATTACCCGCACTTGCTGCAGAAAGACCGGACTGTAAAGAATCTAGATCACTTTCTTGGAGTACGGATACAATGCCGCGAATTTTATAAGATCCAAAAATTTGTAAATTTTCTGGTTTGAGATAAATATTCGATGCGAGCATTAAATCGGGTAAATTAAATGGAATTAAAGGGGTTCGTAAAATCAAGCTACTTAATTTGGAAATAATTTTTTTCATAACTGTACCACCTGTCCTTTATTTTGTTTTAATGCTTTGTTATAGAAATAATCAGCAGCCAATACATCTTCAATACTCAATCCAACGGATTTAAATAATGTTATTTCTGATGAATTAAGTCGGCTATTAATTTTATTTACCAAGCAGCAACCCAATTCTCCAATAATATGAGTCGGAGATAAAATGCCTGCTTGCATAGGCTGATTAATTTCTTCTGCTTCATGCGCACAAGCTTCTTTTGAATCAAGATATATTTTTAAAAAAGGATGTGTAGCTAATTGAATTTCTCGAAAACCCGGGCGGCAAGCACCAATTGCATTAACATGGGTACCATGACGGAAATCATTCACATCAATCAGTGGTTCTGGTGATGAGGTACAAGTGATAACAATGTCTGCTTCTAATACCGCAGCTTTCGCTGAACTCTTAATCAATACATCGATGCCATATTTCGATTGAATTAAATCGGCAAATTTTCGCGCAGGATCAGCGGATCGATTGAAAAGAAAAATTTTTTTAATCGTTCGAATTCTGGTAATCGCTCGAATGTGTTCAAGTGCCTGGCGACCTACTCCAATAATAGCCATGGTATTTGATTCGGCTCGACTTAAATGTTCTGTTGCGACACCGCTAACCGCAGCTGTTCGCAATGCTGTCAGTGTTGATCCTTCTATCAAACATTTCACTAATCCTGTTTGTGAATCAAGCAGCGCAACAATTCCCTGATGAGGATTCAAGGCAAATTTTTTGTTTTCATGAAAAACCGACACCGCTTTATACCCGAGAATATTGCGCGAATGTTCCATTGCGGGCATAAATCCCAACGCCGCGTTGGGATTAAGATTAACAACCGATCGCATAAAATTTTTTGTTTGTTGCATAGAGACTGATATCAATGCTCCTCGCATGCAGTTTCTTAGCTCATCGAGATCAAGACAAGCTTCTAAATCAGTCGAACTTAAAACCAAGGTCTTCATAATGTTTCCTCTTACGTGGCCCGATAATGACGCTCATAAAGAAGGGAATATGCCTCTTGCTCACTCTCACCTTTACCGCATAATTCAGGTGCGCTGCCAATGCCGCCAAAATTGCCGCAGCCAAGAATGATACGATCCGTGTTAATCGCATCTAGGAGCTGTTTACAATTCTACTATGCTGGCTGTAAACCGTCGATATTCTGTGCTTCGCTGCTCATTTACCTACAACATTAATCGCATATAGCATACTAAAGTAATATTTTAAATAAAAGTTACTGTCTGTATATGATATGTTCCATATAGACACAATTTATTGTATAAATGATTCTGATCATTAGTTTTTCCTTGGGGGTTGACCCTTGGGGTTTAAAAAGATTACATTACTGAGTACGTTAAAATGTTTTTTGGAACTTATACCTGAAGCGAATCATTTTTAGGTATAGTTAAAGCTATGCTGCAGAATTTAGGGACATGGAGAGTGCCTCATGATGTCAGCTTCTGGAAAACAATATCCCGTAAAAGTGAGTGTTGTATTGCCCACTTATAATCAAAGCCAGTATCTAGAAAAAGCGTTGCAAACCGTTATGTGTCAGACATTTCGAGATTTCGAATTGATTATTGTCAACGACGGTTCAACCGACAATACCGCAAGTTTACTGACGGCATTTCAGCATCCGCAAATTCATGTAATCACTCAAACTAATAAAGGCTTGCCAACTGCTTTAAATAATGGCTTTGCCGCTGCCCGCGGGGAATATTGGACGTGGACATCTACTGACAATATCGTAGCAACTACTTGGTTGGAAGAGTTAGTCCATGCACTGGAAGACAGTCCAGCAGAGGTTGGTTATGCATGTAGTCCTTACGCGGTTATTGATGAGCACGACCGAGTTTTACATACCAATAAAGACCAACGGTTTGATGTGGTATCTCTGTTGATGCGCCATACGGGTAATGCATCCTTTTTATATCGTGCCGAATTAGCTAAAAAAATTGGGCATTATGATGTTAATTTAAACTATGCCGAAGATTTAGATATGTGGGTACGCATGGCGCAACAAACACGCGCGGTACATGTCGATAAGGTGCTTTATTCTTATCGGCAACATAGTCAGTCGATGACAACACAGCAAGATAAAGTACGCGCTGCCAGCAAGGGTATGATTATTAAATTTCTACAGCAATCAGATGGAAAATTTCAAATTGATCAACTGTTTCCTAGTATTCACTTAAGTAAAGATCCTGCACTGGAACGTTGGAAATCACGTATCTGGTTATCATCTGTCGCTGCGAGCGCACATTATTATTGTCCTGTTGATGCGGTTGTTGATCAGCTAGTACAGGCTTTGCGTGAAAAGTATGATAGTAGTTTGGTTGGTAACCTCATGCATATTTTAATAAAAGAAGATCGCTGGGAAGCAGCCGCTGCAATTGTAGCGGAATATCAAAAAATCGACTCTTCGAATTATCTGAAAAAAATAGCTGATATACTGGTTAGAAAAAACAAACAAGAATTGCAAACGTTGCCATTAGCAACCATTGAAGAGAAATATCTAGCTTCCGATGCAAACGGGCGTTGGTCACAACGTGAATTACAACGGAATTTCTCTTCTGAAAAAAAGAAAATGACAGTGGAAAACCATCCGATACATCGCCCTTTATACACAAAAATACAAGCTGTGGCAGAGACTGCAAATTATCCTTATAAGGTTGCTGTGTTGATGCGTACCAAAAATCGTTTGATTTGTCTCCGACGTGCTGTGAATAGTGTATTAAACCAGCGTTTTATCGATTGGCAATTGGTTATTATTAATGATGGTGGTGATGCTGCAGCATTAGATAAAGAATTGGAATCCTTTCACACGGCTTTACGGAATCGTTTGTTGGTTATACATAATCCGACATCTAAAGGCATGAGTCAGGCATTGAATATTGGTATTGATGCTTCTTCTTCAGAGTTACTGGTGGTGCATGACGATGATGATAGTTGGCATCCCAATTTTTTATTGGATACGGTTAATTTTCTTAATGATCCTGAAAACAGTGATTGTCGTGGGGTGATTACTTACACTAATAATGTCACAGAAGAAATCATCAATAATCAAATCATACATCGTAATACACAAGATTTTTATAGCCATTATCATCCGGATACGCGAGTTAATTTTTTCCGCTTATTAATGCAAAATACTATTACTACCATTTCATTTTTGTTTTATCGCAGCGTTATTAAAGAAATGGGTTATTTTAATGAAGACCTGCCTGTCTTGAATGATTGGGATTTTAATATTCGTTTCTTGTTGCGATATGATATTGGCGTAGTACAGAAACCGCTTGCTAATTATCATTTCAGACATGCGGAAAAGAGCACAGCCTATGGTAATAGTGTATTATCAACTGGAAATATATGCCTCCAATATGAAACCCGAATTAGAAATAAATGGCTTAGACATATGTTAAATTCTGAAAATCATAAAGAGATACTGGGTTTATGCATGGCGTTAGGAGGGCATTATCTGAATGATATGAATATGACTAAAGCATCACATGAAATTACTATGCAATCACCCAATATGCATACACAAGTGATAAACTGGATAGGTCAACATGTAAAAACACCCTTGAGTGTAGATATGCAGACGTTGCAAAAACAAATGAATCATATTCAAGGTCAAATCGATACACTGTTAAAAAAACAAAGTACATTAACAGAGTAGCTGGGTTGAAATCATAGGAAATGAGCATGACTGGTGAAGTTATTTTACTTATTGAAGATAATCCCTTTACTCTTAAAATGGTGGATTATTTGCTTACTGAAAAAAGCTATATTGTCCATACGGCAACTAATGCCACAGAAGCATTGCATATATTAACAACATTACAACCCGCTCTCATCTTAATAGATTTACAGCTCCCGGGGATGGATGGCTTTGAGCTAACTCGCAAACTTAAACGTGAAACTAAATATCAAAATACTCCTATCGTTGCGATAACAGCATATGCAATGAAAGCTGATAAAGAAAAAGCGTTGGCGGCTGGGTGTGCTGGTTATATCACTAAACCAATTGATACTAGAACGTTACCTGATATTATTGCAGGATATCTTTAGGAGCTGTTTACAGTTCTACTATGAAAAATACCTTCAAATTTCTCATTATTTTTTTAGCGACAATGTTTAATGTTGCTTATGCAGAAACAGAATTAAATTTTGCTAAAACCGTTCAAAATCCGTTAGCCGTTAATCCTGAAGCAAGATATTACAATTTGCCATTTGTAGGCTATATTAATTTTGATTATGGCGCTCACAATAATACGCAGGATATATTGGAGTTAAAACCTGTTACACCTTTTTCATTTACACAGTCATACGATCTTATTTTTCGAACCATTATTCCTTTTGAACATCAACCTAGTTCACAAGGCTATACGAATGGACTAGGTGATATTAATATTACTGCGTTTTTTACACCCACAAAAAATAACTGGTTCATTTATGGTGTGGGCCCTACTTTTACATTTCCAACGGCAAATCCTACCACTTTGGGTGCAGGTAAATGGAGTATGGGGCCAGAAATCGTATTGATTGCAATGCCAAACCAATGGACTTTTGCATTACTCACCGACAACATTTGGTCATACGCGGGTCAAAATAATCGACCTGCAGTTAATCAATTTAACTTTCAATATTTCGTTACTTATAATTTTAAGCGGGGTTGGTATCTCACCACGCAGCCCAATATCATTGCAAATTGGCCGGAAAGAGCTAGCCAGATATGGACAGTCCCTGTCGGTGGAGGCGTTGGCCGCGTATTTCACGTTGGCAAACAAGGAATGAATATTTTAATGCAAGGGTATTATGATCCCATCAGGCCCACGAATGCAGCGCAGTGGACATTGCAAATGACCGTAGATTTTTTATTTCCTGATGAACGAACGGCTTAAATAAGATGAAACTTAAATTCGTGTATATCAAGGTCATCAGCAATTCTAATTATGAATTCTGTAGGGTGGGCAAAAGCACCCGCGCTTTTTGCGGGTGATGTGCCCACCCTACAGAATCCATAATTAGAATTGCGGGTCCTCTAACCAAAGCTTATACTTAAGCATAAACCTGAAAGGATTCAGACTATGAAATTAAGGAAGATGATTTCCCTTGCTGCAGTAACCATGTTATTCCAAATAAATTCATATGCGGAAGCACCCTCATCTCTGATAACTCCCAATAAAATTCAAACACAAATTGGAACATTTGAATTTAAAGATGGAGCGCCTAATGCTGCAAGTGTTGAAAAGCTCTACGATAATTTAGATTTTATTCATGGCGTTAATGCTTTCCTGAATGCATATCAAGGTGCATCGACCTACGCCATTTGGCGTGGAGTTCAGCGTATTGGAGCAGCAGATAATTCAGTCGTTATTTTTTCAAAATTAATGGATGCAAAATCACTTTTTTTAACTGCAAACGCAGACACAGTTTATTTTTTTAGTTTCATAGATTTGTCTAAAGGACCAATGGTCATCGAAACACCGCCTGACGCGCTAGGAACTTTTGATGATATGTGGTGGGGATGGGTCATTGATTTTGGTGTGCCGGGTCCTGATCGTGGTCAAGGTGGAAAATATTTAATTCTTCCTCCAGGTTATGATGGTCCGGTGCCCGATAGTGGTTTTCATATTAGCCGTTGTCGTACAACGCGAGTTGGCATGTTGGGACGTATGTTTTTAGTCAATAACGATCCACAACCAGCAACCGATTTAGTTAAAAAAACATTAAAAATTTATCCTTATACCCCTGGTGGTTTTGGAACAAGTATTGCCACCCTCCTCGAAGGAAAAATTAAATTCACTGAAAACCCTGCTGTACCACCTACTCAATTTATTGATGCCAGTGGTAAAGCATTTAATACCATTCCAGCGAGTGATTATACTTTCTTCGAACAATTAAATGCGCTTGTTCAAGAACAACCGAATGGTTCTTTTGATCCTGAAATCATGGGCGATTTAGCCGCGATTGGTATTGTAAAAGGCAAACCTTTCCAACCTGATGCAAGAATGAAAAAAATCTTAACGGATGCTGTTGCAGTAGGCAATGCGACTGGCCGCATGCTAAATTTCAGTCCGCGTGAATCAGAGGGCTGGGCTTATTACCCGGGTTCTGCTTGGTTTAATATGGGTTGGGTGGGCGGTTACAATTTTGAAACACCACCACCGCTTGTCACACTCGAGGGAATTAAACCTTTTCCAAGTACTGGCGCACATACACTCAATGCACGTGCTGCATTTTTCTATGCTTATACGGGAATCAGTCCTGCCATGATTATGCGGATACCTGATGTAGGATCACAGTATTTACTCGTTTATAAAGATGCGGATAAACAATATTTCGATGGCGCGAAAACATATAAAGTGACTTTACCACCCAACATTCCTGCTGCAAAATTTTGGTCGTTGACAGTATATGACAATCAAACTCGTTCAATGTTAGATACACCACAGCTTTATCCTCGTGCTGGCAGTCAAAGTTATCCAACACCTGCGGCTGTGACAAATACTGATGGATCGATTACTGTTTATTTTGGTCCTACACAACCGGCGGGAGTGCAACGCGGAAATTGGATTCAAACAACTCCTGGCAAAGGTTGGTTTACTATTTTGCGGCTTTACAGTCCGCTCGAATCATTTTTTACTAAAACTTGGCGACCTACTGAAATTATAGGGGCCAAATAAATAACTGAGGTTAAATATGACATTCTTCTTGAAGCTTATCCGCAGCCTATTTTTAATAACTGCTTTTATATTTCCCTGCATAACATTTGCAGACGATACTATTAATATTCCTATTCTTTGCTATCACAATTTCAACCCTACTGTTGTTGGCAGCATGAATTTGCGCCCACAAAAATTTGAAGAGCAGTTGATATGGTTAAAAGATAATGGATTTACCATCATTCCATTAAAAGAAGTGGTTGAATATTTACAAGGTACACGCTCATCATTACCCGCAAAACCTGTTGTCATTACCGATGATGATGGTTGGCAATCAGTCCATACCTATATGTTGCCTTTAGTACGCAAATATAATATTCCGGTAACTTTATTTATTTATCCTCAAACTATCTCGAAGGGAAAACATGCACTGACTTGGGATCAATTACAAGAATTACAAAATACTGGGTTATTCGATATACAAGCGCATACTGATTCGCATCCCAATTTCAAACAAGAAAAAAAGCATCTTTCAGCTGCAGGTTATGAAAAATTTGTTAAAGAAGAATTAGTGACTTCGAAAAAAATCTTGGAAGACAAACTTCACAAGAAAATTACATTGTTAGCGTGGCCTTTTGGAATTTATGATAGCTATTTAGAAAGTGAAGCAGAAAAAGCTGGATATGTGATGGCATTTAGTATTGATGCTCGCACTGCTAATAGAAGTTATAGACCTATGGCACAACCACGTTTTATGATTGTTGCGGGTCAATCAATGAAAACGTTTACCATGATAGTCAGTTCCTCTGTCCCTAAAAATTTCGTCAAAGCGCAAGAGGATATCCAGGATAAGTTTTCATAATTAGAATTGCTGTAGTGCTATTGCATTTGTTGTTAAATTAGTTCAGTATCCTGCGAGGAGGTAAGGTATAAAACAACAATGGAGAAAGGATATGTTTCGTAGAGCTAGAGTATCATATAAACCTCGTGATAGCCTTGGTAGACAAGAACAAATAGCGTTGCATCATGCCATAGAGCAAAAAAATTTACAAAAAGTCACAGAGCTTATTCAACAAGGTGTGAATCCCAAAATACGAAATAGAGAAGGTCAAACAGCATCAGAATTCGCTGCTTCACTTATTCCAAGCATGAGCAATCTGTTTGATGTAAAAGTGATGCAAACTATTATGAGCGCCGTCACGGTCGAAGCGCAATCGCATAATGTTGAGCGAACTACTACAAAAGGCCATACAATGGATGTGGCGCAACCTGATGCAAAACAAAATGAAGTGCGAAAATTATTGGAAGAGGCAGATCATATATTACTGGGCGCACCTCTAGAATTAATGGACCTAAAACATGCACCAACCTTAACAGCAAGAGTCGATCGCCTAAGGCCACAAAAAGAATTATTTGAACAACAATGTAATGCTGTTTTAAACGCGCAGATGGAAGATCAGAAATTCAAAAATGACTCCAACGTTTTGCGATTGCAAGCTAAATTGCAGGCTATTAACATGCGTTTTTTGCAGCTAGAGCAGCTGCACGATAAAGAAAAATTGCGAGATCTTGAACTTAAACTATTGGGACATTCAACTCGTGTTGATGATAAATCAGTTGAAGATCATAAATCCAAACACGATAAGATAATTAAAATGATCGGTGATTTACATGAGCATTGTGCGACAATAAATAAACAAATTAATTATGACACTGGTGCAAATATTCATGAGTTATATAAAACAAAAGAACTATTGAAAAATTTTGCGCATACCGTCACGTCAGCAGTGACGATAGCTAGGAATTTATTAACGGATCATGAATATGCGGGTGCAATGGCATCTATTGACGTTGCAAATGCGAGAGTAATCGTGGCAACTGATCGTATTCGTGCGGTATTAAATGAATTTGCAAAGCCAATTCAACTTCCAACACCACAATTGTCTGATAGCACTATCATTCTAAATGGTATTGGTATGGTGCACATCAATGCATTTGCTGGAAATAAAACAGCAGTTAAAGTAGACCTTAAACGCCTGGATACGGCTAAAGCTTCTGCTGCAGCTGCTGATAATAAAAATGTCTCTCATGTTGATGAAAAAGATGCATTAGGCCGTACAGCTATCATGTATGCTGCTGTTAATGGGCAAGTTGATACTGCAAGACATTTACGAAAAAAGAAAGACGCTAAGCTTAATATTCAAGATGCTAATCAACAAACTGGTTTGATGTTAGTCGTGCGCAATGGCAATAAAGCTGGGGTTGAATTTTATTTAAAAAAACATACAAAAAAACGCCCTGATTGGATGCAAGATGTCATCTCAAAATTCAGAGCGCTCGATTGTAAGGCTGATGCCGATTGTTTAGAAATATATGAAAAACATAAAATGGTAAATCTTCAATTATTAGATAGAGAAGGTGCCTCGGTATTGGTAAGAGCAGTCACTGCCGTGTCTTGCGTTGAGCAAATCGATATAGTGAAATTGTTGTTAGCTGAAATGAAGCAACACAATCAATGTATCGATACAGCAATAAGAAATTTACCTAAAGACCATCGACTTGAAGCTGTGCGAGCTGGGTTGCTTAGAAATAAAATATCACATGTAACACCTGATTCACATGGTAGAAATGTTTTGCATTATGCTTGTGCATGTGCACATGAAAATATCGTTGGTTTACTGCTAGCTCATTTGCAAGAGCAACATGCGGCTGAGTGGCTTGCTATGTTAAATACGCGCGATAAATATGGATATACGCCATTAATGTTAGCATCTTCACAAGGAAAAGATCGTATAGTTAAATTACTTGTTGCAATCTCTGGTATTGATTTGTCAGTTGAGCACCCTGTATTGAGATTCACTGCCTTAGATTTTTCTATACATCATAGAGAATTATTACTCGAAGCAAACAGATTACATCCGGATGCTAAGCGGCAAGAGAAAATGAAACAATATGCTAATCTTGAGTCTCTGTTAAGTGCTCAAGGTCACTCTGTATCAAGGATTACTAATGAGAGGCAAGAATATATAAGATTTATTCAATCTCAAATGGCTGTTGGTGCGCGTAATCTTAAAGATCAGAAACAAATGCATGAGCCATCGAGTGCAGCCGCTGGATTGCCAAATGAGAGAGCTGTAGAGCATTTAAGTGCGTCGAGTAGTAGTGCTGCAGGTAGTGTCGCTACCATGAGACATTCTGTGCTTATGCCACAATCTGGAGGTGTTACTCCAGCTGCTTCTGCTGGCGTCAATACTGGTGCTCCAGCAAAACATACCCTGACTAGTAGTGCTGGTCATTAAGAAACAAATTAATCGCATACGCCATTGGCTAAACTCAAGTTTTAAATGACTAGTCGGGTTGTATTTGCATAATAAATCTTCGAAGCATAGTGAACTTTCTGCAACAGTGCGAAAAGTTCACTCTTTAATTTCAAGGAATTGAATAACCATGGAAATAGCTTCCTATATCGATGATTTAAATTTGGATTTTATAGCTGTTAAAATGGCTAGTAAAGATTATACCTTGCCACGCTGGCCATTAGAGGAAGCGAAAAAACTGATAACCAGTTATAAGCACTTTTTAAAGTTATTATATAAATATCCTGATATGAATTTGATTCCCACAAAAGAAATTGCGGAATGCTGGCAGCAGCATATTCTATACACTCGTCATTATCATCATAGTTGTGAGCAAATTTTTGGGAAGTATTATCATTATACATTACCCAATCCCGCATGCTCTCCAGAAGACATGTCAAAATTAATTGCAGGATACAAACTTACTCAAGAACTTTACTTTGATGAATATCAACGAGAGATGTTTTATAAATACTCACTAAACTCTAGAAAATAGAGTTCTTGCGTTTTTATAGATCCGTTTTTTAATATTTTTATCTCTTCATCTGTAGCTGAACTAGGCGTATGGTGTCGATAATGCCCAAAAATTGCCATGCAATCATTATAATATTCTTGGGTATGTAAAATATGGTTATGCCAAAACTCGTCAATTTCACGAGTAGGGACAATAATTTCATTGGGGTATTTTTTATTGAGAATTAGAAAGCGTTTATATAATTTTCTACAATGCAATACTTCAGCAGACTCCCAAGGAGGTAAAAAATATTTTTCATTCATCATTAAGCGAATAATATAATC
>Ga0206827_1161_pt1 | contig 13462 bp, 11 predicted proteins | sample Alteio_BWOrgCont_77_FD_152852 | JGI IMG/M metagenome (GOLD analysis project Ga0206827, IMG submission 152852) | Enriched cells from forest soil in Barre Woods Harvard Forest LTER site, Petersham, Massachusetts, United States -... | ecosystem: Environmental > Terrestrial > Soil > Temperate forest >...
GCACGAAGAACCAGATCATAATCCTTTTTTTTCAGTGGATTGGAAAGGGCATCATAGGCTTCTTTTATCTGCCTGAAAAACTCTTCGCCCTGCACTCCCGATCTGTTCTTGTCGGGATGGTATTTATGAGCAAGGCGGCGGTATGCTTTTTTTACTTCTTCCGAACTTGAAAAGCGTGGTATGCCAAGAGTTTCGTAGTAATTCTTCATGTATTATTACTAAGTTATTGAGGTAGAAATGTTACCCTTCCAACTCATAATTCATAACTCATAACTCATAGTTTCCTTAATATCCTGTCCCAGTTGAGTTCTTCTTTCAGTTTATGGTGAATGTCTTCAATAGTGATGCGCCTTTGCTCCATGCTGTCGCGGTAGCGGATGGTAACTGTGCCATCTTCTATGGTCTGGTGGTCAATAGTTATAGCATAAGGCGTACCGATAGCATCTTCTCTCCTGTAGCGCTTGCCAATAGAGTCTTTTTCATCATAATGACAAGTGAAATCGTAACGTAAAGTATTGAATATTTCCAGCGCTTTTTCAGGTAAGCCATCTTTTTTAATTAGTGGCAAAATAGCCACTTTTACCGGGGCCAGGAAGGCAGGGATACGGAGCACTACCCTTTCGGAACCATCTTCGAGTTTTTCTTCGTGGTAAGCATTGGAGAAAACGGCAAGGAACATCCTGTCTAATCCGATAGCTGTCTCAACTACATAAGGAATATAAGATTCATTCAGTTCCGGGTCAAAATACTGCATCTTTTTGCCTGAATACTTTTCATGCGCTTTCAGGTCAAAATCGGTGCGGCTGTGTATGCCTTCCAGTTCCTTAAAACCAAAAGGAAATTCATACTCAATATCACAGGCGGCATTGGCGTAATGGGCCAGTTTCAGGTGGTCGTGAAAACGGTATTTGCTTTCATCGAAACCCAGCTGGCGGTGCCAGTTCATGCGGTATTCTTTCCAGTATTTATACCATTCCATTTCTGTGCCGGGGCGTACAAAAAACTGCATCTCCATTTGTTCAAATTCGCGCATGCGGAAAATGAACTGCCGGGCCACTATTTCATTTCTGAATGCCTTGCCTATCTGCGCTATGCCGAAAGGTATTTTCATACGCCCGGACTTCTGCACATTCAGGAAATTTACATACGAACCCTGCGCAGTTTCAGGCCGCAAATATATAGTATTCGTGTCATCGCTCACCGAACCAATCTGTGTTGAAAACATAAGGTTGAACTGGCGTACTTCCGTCCAGTTTCGCGTGCCGGAAACCGGGCAGGCTATTTCTTCATCTATAATTATCTGCCTTACATCTTCCAGGTTGTTCTGCTCCAATGCTGTTTTGAAACGGGCATTGATGGCGTCAATTTTAGCCTGGTATTCTACCACGCGCGGGTTGGTAGCCAGGTATTGGTTTTTATCAAAACTTTCGCCGAAACGTTTGGCGGCTTTCTCTACTTCTTTGTCAATTTTGGCCTCAATTTTTGCTACATGTTCCTCTATCAGCACATCGGCGCGGTAGCGCTTTTTTGAGTCTTTATTATCTATCATAGGGTCGCTGAAAGCATCCACATGGCCGGAGGCTTTCCAGGTGGTGGGGTGCATAAAAATAGCGGACTCTATGCCTACTATATTTTCATGGATCTGCACCATGGCTTTCCACCAGTATTCGCGTATGTTTTTCTTGAGTTCGGAGCCGTACTGGCCATAGTCGTACACGGCACTGAGGCCATCGTATATTTCACTCGACTGGAATACAAAGCCATATTCTTTGGCATGGCCAATGATGTTTTTAAAGATATCTTCCTGGTTCATGGGGCAAAGTTAGGGGTTAGCGGGTAGTGGTTAGTGATTAGATGAAAAAAAGTGGGGAAAGGCATCGCTATGCTACGCCGTCATTGCGGAATTTTTTGACGGTGAAATGCTAAAAAAGAGTAGGAATATCGATTCAAAAAATATCCGCAATCTCCTCGGGCATTGCAGAAAAGTACCCTTATCATCTATTTATTTCTTCACTTAAAAAACCATTCCAATCCATGGTAAAAACACCAACAGTTCACTCTCAGAGGGGATTGCGGATAAAACCCATCAGCAATAGAGGGTATCAGAAGTTTCGATAAGGGTTTTTCCGCAATGACGCCGTTTCTTTAGGGTATATTCTATGAAACCTTCCCCCTCCCTACCGTATCCGCACTATTTTTTGTTCAATGGCTTCGTTGCCTGCTACCAGTTTTATAAAATACATACCCGCAGGGATATTGTATTTATCGGCATCGAAGGTATAAATATGCTGGCCGGGGTTTTGGGTTTCGTTGGCGAGGGTGGCTATTTGCTTGCCGGTAATGTCCGTGAGGGTGAGCAGTACATTTTGGTTTTGTGGCAGGGTGTAGGATATGGTTATGGCGGAGGTGAAAGGATTGGGATATACGGTTAAATTGGTGGCAGAATTAGCAACCTGGTTTATAGATGTAGTTGTAGTATCAAGCTGCAAATAGGTAGGATATAGTAAAAATAAAAGGTCTTTCTTTATCGTGGTATTGGCGGGCAGGTTAATGACGGGGGCAAGGCTGTTGTCGAAGTGCGGATAGTCTACCCATATTTTATATGTGCCTTTGGCAAGGCTGCCGAAAGCGAAAGCCCCATATTTATTAGTAATAGTTTGCCTGACAGGGTTGTTATTATTGTCCACCAATATCACCCTTAAATTTGGTACAGGCTGGCCTTTACCGGGCTTTTTGCAGTTGCATATAGTGATAGTGCCACCGATAAAACTGCCGCCGCTGGAATTGGTACCGCCAATAGTATTGAAATTTATAACGGTTGTTCCCAATTTCGGATGAATAACAGAAGCGGACTGAAAAATAAGAGCGCTGTCATAATAAGTCCCCATTTCATTTGGGTAATTCGCAGAATCAGGCACTGCAACGAGATATACAGCCGTATCATTTGTATAAAATACATAATGCCCGCCCGTATCCGTCTTTATGCTATCTACCGGAGACAAAACAGAATCGCTGGCGTTATATACCAATTCATACACCCATTGGTTTTTCAGGGCTGCGCCTTTGGAGGTGGTGATGGTGCCGCGAAGGGTATCGTAAAGGACAAAACTATCGGTACCTGAACAACCCCCATCGTTTGTTTGCGTCAAAGTATATACGCCGTTTTTATTATGGATAATTATCGACGATGATGTGTCAATGGCCTTGCCGTTATAATACCATTGATTTTTAACTGCAAAACTGGAAACTAAAGTGTCGCCATTTCTTGTAATTTTAGGGTTTAGGACAGGATATACTAAAATAGTGTCGTCGCTATAGGCATAACAATTCCCATCTTTTTTTTCAAGTGAGACTTGGAATACAGTTAATAACGGATCTGATGAATTACTAACGCAAGTATAAGCCTGCCAAAAATTATTTCCTCCTACCCTAATCTGGCCATTCCCTAACTCCCATTCACCAGGGTTAGTGTCATTGGCGATCTGACTAAAGTAAACAGAGTCGCCAGAACAAATTTTGTGGCTGCTAAGTTTGAAACGCGCATCTGTTCCTGTTATTTTTATAGCATTTATTTTTGTAACGGAATCTATATCACCAAACTTATCACTCACAATATGGGTGACTGTATAATTTCCAGGGTAGTAATATACATGAACTGGATTTTCGCTGTCGCTCGTAGTTCCATCGCCAAACCGCCAAAGCCACGAAGTAGCATTGGGGGCGGACGAATCATAAAAACTTACATATATTGGAGGACAATAACCCGAATCAGGACTATATCCAAAATTAGCGTTTAAGATCGAGCCGTAGGAAAGCGAAAAATGTAAAATGAAAAGTGAATAAGCAAGAATAAATTTTGCTGATTTTTTAAAAAAAAGGCTATTTTTCATAGGGTAGTATTTAAGTATGGGTAATTTTAGGGCTAAGGTAGGGAATAATTATCAATTAGGAATTATAAATTAGGAATTGTTTGGAAAAGTTGGGGAATATGCCTATATTAGCGGTGCGAAAGATCGATTTCGTGCGTTCTTTATTTATTGGAAAAAATGCCTGAACCTGGAACGGGAACAATCCATTTCCGCCGCTCACAAACCAACGAAATTTTGTAGTTTTGAAAAGTGCGAATGCGGGCGTTCAAGAGCGAAATTTTTCTATTATTTCTATTATAGACATTCCGCGGGACAGCACCCGCGGAATGCAAACCATCAATAGAAAGGCAGGAAATTAAAAACGCCCTTTGGAGCGAACTGGATTCTAACTTGCGCAAATCTATTCTAATAATGGCAAAGTTAGAATTTAACTAATTTAATATCAAATAGTTGTATTTTAAAAATCGGAATTCCATGCTATTTTCATTCTATTTTAGAATGTAAAAATATTTTGGGTTATTCTCTTTAAAAAACCCCACCCCTCCTGAACTTTGTAAACCCAGGCCTTGTTAGCAAAATCAAAAATAAGCTCAAATATGAAAGCAACCTGGAAAGATAAAGTGATAGCTGAAAGCGACAAAACAATAGTGGTTGAGAACAACCATTATTTCCCTGCGGAATCTGTTAAAAAAGAGTATTTTAAGGAAAGTAATACGCATACTGTCTGCCCGTGGAAAGGCCTTGCCTCTTACTATGATGTGGAAGTGAATGGGGAAATAAACCATGATGCAGCCTGGTACTACCCCGAAACAAAACCCGCAGCAGATAATATAAAAGGGTATGTGGCTTTCTGGAAAGGGGTGGAAGTAAAAGGCTAAACTGTTAAATTGCTGAAGACAAAAAAAGTAATTGAGTCAGGGGTAATTGACGGTATGCAGATGGGTGAATGTTTTAATGATATAGGCGCGGGGCTTACCTCTATAAGTGTAGTAAATAATGGCTGCGTCGCTTTCATCCGAAGTAGCTGGGCGCTGCGGCTGCCTCTTCATGATGTCATTCAATAACCCTGCATTTATCCGCCAGGTAGTGAGTCCTTTGGCGCGGTTTGATTTAATATTATGTTCAGAAAAAGAAACAGTATTATGACTATAGGAAGGGTTGTTTATCCACACGGAATCGAACCTTATTTTGGACGGCAAAACCCTGGAGGACAACTTAAAATAATACTCTGTACTGCGTGCGCCGGGTATGCCCCCGTTACGGTCGAGCTGTGTGGCGCTGTCGGTACGGAAATTCTGGCTTTTAGCTGTATTGGCCAAAAACAGGAATAAAATGACAACAAGGTAATTTATATATCTCATGCTGCTAAGGTAAGGACAAAAAGTATTCCGAAAGAGAAACCATTTCTAATAAACGCTAAAAATGTAACCACCGAGGACACGGAGAACACAGAGAAAAAATAAAATGCTTTTATCTTTTGCAAGTCTGGCTGCTTTGAAGGCATTTTATAATAATATGGATTTATTTTATTTTTTAGAATGTTAATACTCCCAATAAGAAAAATATTAATTTCGATTCAAAATTAACAACAACAAATGAGTAACGACATTATTGGGATCGGCCAGAGCTCGGTCGAAGAAAAACAAAGAACATTTATTACCAATGTTTACGGCCTGATGACGGGCGCATTGGGCATTACGGGCGTCATCGCCTGGTATATAAGCCAGAACACTGAACTGATAAAAGAGATAGCACCTAACTATTTGATTTTGTTCCTGCTGGAACTGGTAGTAGTTTTAGCTTTAACGGCAGCCATCAACAGGATTTCTGTGAACGGGGCAAGGATATTGTTCGTACTTTATTCTGCATTGAACGGACTTACGTTTGGCGTCATTTTTACCCTGTTTACGGGCGAGTCTATAGCCTCTACGTTTTTTATTACGGGTGGCACTTTTGGGGTAATGAGCCTGTACGGGTATTTCACTAAAAGGGATTTGACATCAATCGGCAGAATAGCCATGATGGCATTGATAGGCGTCATCATAGCCTCTGTGGTGAATATGTTTCTGCACAGCCCAATGATCTACTGGATCACTACCTATATAGGCGTATTGGTTTTCGTAGGCCTTATAGCGTATGATACACAGCAGTTAAAAGCTATGGCAGGCCAGGTAGATGGCGAGGAGGTTGAGCATAAAGCATCTATACTTGGCGCGCTCAGGCTATACCTCGATTTTATTAACCTGTTCCTGTTTTTACTGCAAATATTCGGCAGAAGGAGATAAGTAATTCGCTTAAAAAATATCAAATCCGCCATCCCTAAAAAGGTTGGCGGATTTTTTTTGTCCACATCTTTAAATTTGTGTTGCATTCTCAAAAAAATATCGTATATTTGATTTGAGAATCCCAAATGTAATGCATGGCTGAACTTTACAAAACATGGCATATCCAATTAAAATCAATTGATTTTATATTTGATAGCCGATTTTTGAATTAATTGTTTACATAATGAAAATAAAAACCGAAAGGACCAGCATTGCCGGCAAAAGCATTCTGTCTGTGGTAGCCGGTACAGATTGTCCGCAATTAGATGAATTTGGCCATTGTAGCCGTACATTTTTAAAGATCGAAGACATGGGAAGCACCCATTGGTCGGTGGGGATAAATCAAAACTCCCCAAAAAATTTCGACAACCCGGAATCCGTAATTATTGCCTTTAGCGGCGACAGCGAGTGCGAAAACCTGCTGAAAGCATTAAAGTTTGCGGTATCAACCCTGGAATCTCAGATAGAAGAGAACAAACAAAAACTTCAAAATTTTGTAGAAAGCGATAATTGACATGGGGCTTTGCCCCCGCTCCTTTTTAACTAAACCCCGATCAGGGGGATGTAATTGTCATGGCAATACATGTAATCAACGATGCTATAAAAAAGTATAGTCGCTATATTTTTTATGTTCCAAAATCGAACATTTTTACATTTAAAAACATTTATAGAAATATATAAACCGTTATGCGTTAATACGTAGATTATTATTGCATGTTAGATATGAAACAAACTAAAAAAAACTTAGGTAACCTTAAAATTAAAAGTAATGGAATACCAAAAAGCCAAATTCCTAAAAACTGGCAGGGACGTATTTTATGACACCCTGAAAGAACGAGTAAATGCCTACATGAAGGCCAATAACCTAACCCGATATGCTACTCCGGTCATGGTTTCAAAACTAATAGCGCAATCAGCTATTTTTATCACCTGCTACACATTGATCTTAACCAACCGCTTTACGCCCTTGCAATGCCTGGCCTTCGCCTTTGTCATGGCAGTAATGAGCGATATGTTTATATTTAATGTAGGGCATGACGCTGTGCACCATGTTCTTTTCAAAAACAAAAAATTGAATATCATTGCCTATACTATGTCCTTTTTACTCATTGGCGATAATGCAAATATGTGGAAAAGGAGACATTTGCAATCTCATCACAACTACGTTAACATCAATGGCATGGATTCTGATATTGAGGTAATATGGCTGCTGCGTTTTACGCCATATACCCCTTTCAGGAATATTCACCGCTATCAGCATATATATGCCCCTTTTATTTATTTGTTTTATACTTTATACTGGGTAACCGTTTCAGATATTAAATACCTTGGCAAAAAAAGGATATTTAATTTTATCGGCGTGCAAAACCCTAACAGGGACCTTTTGCACTGGGCGCTAGCCAAGGTTTTTTATTATGTATATTTGATTGTTATTCCGATAATCGTATTGAATATGCCATGGTGGTACATTATAATTGGTTTTGTATTGATGCACTTCGTTAGTTCTTACCTTGTGATAATGGCCCTGATATGCACCCATTTATTCGAAGCAGCGAATTTGGTCAAGGCGGATGAGAAGGGCATCTTACCCTATAACTGGGCAGCACACCAGGTAGAAAACTGCCAGGATTTCAATACCCAAAGCAAATTTGCCAATATGGTTTTAGGCGGCCAAAATACTCATACTGCCCACCATTTATTCCCACGTATTTGCCATGTTCACTATCCAGCTATATCACAGATCATTAAAGCGACGGCCAGGGAGTTTGGTATTAAATATAATGAAACTACGTTCTTTGGCGGTATGATGTCGCATTACAGGCTTCTAAGAAAATATGGAATAGAAGAAGCAAACAGGCGGCAGCAGATAAGACCAGCCATGGCAGCTTGATTCTGGCCTCTGCCAACTATTTAATTACTTCTGGCGTAGCTTGCTTTAAGTTTATAATTGTCCAGGCCTTTCAACTGAGCAGCTACACTTGCTTCCCATTCCTTTTGTTTCTGGGCGTTCAGTGAATGATTGGTTTCATCATCGTACCTGTTTTCTTCTGCTTTACATTCATCAGTAATGCGTTTATAAATGGCATCCAGTTCTTGCTCAGAAGCATTGTGTTGAAATGAATATCCTTCCAGTTCCTGCCTTAGTTTCCTTGCATAAACTTCTGCAAGGTCGAAGTGGCATTGTTCGTGCCTGAGCACATAAAGAGAATTAGTTTTTGTCCATGAGCCATTTTTATTGAAATAACACTTCACATCAGCGCTGAACTCGTTTTGCAGGATAGTATATTGAAAAGAAATACCCCAATCTGTAATAGACGAAAAATCACTTTCTTCCTCGGCCTTCCCCTGAAAATCATTCCAGGCCAAAAGGCTGTCCGGTCTCCAGTATATCCTATCTGCATTATTAGTTTCCGGTTTAAAAGCTATCAACAGCAACAAAATCAAAATGTATCTCATGTATATTAAACGTTTGTGCAGGCGATTTCATTGCATAAATCAAATAATAGTCATGTTAGTTAAAGTGAAGATAATATATTAATATTGATACGTTTTAAAACTTAATACTTTTCTGAAATGAAAACCCGTTTGACATTGCTTGTCGTTATTATTTGTTACGGAATGGATTGTAAATTAAGCGAAAAAAGCTTTGTTCCTGTTTACGGTTCCGGCCCTCCTACCCTCGTGTATAAAACACGTGCAGACTATAGCAATAATGTACCCATCATATTGTCAGATGATAAAAAAAAGATAATTGCCTTTCCCGATCCGGTGGATGTGTTTATAAATGGCAAATACCCAACCCCCACTGTATTAAAGAATGGCTATTTGCTTGATAACAGGGGGATAGGTAAAAACGTAGCCTACCTGAAAATGACTTATGCGGAATATGCGCGGTTGCCCCAACCACCATCCGGAGAAGAAATGTTTGCCATGATAATAGACAAAGAGCCCCTGACTGAGCTTTGCAATTGCGGTAACAGGAACACTATTAAAAACCCGGAACAAAGAATGAACCAACTGATAAAGGAAAAACAGTTACACACAGCCTGCAAAGTGATAAAATGATCTTGTTTAAGGTTCAGGTTTCTCCTCTTTCAGGTCCCTTATATTCAATTTTTTCAGGTCAGGCGCAAGAAAAAGAGTACTGATAACTACAACAATAGTCATAATACCTCCAAAAATAACAGAAGGAATTGTACCCATTATTTTAGCCGCTACACCCGATTCAAAGGAACCAATTTCGTTGGAAGAACTAAGAAAAATACTGTTAACAGACGATACCCTGCCCCGCATATTGTCAGGCGTAAGCAGCTGAATAATAGTTTGGCGGATAACGACACTCACATTATCAAATACCCCGCTTAAAAACAGGAGAAAGAATGAAAGGTAGAAATTTCTTGAAATAGCAAAAGCAATTATGCAAAGCCCGAAACCTGTAACGCAAAGAAGAAATTTTCGCCCTGAATTGACAGCTGGCAGGTGGTGGGCCAGGTAAATACCCATGAGCACTGAACCAACCGCAGGCGCAGCACGGAGGAGGCCAAGCCCCATAGGGCCGGTATGAAGCAGTTTTGCAAAAATAGGAAGCAATGCCGTAGCCCCACCGAAAAGTACCGCAAAAAGATCAAGCGAAAGGGCGCTGAGGAGTATCTGGTTGCTGAATACAAATTTGATACCTGCCCGCAGCCTTTTTATAATAGGCTCATTGGCCACTCTGCCTATAATGGGTTTTGCTTTGATGAAAGTAAGCGCAAAGAAAGAAATCAGCAATAGGATAAATACAGTAAAGTAACTCGCAGTAACCCCTGCAAAGCCATATAAAAATCCACCTAAAGCCGGGCCGGTTACCGCTCCAAACTGCCAGGTAGAACTATTCCAGGCTGAGGATGACTGATAATGCTCGCGGGGGACTATCTGGCCGACAAACCCGAATATAGCAGGGCCTATAAACCCCCTTGCAATGCCAGTGAAAAACAAAACAATATAAATGGGCATGATGCCATATTGTGTAAGCACCAACGAATTGTTCAAAGTAAATAACCCTAATGCAAGCGTGCATAAAACTACCCCTGCAAGGCAAAAGGCAATGATTTTTTTCCGGCTAAACAGGTCGGCTATATGCCCGGCGTACAACGATATTCCTATAGCTGGCAATGCCTCCGCCAGCCCGATGAGGCCAAGCGCCAGCGGGTTGTCATGGCTTATTTCCAGTACCTGCCAGCCTACGATGATGGCTGTCATTTCGGTAGCAATGGTGAAAAAAAGCCGGAAAAACAGGAAAGCATTAAATTCACGAATGCCTAAGACTATATAGGCGCTATTCTTCTTCTCGGGTGCTTTATCAGGTTTATTCATTCGGGGCAAATTTCGGAGAAAGATTGGGAAATGATGTAGATTTAATAAAAGTTATGATTTTTTCACGGGTGCCGCAATTCTTGTAACGTCTATAACATTACAAGTCATTAGGCTTTTGATCTATATCCCCTAAAATTCATATATTGCGAATAAAAAAAGAAACTTTATAATGAGAAATAAACTGGCGCTTTCTTTTTTCCTCTTTTTTAGCTTAGCAGGCAAAATGGCGGCACAAGGCAAAATAAATATATTGCTTACCGACACGCAGGCAATAGATTTTTCCGAATCGGTATATGAAAAGATGAATGTGAAGCTGTGGAATGCGGCCGCAGCAGGTATTATCCATGCCTACAAAGACGCGGGGTTTAAAGAAGCCTATTCTGCGAAACAAGTTAGATTTGAGTTGGGCTCGGTATCTGAGAAAAAAAATTACGCAAAAAATGATAACCCCAATGTTTTATTAGACACGGTTTTAACTTTCCTATACTACCCTGTGGGAACAGAAACCTTAAATTTATTGCCAATCAGATCATTTAAAGACAATACTCTGAAGGAAGTTAGTTCAGTATTGATATATAACTCAGTCACGAGCGAAAACAATTCCTCTAACACACTTTTTTACATGGATGCTACGGAATGCCTTCATTTATTGAATGACACCGAAACTTTGCTCCTTTCTCTTTTGCTTGAATATAACAGCCATGAAAATCCAAAAAACATTGGAAATATCAATGAACAGATTATAGCTTCCTTTTCAATAGCCTACCTTAAAAATATGGAAATAATGCTTTACCAAAGTGCACAAAAAGGGAAGATAAGTTCTTATATGAACGATTCTTTAAAAACAGCCCGTACGTTAGAGGATTATAATAAACTCGGGGGATATTATGACAAAGACAACAATTTCAAGCAATTCAACCCAAGCAATTTGCAGGGTTTCACAGTTTCTTACCACTGTGTAAGTAAAGGTTTAGAAATCGGTAGCAAGATATTTGCAATTTACGATTTATATAAGCCGTCTTTTTTACCAGTAAATTCCCCCGTATCTTACCCAATGTTTGCTTCAAAATTTGAAGATTTTCAAAATCAAATTAATGCTGAGCAAAATGCCTGGCTGCTCGGTTTATGTTATCATGCCTTCCTGATGCAGTTTTATCAGCCTGTTTGGAGATATGGTTCTAAATTCGTCTACCATACCTATTGAGATTCAAATCCTAAAAATACAATTTCTCCTTAATCTTTAATAAACTTCGCTCTAACTAATCCCTGTTCCGATTGAACAGTAAGAATATATAAACCGGGTTTGAGGTTTTGAATATTGAAACACTCATCTATTTCTTCTTCAGATGACAAGTTCTCCTGGAATATTTGTTTGCCTGTCATATCATTTATGACAACAGAATAGGCGGATGGCGCCTCCGTGGTATATTTTAGGTTTATTTCAGCATTTGCAGGATTGGGATACAATGTTAAACTACTGTTGTTAAATATGGTTGCGGCAATTGAGTTAATAACCGTAGATGTATCAGAGTTCATTATCATACCAGTGTATTGGCTTACCCCCTCAAATGCCTCCAGGGAGTTATCATCCCATGGGAATTGACCATTTCCAGACCAGCCGGTAAAGAATAACCTTCCATTACTTCCCGCAACCATAGAAACAGATCCTAAAGTTGTAGAGTTGACATCAGTGGTTACAGTATAGTCTATGGTATCAATCCAGTTATTCTCACCTTTTTGATTAAATGCTGAAATACATTTCCAAGCAGGGCCACCGTAACCCCCACCTGCATAAATTTGATAGGCAAGGTAAATAATATTGCTGTTATCAATTACAATATCACAATCGCTGAACTGGATACCATTAAAATAATATGACGTATCCGTTTGATAATGAATTTTTGCTGTCCATATCGGTTTACCTGAAGAATCAGATTTTACCAGGTAATAATAAGCAATTGAATCATCAGTATATTGAGGATTATTAAATATGTTTTTATTGCTGGCAAAGACAGGATAGTAGAAATTGCCTGAAGCATCAAATGCTAAATTAAATACATCAGTATAATTCCAATCATCATACGTAATTTGCTTAAACCAGGCCATCTGTCCATTGGGGTTTAATTTTAATAAATAACTTTCACCCGAATTAGGGACAATAACCTCACTACCATTTATATATCCTTGAGAAGAAATATCAATAAGTTGATAAATACAGCCAGATTTGTCCATGGAAATATTTGAAAATAATGGGGCATAAAGGGCATTATTTAGAAATGATGCAACTGGGACCGCCCACGATACATTTCCTGAAGAATCCATATTGGCTATAAAGGCCGTACCGCTCAAAAAACTATTATTTATTGCGTTGCCCCCGAAAACTTTATTATTCCCAATAAATGAAGCGCACAGGCAAATACCAGCATTCAGGGAGGGGGCTATGGACTGCAAATGAATAGAAGTATCAAATTCCTTCATCCATTTAATATTACCATTTGTATCACATCTAAAAATGAATATCTTATTGCTATCAATAGTTATTTTACCTATCCTTGTTTGTGCGCTGGTCAACCCTGAAACAGTAATATTTCCATAATTATCGGATACTATTCCTTGAAAATTCAGCCCGTTATTTCCATTATTAAAATTAGTATTGATGGTTTGATAATTCACGCCGCCAGATGCACTGATTGCCCACCGGAATTTCCCATTGGCATCATAACTCACAACGCAGCCAACATCGTTTGGCAACGAATCTGTAAAGCTGTCTGTAGGGGAGACCCTTTCGCCGTACATATAATTCCCAATGGTATAAGTATTATTGTTTTTATCAACGCATATTTGTTTTGTATTTGCATTTTGAGTAGAATGTATCCTGTTTTCCCAAATTATTTTTTGAGCGATGGCCGGATA
>Ga0206827_1162_pt1 | contig 13412 bp, 9 predicted proteins | sample Alteio_BWOrgCont_77_FD_152852 | JGI IMG/M metagenome (GOLD analysis project Ga0206827, IMG submission 152852) | Enriched cells from forest soil in Barre Woods Harvard Forest LTER site, Petersham, Massachusetts, United States -... | ecosystem: Environmental > Terrestrial > Soil > Temperate forest > O...
CGTGCATTCTGGAACCAGTTTAACCATTTCTGCTGTCAATCTCAACAATAACCAAGCGATCGGCGGTGCAGGTGGAGCCGGTACTGCAACTGGAGGTTCTGGTGGTGGTGGCGGTGGCTATGGCGGTGGCACAGGAGGTAGCGCCGTCTTAACAGGAGTCAGTGCTGGTTCTGGTGGGGGCGGTGGTGGCAATAATGGTGGTACCGGTGGTGGTAGAGATGGACATGTTGCGAATCCCAATCCCTTCACAAATTTTGCTGGCGCTGGTGGAGGAGGCGCGAGTCCCGGAGTTACAGGCGCAAAAAGCGGTGGCACCAATGCCTGTTTGCCTGCTAAAACTGGTGGATCAGGCGGCATAGGAAGTTTAGCTAATGCCGCTGGTGCAGGTGGCGGTGGTGGCTGCGCGACGTCATTTTCCCCCACCCCTACACTTGATGGGAGTGGCTTTTCTGGCTTTAATGCCATTGATGCTGCTACTTTGCCCCAAAGTGGTGTTGGTGGTGCAGGTGGTTATGGCTTTGGTGCTGGCTACACCTATGGTGCTGGTGGCGGTGGCGGAGGAGGTAATGGTGGTGGCGCAGGTTTTGGAACTAGTGGTGGTGGTGGCGGGTATCATGGCCCAGGAGGTAATGGCGGTGCCTTTGGTGGTGGCGGCGGTGGCTCTAATACCAGCACTGGAGGGGCAGGTGGCAGTGGCGGCTTCGGAGCTGGAGGCGGCGGTGGCAAGACTGGTGGAACGGATAGTTTTGGTCTTGGCGGTGCTGGGGGATCAGCCACAAACTTGCCAACCGGTGGAGGAGGTGGTTCCGGACTTGGCGGAGCTATAATTATTCAAGATGGGGCACTTCTTACCATGCAAGATAACACAAATTTTTCTGGCAACTCAGTCATCGCTGGTATTGGTGGCACAGCTGCAAGTGCAGGCGTGAGTGGAGGAAATGGATCTGCTCTTGGCCAAGATATCTTTGTCCAATCGGGAGGTGGCTTAACCTTTCAAATTAATAGCACATTAACTTTAAACAACGCGATCGGAGGAGCTGGAACTTCAAGCGGGCCTGGTGTGATTAAATCTGGTACAGGGACGGTTTACTTAAATGGCGCCCAAACTTACCTCAACAACACCACTATACAAATGGGCACACTTAACCTAAATGGGTCCGTTATTGGCGATATTAATATCGAAACAACCGGAATGCTGTCAGGCAACGCCGAAGCTAGTGGCAACATCTATAATAGTGGAAAGTTATTGCCAGGTAATTCCATTGGCACAATTAATACTACCAATCTCTTTTTAAATCCTACCAGCGTCTATAACGTTGAAGTTAATTCAGCTGGTGCTAGTGATTTAATCGCAGCGTCAGGATCAGCTCAGGTGGATGGTAGCATTGTAGTTATGCCTGATGACTTCAACTACACAGCACCAGTCACCTATACCATAATCAGCACAAGTAGTGGCGTAACTGGTAGATTTTCTTCGCTAACGAGTTCGACCCCTGCACTCATGAGTTTGATCTATAATCCTCTGACTGTCCAACTCACTTATCTTCCACTGAATTCTATTGGCTTAACAGGCAACGCGTTCAACACTGCTAACTCTTTTTTCGCAGTTCCAACCATTCCCGCATCGGATGCAACAACTATTCACAACCTCTTGCTGGCTTCAAGCTTAGCTACCGTCAAGAGCGCCTTTGAACAAATGGACCCAGCCCAGTTTTCCGGCCTTACCAATACCCAACTACTCAATGCTATCCTCGTCCGTTCCACCTATAGTAAACATTTACAAGAATTTTGCTGTAATAATGAATGGCGCCGTGGACAATCTACCAGCTTCTGGATCGATGGCATTGGGCAATGGCAGAATGAGAAGAGTCAATTCGGATATAGAGATACTAGCAGTGGTACCACCATCGGCGCCGACTATTCTGCAAAAAATTGGACTCTAGGAGGAGCCCTAAGCTCGACACACAATACCTTACATTTAAAGAATTTCACTACTGATGCAAGCATCAATAGTTACTACGGCGGAGTTTATGGTAGCTGGAAGCGAGATGAATTCTTCCTGAATGTGTCTTTCCTCGGTGCATATAACAAATATAATACTAAGCGTAAGATCAACTTTGCGACGATCGCCAGGCAGGCTAAAGCAAAACATGAAGGAAATGACTGGCTGACTCATTTTGGCTTGGGATATAAGTTAGGCTCGCCTAGCTTCCAGTTGACTCCCTACGTCAACTTGGATTTAGTGCAACAGCATGAAAGAGGTTATACTGAAAATGGCGCAGGGAGTCTTGACCTCCAGGTACATAAAAAAAATGCCACGCTTTTTCAAGGGGAAGCAGGGATAGTGCTTTGCAGAACTTACCATGCTGAAAATGGGGAGTTTATTCCACAGCTCACACTGGCTTATCTCAAGCAGACTCCTTGGTCTAGCAAGAATTTCCGTGCCAATTTTACGAACTCTCCTATTGTTTTTACTAATAAGGGGGAAAACTATGAACGGAACCTTTTTGCCCCGAGACTAGATTTAACCTATAAAAACTTTGGCCATAAGGCAAAATTCTCATTCTATTACGGTGCTAAGGTAAGCAGTCGGTACTTGGCCCAGAACTTGGGGTTAGATCTCACTTTTTACTTTTAATTCGCATTACACTAGTCTCACGTTTTAATATGATTTTTTTCTTAACGACTCTAGCGTGCTAAACGTCATATTTAGATATACTTAAGCTTGCCCCAGGGTTTAATGCGCTCTCTCGGTTGGTGGAGTCTCTTTAGTTTTCTGAAGGGTAACATGGTCTTTGACGGGTTGTGACTGTATTTCAACATGAGAGCCTTTTTGAGGTTTTTGTTTTGGTGTTATTGTTGCCTGGGACTGCACAGTTAATTTTTTAGTATGCTCTCCGAATACTGTATACTCGGCATGCGTTGCTTGGTGTGAAGCTTTAAAGACTTCTGTATACTCTGTTAACTTTGCTATTACTTTAGAATTGCCGTTTTTAATAGCAATATCTAATGCGGATTTACCCTCATTATTACAAATGGTTGGGTCCACACGACATTTGGCCAGGTTTTTATACACTTTGATCAAGTTATCTATAACCTCCAGGTCACCCTTTTCTGCCGCCAACATTAATGCCGTATTTCCCTGATTGTCTTTCATATTTAAAACAGCTGCACTAATTTTACCAGCAACCATGGCAGATACCACAGTAGCATACCCTTCTATTACAGCTAGCATTAATGCTGTGTGCCCTTGAGCATTTTGGACAGCTGCATCAATTTTCTCCGATGCAAGCATGATAAATACAGCCTTATGCTCATTGCGTTCTGCTGCTAACATTAATGCCGTGTGCCCCTGGTCGTCTTGCATATTTGCAAGATCTCCATTAATTTTATCTGACTTAAGCATGGCTGATATAACCCCATGCCTGCCAAGCATTGCAGCTAGCATAAATGCTGTACGCCCTTCATTGTCTCCCATACTTAAAGCAGTTGTATCAATTTTATCCGATTTTAGCATAACAGCTACCACATCAGCTTGTCCGTCCAAAGCAGCTAACATAAATGCTGTGCGACCTTCGCTATCTTTAATGTTTAGAGCGGCTACAATTTTAGGTGACGCAAGCAAAGCCTCTACTGCACCAGCTTGTTCGGAAGCAACAGCTAATATAAGTGCTGTGTGCCAGTTATTTACAGTTATGTTGGCGACAATTCCAGGTGAAGCAAGCAATGCAGTTAGCATATGAACATGTCCATGCTTTGCAGCTGAGTATAACATTCTTCCTATATTAAGCTCGTGGGATAAAGCCCATGCAATCGGATCTATGCCATTTATCGTATAGCCTCTTAATACCGCCCATTCGATTGGATCCCTTGTGCCGAGATCAGTTACCCAACCGCCGTTTTTAATAGCTTCAGGAGCATTTGATTGCCCTACAATATCCAAAGTTCTTGAGAATTCTCGCATCACAGAAATGCGATTCGTAAGGTCAGTTACATGTTTGGTAACACTATCAGCACTTAAATCAAACCCTACTTTCTGGAGAAGATGAGCGCGATTGCCAATAAGACTCTCAACTTCATCCTTAGAAATCTTCAACATTTCATCTATCGATTCCTTTAGCTTTTTTGCATCAAAGGATAGTATCATTGTATTATTATCAAGGTATTCAAAACTTCTAAATTTTTTTATCATATCTTCGCGCAGCGCTCTTTCATCACCATAATCAATTGCAGCTGATTTCCCATGGTCAATTTTAACTGCTGTGTAATGACCTTGATTTGTTATTATTCCAACATTTCCAGCATGGTAATCAATTTCTCCTAATATCAAACATGCTGCTATAACCTTTTCAAATCCTTCTACTAGTTTCAATTGAGGAGAGTTATTTATTGAGAAGCCTCTTTTATCAGGATGGCCAGAAAAATTTCCCAGCATTTGAAAATTGTCAAAAAACTTAGACCTTATATAAATGCCTGTATTAGTTTCTTTGGGTTTGAAGGTTACTACTTTAGTTTTAGGATCCTCAATGGATTCGCCTTCCTCATTTACTAACTCGATAATCGGGGCTAGATCAAATAGAAGCCTTTTGTATAGAAGAGACATAAGAAATTCACTAATTAAATCGCTCCTATCATCACTCTGTTTAGAGGATATTACATCTTTCTCGTGTCTAAAGCCATGTTTCAGCATAAATTTATGACTATCACTTATTCTGTTTGCCTGATAGCCAGTGGATAAACCTGCTTCCTTGTCTAAAGGGTTTGTAAAGTCGCTAGTTGTTGCAACTCTCTTGTCTTCAAAATGTTTATGGGGTACACCTGAGTTTGCTTTGCTTATTGGCTTCACTTTGTTTTGACGATCTAGCCGCATCTTTTCTAAAAAAATATCATCAGGAGTTGGTGTGAATCCAGACGCTTTGGTTGTAAATTCATCAATGTTGTAGCCTGATTTTATATTCTCTGTAATGGCTTGAGTTAATTCTTCAAAGCCCTTATCCCCGATAAATCCACCTGATGACAGAATAGATAGCCCTTTAGTAGGTATGAGTTTCAACAGCTCTTTTACCTGGTTTTCAAATGCAACTCCAGATGAGCTGCTATCTGTTTTTTGTAGATTTACTCTGACAGAGGCAATTACTCTCCCTATAAATTGTATATCTGGTTCTCTCATGCCCGTTCCACTTAAAGTAAGGCTATAAGCTTAGAATAGCCCTTAATGGTTAAGAAAAAGTTAATTGCTCGTCTATTTTATTAATTTTATTGATAAACAGTAATTTATGAATTTTATTTATATACCTGCGTCAAGGCTTCGATCAGCAGGGCTTCGATTGCGCCAAATCATTTAACTACTTATAAATCATGCAGTTAGATAAAAACTCAATTATAATTTATTAAAAAATCCCGGTATTTTTGCAAATTCGCGTTGCTCATATTATATAAATGTGTATATTTTTGTCACAGGTTTAACTTTTTATTGGTTTCGTGTTATGAACAAAATTATTATTACAGCTGCAGCAATTGCTCTTCTAGCAACAACTGCTAGCGCGAAGACAGCGGGAGACGCTGCTTATGTTAAAGGAAGTCTTGGTTATGGCGTAGGCCAAAAATTCAATTATAAGACTGATCTAGTATCTCCTAAGAAGGGTAAAGGTCTTGTTGGAAACGTTGGTGCAGGTATGGCCTTCGCTAATGGGTTGAGATCTGATGCAGAATTCTATTTTGATGATGGTATAGATTCAAAAATTAAAGATAAAGCTACTGGTGCTAATAATAAATTCAAAGTAAAAACCATGGGTTTATTTGTGAATGGTTATTTTGATATTAAAAATAGCAGTGCATTTACCCCATACGTTATGGCTGGTTTAGGTTGGGCTCATAACAATACTTCTTATAAGTCAAATGGAGTGAATCTTATTAAAAATAAGAAAACAAATTCGCTTGCATATCAGGCTGGTGTAGGCGTAAGCTATGCAGTTTCTAAAAATGTTGCTTTAGATGTTGGATATAGATATATCGATAAAAACATAAAAATCAAGGAAACAGCTACAAATAAAAGCCATAGAGTGCAAGGCATTCATGCTGGTGTAGTAGGTGTTAGATTTAGCTTCTAATTCAACTTGCTATGAAGATTTGAAAAGGTGCCTTAGGGCACCTTTTTTTATTGGCAGCTACCTTGGCTATGCATATTTTTAATTTCATACTTGCCTCAATATGATTTTATGTATAGTTTTTCAATTATATTAAGTTTCAAATGAGTCGCAAAAAATGAAGAAAATTATTATCGGTGCGGGAGTCCTGGCTTTATTAGCCTCTACAGCAAGTGCTTCTGAGATGGCAGGTCCCTATGGAAAACTGCTTTTTGGATATGGCCATGCAGATAATTATAAATTAACCTGGGTAACAGCTGCTGGAAAAGACCATAAAAAAGCTCGTGGACGCGGGTTTCTAGGCGCGGTTGCATTTGGCTATGCATTTCCTGACACCAACTGGCGAGCCGACCTCGAATATTTTGCAGATGATGGGCTGAAAGGACATAAAGGGCTTTTCGATATCCAGCAAAGGGTAAAGGTTAAGAGCTCAATTGGGTTTGTAAATGCCTACTATGATTTCATCAATAAAGGAAAGATGACGCCATTTGTTATTGGCGGCCTGGGGTGGGGACACACTAAGACTGAATTCAATAACGATTATGGTAAAGCTACAGCAACTAAAAGTAATTTCGGCTTACAACTTGGGGTAGGAATTGCCTATGAAGTTATGAAGAATGCTGCTTTTGAGGTGGGATACCGTTTCATATATCAGGGAAATAAAAAGCTAAACTTCTCTCAAACTTTGCCTACTGTGCCGGGTGGCTCGATCTATTGGAAAATCAAGAAACAATCCGGCGAAATCCACACAGCGCTTGCAGGCTTCAGGGTCTACTTCTAAATTGCATTTGATAAAATTGTTAGCATTCGAAAAGGTAGGAGTTTATTGGGGCTTTATCTCCAATGGCGCGGTAGTGATGGCATAGTTCTTCATGGTTAAGTATAATGCAAAGATAATGCCCTGGCTCAGCCACATTCCTATAGATTTCCTGTGCGCAGCTAATATTTTCGATCAATCAAGCTTAAATTTAATATTTCTGCAATATTACTATGTTATAATGATACAATCAATCGCATTTTATTTAGGATTATTATGAATTATTACGAAATTCTTGAAGTTTCCCCTTCTGCCTCTCCTGCAGAGATAAAAAGAGCATACCGTAAAAAAGCTCTTAAAGACCACCCAGACAAAAATGGAGGGGATGGTTCCCAAATGAAAGAGTTGGTTGGAGCATATTCTGTTCTTTCTGATGCAAAAAGAAAAGAAGAATATGATAAGAGCCTAAATTTATCACAAAATCATAATGGGTACACATTACTCGAATCTGCTATTCTAAATCAAGATGCAGAAGGAGTAGGGCGGATTCTGGCTGCTGCAAAAGATGATATCAAATTACTCAATGATCTTCTGAAAAAACTAAATTGTAATGGTAACACGCCACTCGAACATGCTATTCATGTGAAAAACATGGAGCTAGTAAGAATTATTCTAACTGCTGCAAAAGATAATGCCGAATTACTTAAAGACCTTATGGAGAAAATATCTTATGGTGGTGGCACGGTATTCGAAAATGCCATTCATAAGGCAAATGATGCGTTATTAATAATTATTCTGGGTATAGTCAAGGATGATGCTGCTTTGTTAGAAGGCCTTTTAACAAAGCTAAATGGTTTCGGAAGAACGCCAGTAGAAGTTGCTATTATGATGGGCTATAAAGAAGCACTAGCGATAATTCTGGGTGTTGCAAAAGAAAAACCGGGCTTTCTCAAAGATCTGTTAGATAAACAAAATCATGAGGGGCGCACGCTATTTGAATATGCCATTTATGGGGGCTATTCAGAAGGAGCAGGGCTTATTTTGGGCGTTGCAAAAGACAATGCCGAATTACTCAAAGGGCTTTTAGAAAAACAAAATCGTGATGGTTTAACACCACTTGCATTTGCCAATATTCGGAAAAATACGGAAATACCAGCAATGATTTTGAGTAGTGTGGAAAATCATCCTGCCTTAAAAGAAATTTTAAAACCCAAAGGGCTTTTAACTCTAGCTGGCACTGCAGTAGCATCAGTTCTTAGTAGTATCGGCGGGCAATCTATACCAAGTGCGATCTACTACGCTGGAAGTATGGTTGCAAGTGTTATGTTGCCAGTAAGTTCTCCTGTCGTGGGCGCAGCTCATGATAAAGAAGGAGAAGGAAGAGAAGGTAAGCGTGCTCATCGTGCAGAGACAGAAGAGTTTACTTTCAAGAAGAGAGGGCGTGCTGAAGAAACGGGAGGGGCTACTTTCAAGAAAAGAGCGTGTGCTCCTGAGTATGACCAGGGCGGTCGTAGTTTCTAGCAGGGCGAGTTTCGCATAGTCTGCGCGAAACAAGGTTTGCACAAGTCGAGATGACAGAGCCTTAAAACTATGTCATCTCCGTCACCTCACCATGTGCGGTGGCATTGGTCAAGTTTCTGCTCAAAGACACGAAAGGGTAAGTTTAGGGATCATATATAAGTCTCGAGCACGCTCTCCATATGCGTTGGGGTTATCCCCAATGTTGTTAGCCCATTTTTACCAAACACAATATTGTCATATTTTAGCAACTCTATCTGATCTCTGGTCATAATGGGTTTTGGCATTAGCTCCAGGAAGAAAGCCTTGATTTTAGCTAAGAACATTGGCACGGGAAGTAAAAATCTTTTTCTGTGACCGGTTTTAAGTATGATCTCGATGATCTCTTTAAAGGTGTAAACAGTAGGGCCACCCAACTCAAGTGTCTTGTTGCACACGGCATTTGGCTCCTCCTGCAAACACTGGACAACAGCCTTTGCGACATCACCCACAAAAACCGGTTGGAATTTGGTACGTCCATATCCGATCAGTGGAAGTATAGGAGAGATTTTTGCCATCCAATTAAATAAATTGGTAAAGTTATCTTCAGCACCAAAAATAACCGAGGGGCGCAAAACAGTTGCTTTATTGAAATGCTGCAAAATGATTTTCTCCCCTGCCAGCTTGGTTTTTGCATATTGTGAATTTTGGCATGAGCGCTCAACGCCTAAAGCGGAAACATGAATCAGGCGCTTAACTTTATTGCCCTGGCAGAGCTTTGCGATATTTTCTGTAACAGTGACATGTATATTTTGAAAGTTCTGCTTTCCTTTGCTGTAAAGAATCCCAACTAGGTTGATAACAGCATCTGAACCTTTGATCACTTTCTCAAGCTGACCGACTTTGGTAACATCGGCTTTAACAAATCCAATCTGACCTACAGCCCCGCATACCCGCATATCTGACGCTTTGTCCGGATCCCGCGAAACCAGTTTAATAGTCACTCCGGTTTTTGCCAACTCTCTCACAACATAATGCCCTAAGAAACCAGAGCCACCAATTACAGTTACTACAGTTCCGCGTTTCAATTTAAAAAATTCTGTTTTCATCTTTACCTATGTGCTTTGCTAATGTTATATTTTGAATACTAATATTTCTTACTATAACCTAGAGATCAAGGAGAAGCAAAATGTTAAATCCAATGAAAAGTACTGAAAAAACCCCCTTTGAACTACCAGCTTTGCCTTATGATAAGAAGGCTCTTGAGCCGCACATTACTGAAAAAACCTTGAATTTTCACCATGGCAAACATCATCAGGCTTACGTTAATAATTTAAATAACCTGATAAAGGGTAGCGAACTTGAAGCTAAAACCCTGGAAGAAATTATACTGGCGACTGTAAATGATAATGCTAAAGTCGGCATCTTTAACAATGCTGCGCAAATTTGGAACCACACTTTTTTCTGGCACTGCATGAAGCCCCAGGGTGGTGGTAAACCTTCAGGTAAGCTCGCCGCGCAAATCGACAAAGATTTTGGCTCATATGATAATTTTGTTGAGCAATTCAAACAGGCAAGTGTTACTCAATTTGGTAGCGGTTGGGCATGGCTAGTATGGGATAAAGATAAACTAAAAGTGACTAAAACACCAAATGCTGACTTGCCAATGGCACATGGACACAGAGCTTTGCTAACAGTTGATGTCTGGGAACATGCATATTATCTTGATTATCAAAACCGACGCCCTGATTATGTCGCAATTTTTCTAGAGCATTTGGTAAATTGGAGCTTTGCAGAAAGTAATTTTAATATTTAACATATTAGGACATGTAGTCCTGGAGCGTAGTATGAATAAAAAAAGTCCTTATATCTTGATTTGTACATTTCTCTTGATGGCACTGATCGCTGATAATGCCTATGGTAAAGATTCTGACGAGCTCACAAATCCAATGAAGAGTTCTGAGAAAGCCCCGTTTGCCCTACCGGCATTGCCATATGATGCTAAGAGTTTGGAACCTCATATCTCTGAGAAAACCTTGAATTTTCATCATGGTAAACACCAACAGGCCTATGTTGATAAATTAAATGATCTCGTTAAAGGTACTGAGCTTGAGTCTAAAACCCTGGAAGAAATCATTATGGCTACGGCTAAAGATGAAAGCAAACAGGGAATCTTTAACAATGCTGCGCAAGTTTGGAACCATACTTTTTATTGGAACTCTATGAAATCGGGTGGAGGTGGTAAGCCACAAGGCAAACTGGCGGCTCAGATCGATAAAGATTTTGGGTCATACGAAAAATTTAAAGAACAGTTAAAACAAACTGGAGTTACTCAGTTTGGTAGTGGCTGGGCATGGTTGGTTTTGGATAAAGATAAATTAAAAGTTATTAAGACTTCAAATGCTGACTTACCCATGGTGCATGGCCAAAGAGCTCTGCTTGCTATTGATGTATGGGAACATGCATATTATTTGGACTATCAAAACCGTCGTCCAGATTATATTACAATTTTCCTTGACCAATTGGTAAATTGGAGCTTTGCTGAGAGTAACTTCAATATGAAACTTTTTTGAAGAAAGCTTTTGGTGAGAATCAGGTATGGGTCTTGGAGATAGCGTCAAGAAAATAAAAGATAAACTAACATTAAACCAGTCAAAGGATGTGCTTAACACTACTAAAAACTGGTATAGTGATCGTTATGAATCTATGCAAGTGCAAAGAAATGCTTTCGTGCTGCTTGCCTGCGTTTTTAGTTTTTCAATATGTGCTCTAATGTTAGGCATATGGTATTACACCAGTAAAACAACTATTGAGCCATTTGTTATTGAAATTGAACCCAAGTCTGGAGTGACTACAGTTGTATTCCCGCTGGAAAGCAAGGCTCTAAGCGAAGATGAAGCCATCCGGAGATATTTTGTCTGGAAATATGTCAAGCTCAGAGAGGAATATTTCGCCGGAACATTTGACCTTGTGTTTCCACAAGTTGCGCTTTATTCCAATGAAAATACCTACGGCATATTTTATAGAATGAATAATAAAAACAATAAACAAAGTCCAGTGAATACATTTGGCTTGGGTGGAACCAGACAAATTGAAATGAAGTCTTTTACATTTCTTAAACCACAGGTTGCACAGGTTAGGTTTAAGGTTATAGTTCAAGGAGTTCCAATAGCTGCCACAGACAAAATCGCAACTATTGATTTTATTTTTGACAATCAGAAGCTTAGTGACGAACAGAGATTTCTTAATCCTTTAGGTTTTATTGTCAATAACTACACTGTTGAAGAGGAGTATAATAAGTAAAAATATGAGATTCCAAGCATTTATAACTGCCACCGTTATTTGTTTCATGAGCCTGAATTATGCATGTGCTCAACCAAATAGACCAGTTGCTATAGACAGTCGTATTAAAACTTTTATTTATAGTGAAAATGAAATCTTCCGCATTGTAATTAATTATGGTTATCAGACAAGTGTCGAATTTGCTGAGGGAGAAGAAATCCAGACAATTTCAGTAGGAAATAACTTTGCCTGGCAGCTCACGCCAGTTGGCAGAAGATTATTTATTAAGCCACTGGAAGAGAACATACTAACTAATATGACCATATTAACAAATAAAAGGGTCTATCAATTTGAAGTGCAATCTAAATCTCAATCATACACAGTTGATGAAGAACTGGCTTATGTGATTCGCTTTTTCTATAACGATGAAGATTTAGACAACAAGAAACCTGAAGTTGTTGCACACGAAGTAGAACCTATACCGGTCATAAAGCCGTTTAACTTTAATTACACCCTTTCAGGACCGGATTGCATTGCTCCTGTAAAAGTTTTTGATGATGGCATAAACACTTTCTTTAAATTTGATAGCAAGTTGCATCATGTTCCAAAAATTCTTGTGAGAACTGAAACCTGTTACAAGGAGCTAAGACTAAAGAGGCGTGCTGATTATATAGTTGTAAATACCGTTGCTTGTGAGTTTAAAATAGAGAGTGGTAAAGACACTGTATATGTTTTCAATGAGAGCCAGAAGTAAGGAGCCTTAAATGATGGATAATGAGAAAAATAAAGAAACTGAGGTGACCCCTGAAGTTGTCGCGCACGAGGAGGAGAAATCATACCTTGGCTATAGCACCGAGGCGGATGAGGTAGAGGAAGGTGGAAAAGGTCTGGGGGCTAAGCAGAAATCTGTAGGACAGTCAGTGTCTGATGCCAGGGTAAAAGCTCAAAAGCTTTTTGAAACAAAATTTTCTCAAGTAGCAAGTAACCCTAATTCAAGAAAATTTATCATTGCTGGCTTTATAATTGCGCTTGGAGGATTAAGTTACTTTGTTTTTAATACAACCAAGCCCCCTGAAGTAGTGCAAAAAGAAGCTAAGGAAAAGGAGCAACAACTTGTTGATGCCAAGAAGGAAGAATTAATTAAGTCTGCAACGCCTCCTCCTGTGGTTCCTATTGTCGATACTATGAAGCCTGCTGCGCCTGTAAAACTTCCAGAGCCTCCTCCTATTGTGAATCCACAACCGCCGGAACCTCCTCCTCCGCCGGTTCCTGCAACGCCTAATTCTCCGACTTTTCCTGCTTACCCAACTGGCGGTGGCGGTTCTGCCCCAACATCTATTCCTGCTCCTGGAGAGGTGAGCTCAACCGAGAACCCTGGTATATTCCAGGGAGGTGCTGATAGTGAAGAGAAAAGAAAGCAGCATGAAATGAGACGTAAAGCATCAATTATGGTGCTTGGTAGCGGTCAAGGTGGTGGTCAAAGTGGCGCTCAAAACGGTGGCCAAGGTGGCCAGGCTGGAGGCGCGGGAGGTGCTGGTGCTGGGGGTGCAGAAGGTAAATCTGCAGCTGGGAAAGAAGCTGATAAAACTAAAGAAGCCCAGAAAAAGGGAGAGTATCTTGGTTTTGGAAATGGCGCGTTGGAAAATGTAAACACACGCACTTCACAGGCCACTTCAGTTTCTGCGACTTTTATGGGTAACCTTGATTGTCTAATAGCGCAGGGTAAGATG
>Ga0206827_1165_pt1 | contig 13287 bp, 1 predicted proteins | sample Alteio_BWOrgCont_77_FD_152852 | JGI IMG/M metagenome (GOLD analysis project Ga0206827, IMG submission 152852) | Enriched cells from forest soil in Barre Woods Harvard Forest LTER site, Petersham, Massachusetts, United States -... | ecosystem: Environmental > Terrestrial > Soil > Temperate forest > O...
AGTACATACCTCTGGCCAGGTCGCCAACGTAGAATGAATTATTGTAATCTCCTGCACTCACGCGTTGCGGGTTTAGCTGCATGATTGACTGCCCAAGGGTATTCAATAATTCCACGACTATAGTCGTTGGCTTCGCAAAGGAAGCATCTATATTAATAGTTGTATTAGCCGGGTTTGGATATAGTTTAAATGAAGTGATAATGTTATCTGCTGACCCGATTCCTGTGAAATTATATGGCGCCGAAATAGCTGACGCACATACGCCGTTGCTTGCCTCTACAGTATAGCCGCCGCTATTTATTGCATCATATTTATATGCATTCGCACCGGAGATGGCCGTTCCGTTTAAATACCATTGATAGGTTGCAGCACTGCCTGGTGACGCTACAAGCGTATCAGCCGTTCCCTGTGATATAATAGGTTGCACAGGAGTAGCTGTAACGGCTACGGCAAGTAAGGCGGAATCAGAGCAATTATTGCTATTTGTTTCGTGAACAGATACGCTATCATTGCCGGATGTTGTCCACATTACATTTACAGTATCAGTATTTTGTCCGCTTACTATACTACCGCCGGAAACTGACCATTTGTAAGTATGACCAATAGTATAGGCCGCCGAATACATAGCAGAATTATTGGTGCAAGAGATGCGCGAGCCTGTTACAGTAGAAACAGGAAGGGCCAGAATGGTAATACTATCGGCAACAGAATCTTGGCAGCTGCTGGCGTTTTGCTCAATAAGAGAAACTATGCCTGCTGTATCTCCCCAGCTAACAATTACACTGTCAGTACCCTGCCCGGATATAATAGTGCCATTAATAGCCGCCCATTTATAGGTAGTATTCGTTGCTGATGCGGTTTTATAGTTTACAACGCTGTTTGCACAAGTTGAAGTCGCCCCTGCCTTAATTGATGCCACTGGTAACGGGTTAACTGTTAAAACCGTTGAATCAGATTTACTGCAACCAGTAGCGGTAATTTTTTCGGTAAGATAATAGGTAGTCGTTACAGAAGGTTTTATCAGAGGGTTGGAAACTGAATCGGTAAATCCAATAGGTTTAGACGTCCACGAATAAGTATCGCCGTGCACAGCTTTATCACCAATAGAGTCGCTTCCGCCATAACAAATGGCGTTATTAGCCCCCGCATTCGCAGCCGGTAATGGATTTACAGTAATTACAACTGAATCAGATTTGGTACAACCTGTAACTGTTATCTTTTCCGTCAGGTAGTAAGAAGTGGTCACTGTCGGATTTACAGATGGGTTAGAAATAGTAGATGTATATCCGCCTGAGTTAGATGTCCAGGAATAAGCATCACCAGTCACTGCTTTTCCACCAATAGAATCACTTCCACCAAAACAAATAGCGCTATGGGCGCCTGCATTCGCAACCGGTAATGGATTCACCGTAATCACAACTGAATCAGACTTAGTACAACCAGTTGCCGTTATCTTTTCTGTCAAATAATAGCTTGTGGTTACAGTCGGGCTTACTGATGGGTTGGAAGTCGTGCCTGTATAACCGGATGGGCTTGATGTCCAGGAATAAGTATCGCCGCTTACTGCCGTTGCTCCAATCGTTATACTTCCATTCAAACAGATAGCACTATTGCTGCCTGCATTAGCAGCAGGTAATGGATTCACAGTAATCACTACAGAATCAGATTTTGCACAGCCTGTAGCAGTTATTTTTTCGGTCAAATAATAGGTGGTTGTTATTGTCGGGCTAACGGATGGGTTGGAAGCCGTGTTTGTATAACCGGATGGGTTGGAACTCCATGTGTAGGTATCCCCGCTTACTGAAGTAGCTCCAATGGATGCGCTACTACCGAAACAAATAGCGCTACTGCTGCCAGCATTGGCAGAAGGCAATGGGTTCACTGTAATCACAACAGAATCAGATTTTATACAACCTGTAGCGGTTATTTTCTCGGTTAAGTAATAAGTAGTTGCCGCGGCAGGGCTTGCTGATGGATTGGAAGCCGTGCTTGTATAACCGGATGGGCTTGATGTCCAGGAATAAGTATCGCCGCTTACTGCCGTTGCTCCAATCGTTATACTTCCATTCAAACAGATAGCACTATTGCTGCCTGCATTAGCAGCAGGTAATGGATTCACAGTAATCGCTACAGAATCAGATTTTGTACAACTGGTAGCTGTTATTTTTTCGGTTAAGTAATAAGTTGTCATTACACTTGGGCTTACTGACGGATTGGAAGCTGTGCTGGTATAACCGGATGGGCTTGATGTCCAGGAATAAGTATCGCCGCTTACTGCCGTTGCTCCAATCGTTATACTTCCATTCAAACAGATAGCACTATTGCTGCCTGCATTAGCAGCAGGTAATGGATTCACAGTAATCGCTACAGAATCAGATTTTGTACAACTGGTAGCTGTTATTTTTTCGGTTAAGTAATAAGTTGTCATTACACTTGGGCTTACTGACGGATTGGAAGCTGTGCTGGTATAACCGGACGGGTTTGATGTCCATGAATAAGTATCGCCGCTTACTGCCGTTGCTCCAATCGTTATACTTCCATTCAAACAGATAGCACTATTGCTGCCTACATTAGCAGCTGGTAATGGATTCACAGTAATCACTACAGAATCAGATTTTGTACAACTGGTAGTTGTTATTTTTTCGGTTAAGTAATAAGTAGTAGTTGCAGTCGGGCTTACAGATGGATTTGAAGTAGTGCTGGTATAACCGGATGGGGTTGATGTCCATGAATAAGTGTCTCCACTGACTGAAATTGCACCAATAGAAGCGCTGCCATTCAGACAGATAGCACTACTTGTACCTGCATTAGCTGTAGGTAATGGATTTACTGTAATTACCACAGAATCAGATTTTGTACACCCGGTAGCCGTTATCTTTTCTGTCAAATAATAAACAGTCGTTACAGTTGGGCTAACGGATGGATTTGAAGCCGTGTTGGTATAACCAGATTGATTGGAACTCCATGAATAAGTGTCACCGCTTACTGAAGTTGCACCAATAGAAGCGCTTCCATTCAGACAGATAGCACTACTTGTACCTGCATTAGCTGTAGGTAATGGATTTACTGTAATTACCACAGAATCAGATTTTGTACACCCGGTAGCCGTTATCTTTTCTGTCAAATAATAAACAGTCGTTACAGTTGGGCTAACGGATGGATTTGAAGCCGTGTTGGTATAACCAGATTGATTGGAACTCCATGAATAAGTGTCACCGCTTACTGAAGTTGCACCAATAGAAGCGCTTCCATTCAGACAGATAGCACTACTTGTACCTGCATTAGCTGTAGGTAATGGATTTACTGTAATCACCACTGAATCAGATTTAGTACAACCTGTCGCTGTTATTTTTTCGATTAAGTAATAAGTAGTTGTCGCGGTCGGGCTTACTGATGGATTTGAAGATGTACTTGTATAACCCAACGGACTTGACTTCCAGGAATATGTATCACCATTCACTGTGGTCGCGCCAATAACAGCGCTTCCCGTAAGACAAATAACCTGGCTGCTGCCTGCATTTGCAGCGGGTAATGGGTTTACAGTTATAATAGCTGAATCAGATTTATTACAACCTGTAGCCGTTATTATTTCTGTCAAATAATAAGTAGTTGTTAAGGTCGGATCAATATTTGGATTGGAAACGGTGCTTGTATAACCGGAAGGGTTTGATGTCCAGGAATAGGTATCGCCAGTTACTGTTGTTCCACCAATAGTTATATTCCCACCAATACAAATAGGCTGGTTACCGCCTGTATTTGCCGAAGGTAATGGGTTTACTATTATTACAACTGAATCAGAATTGGTACAACCGGTAGCTGTTATGGTTTCAGTGACATAATATGTCGTTGTCGTAGTCGGGCTTACATTTGGATTAGCGTTTGTACTGGAATAACCAGCCGGAGCAGATTTCCATGAATAAGTGTCGCCTGTTACAGCGGTGTCGCCAATAATGGCGCTTCCACCTAGACAAATGGTACTGCCATTGCCTGAATTAGCAGCCGGCAACGGGTTCACAGTAATTACAACCGAATCTGATTTGGTACACCCTGTAGCTATAGTGGTTTCAGTGACATAATAAGTAGTTGTTATAGTAGGGTTTACTCTTGGGTTTGAAGATAATGAGTCTTTATATCCCATAGGGTTAGAAACCCAATAATAGCTATGGCCCGTAGTTGAGGCGCCTCCAATAGTAACGGGGCTGCCCGCACATGAAGTTTGCGCTGTACCTGCATTTGGCGTTGGTACCGGATATACAGTAATAATGGCAGAATCTGTTTTATAGCAACCTCCGTCGCGTACAGTTTCAGTCAAATAATAGGTAGTAGTTGCTGTTGGGCTTACTACGGGGTCGGCTGTAGTATCTGAAAAGCCTGTAGGAACCGATGTCCACACATACTCATCATCCCCGATAGCGCTGTCGCCGAGTTCTATTGAATTCCCTGTACATAAAGGTTTATTGCCACCCGTTATTGCTGGGGGCGTCAGGTAAATAAGCAAGGAATCAGTCTTGCTACAGCCAGTATTATTTATGGTTTCAGTCAGGAAATACGTCCCGGTTACTGTAGGGCTGATGATAGGATTAGAAATTGTACTTGTAAAGCCGGAAGGGTTAGATACCCAGCTATATGTACTCCCCGAAACAGGCGAAGCGCCAATTTTTGCTGAATGGCCCACGCAAATAGCTTTTGCCTTACCTGTATTGGCAGCAGGCAATGGATTGACGTCTATTGTTACCTTGCCTGATTTATTACAACCTGTCGCAGTTACGGTTTCTGTTAAAGTAAATATAGTAGTTAAGGAAGGAGCTACTGTAGGGTTTGATAGTGAAGAAGTAAAGCTATTTCGGCTGGAGACCCAGGAATAAGTATCACCGCTCACCGCGCCCGCGCCAATAGTCACCGGAACGCCTGCACACACGGTTTGCGTGGAACCTGCATTTGCATTTGGCAGAGGGTTAATAGTAACAACCATAGAATTTGTATTTGAACATCCTGTGGCAGTTATTTTTTCTACAAGGGTATATGTTGTAGTTATCGTTGGTGATACAGTCGGGTCGGAGCTGGTTGAAGTGTATCCTGGCGGTTTCGAAGTCCAGGAGTAAGTATCGCCACTAACTGCAATTCTACCAATAGATATGCTGTCCCCTAAACAAATAGGTTTGCTACTAACTACTCTGGCAGCAGGTAGAGGGTTTACTGTAACTAATATCGTATTACTTTGTGTACAGCCGGTAGCTGTTATCGTTTCAACCAATGTATAAGTGGTGGTGGTGGTTGGGCTTACAGTTGGATTTGATTTGGTAGAACTGAAACCTGACGGTTTAGAAGTCCAGGAATAAGTATCGCCGCTTACAGTTGAAGAGCCGATAGATGTAGAAGCACCGTCGCAAATAGCACTATTACTACCTGTATTGGCTAAAGGCAGCGGGTTCACTATTATAATTACAGAATCAGACTTACTGCAACTTGTTGCTGTTATTGTTTCAATAAGATAATAAGTTGTTGTGATAGTTGGGCTTATTATATTGCCTGAAGCCATTGAACTATATCCTGCCGGAGATGAGGCCCAGGAATACGTATCGCCGCTAACCACCTTTGCGCCAATTGACACAGAAGCCCCATTACAAATTGTTTTATTACTGCCCGTAGCGGCTGATGGCAATGAATTTACTGTAATAGTAACTGTATTCGATTTGGTACAACCTGTGGCTGTTATAGTTTCTGTCAAGGTATAGGTGGTGGTTGCAGTCGGGCTAACGGATGGGTTTGCCCCATTACTTGTAAAGCCTGACGGGCTGGATGTCCAGGAATAAGTATCACCGCTTATAGAAGATGAGCCAATGGTTGTGGACATGCCTGTACAAATGGCAGTATTGTTCCCAGCATTTGCTACAGGTAATGGATTCACTGTTATTATTACCGAATCGGACTTGCTGCAACCCGTAGCAGTAATTTTTTCGGTAAGATAATAGGTAGTGGTAGTAGTAGGTGAAACGGTCGGATTCGAGGTAGTATTGCTGTATCCGGATGGATTTGATGTCCAGGAATATGTATCCCCGCTTACCGAAGATCCGCCAACAGTTGTGGATGTACCATCGCAAATAGCTTTATTGCTGCCAGTATTTGCCAGAGGCAGTGGGTTAACTGTGATTGTAACGGAATCCGTTTTACTGCAACTTGTTGCTGTTATAGTTTCTGTCAGGTAATATTTTGTAGTGACGGTTGGGTTTATAAGCGGGTTTGAGAAAGTAGAACTAAATCCTGAAGGATTTGATGTCCAGGAATAAGTATCACCGCTTACAGCAGTTGAGCCAATTGTAGTTGATACGCCATAACAAATAGATTTATTGCTACCTGTACCTGCAAGTGGCAATGGGTTTACAGTTACTACTACAGAATCTGAATTGCTACAGCCTGTAGCAGTGATTTTTTCAATGAGATAATAAGTAGTGGTAGCTGTAGGCGAAACAGTTGGATTGGATAATGTACTGCTGTATCCTGTAGGTTTTGAAGTCCAGGAATAAGTATCTCCGCTCACGGATTTGGAACCAATGGAGGTTGAAGCTCCATTGCAAATGGATTTATTGCTTCCCGTCGCAGCAGAGGGCAGTGGATTAACAGAAATAATAATAGAATCCGTTTTGCTGCAACCTGTTGCTGTTATTTTTTCTGTCAAATAATAGGTAGTAGTTATAGTAGGCGAAACGGTTGGATTAGAATTGGTATTACTATACCCAGACGGTTTAGAAGTCCATGAATAAGTATCGCCGCTTATTGCCGTAGCGCCAATCGCAGTAGAAGCTCCATTACAGATTGCTTTATTACTTCCCGTAGCCGCTGACGGCAATGAATTTACTGTTATAGTAACCGTATTTGATTTTGTGCAGCCCGTGGCTGTTATGGTTGCGGTCAAAGTATAGGTTGTGGTGGTAGTTGGGCTAACGGATGGGCTTGCTACTGTACTCGTAAACCCTGACGGATTGGATGTCCACGAATAAGTATCCCCACTTACAGTAGAAGAGCCAATCGTAGGGGACGTGCCTGTACAAATAGAGGTACTGCTTCCTGCATTTGCAGCAGGCAATGAGTTCACTGTTATTATCACTGAATCTGACTTGCTGCAACCGGTAGCAGTAATTTTTTCAATAAGGTAATAGGTAGTGGTAGTAGTAGGTGAAACGGTCGGATTCGAAGTAGTGCTGCTATATCCTGAAGGGTTTGAAGTCCAGGAATAAGTATCACCACTTACGGCTTTTGAGCCAACAGAGGTTGAAGCTCCATAACATATAGATTTGCTACTGCCAGCATTTGCTAAAGGCAATGAATTAACTGTAATTGTCACCGAATTGATTTTACTGCAACCTGTAGCCGTTATTGTTTCAGTTAAAGTATAAGTAGTTGTCGTTGTCGTTGTCGGACTAATAGCGACTTTTGAAATAGTGGAAGTAAACCCGGATGGGCTACTTGTCCAGGAGTATGTATCACCGCTCACAGCGGCTGCACCTATAGTGTCGGTATTACTATAACATATTGCAGTACTACTGCCCGTACTGGCAGCTGGTAAAGGATTTACGGTTATGGTTATTTTCACCGTATCGTTTCCAGTTACGGAATCTTTTATTCCGTTGGGTTTGGCGCTCCGGGCTACAATTGCATTGCTGCCGGACGCAAAAGTATAATTACCAAGAGTAACGATAGCCGCACTATCTGTTTTTAAACTGCCTGTCCATTTTATAGCTGTTTGTGAAACGCCATTCACTGTCCAGTAAATACTGTCAGAGGTCAGTTTATTAGTTCCGAAATTTTCAAGTTGCACTTTTACAGTTTGGCTACCCGCGCAGAATGAAGCTGTGGGAGAGAAAATGGAATCCAAACCGGCATCGTTTCCGAATGTCGTAGAAAATTTGGCAAAAAAGGCATCTTGCCCACCTCCATAAGATGTTTGATAAGCGCCTGATGTGGCAACGCCGGAACTTGAAGTGAAGCCGGTTATATATAAATTACCTGAATTGTCAACACTCGTCCCATAACCATAATCAGTATTGCTTCCGCCGTAATACGTAGCATAAAGCCTTGAACCACTGCTACTAAATTTAGTTACAAATATATCATAACCGCCTGCATTAGAGGTCTGGTAAGCGCCACTTGTAGCAATACCGGAAGTGCTTGTGGTGGTGCCAATAAAATATACCCTGCCTGCATTATCAGTAGCTACTCCGTAAGCGCGGTCATCTCCGCTTCCACCAAAATATGTAGCCCATAACCGTGAACCGTTACTATTGAATTTGGCTAAATAAGCATCATAACTTCCTCCACCGTAAGAGGTTTGATAAGCGCCGCTACTGGCAATTGAAGAAGAACTACTTGTACCCCCGCTGATATATACATTACCCGAAATATCAGTAGTCACATAATCATCATATTCTGTACCACTACCACCGTAATAAGTTGCCCATAACCTTGATCCACTGCTATTAAACTTTGCAAGGAAGCCATCTTCCCCTCCACCATTAGTAGTCTGATAGGCTCCACCGGTAGCAATACCGGATGTACTATATGTATTTCCAGTAAGGTACAAATTCGCAGAACCATCAATAGCCATTGTATACGCAGCATCATTACTACTACCACCATAATAAGTAGCCCATAACCTTGAACCTTTACTATTGAATTTAGCAAGGAACACATCCTCACCTCCTGCATTTGCTGTCTGGTATGCGCCGCTGCTGGCTAAGCCTGAACTTCCTGTTACTCCGGTAACATATATATTACCAGAACTATCCGAAACAATTCCAGAAAGGTTTTCATCGCCGGTCCCGCCTAAATAGGTAGCCCAAATAAGCGAACCCCCACTGTTAAATTTAGCAATAAAACCATCGTATCCCCCACCATTTGAAGTCTGATAAGCGCCGCTTGTGGCCAAACCGGTACTTGCTTCTGTATAACCATCTATATAAATATAACCGGAATCATCAATATTTACATTAAAACCTTTGTCATCGCCACTGCCACCATAATAAGTGGCCCAATCTAAGTTTCCACTACAATTAAATTTTGCTAAAAAAGCATCATAATTTCCACCGAAACCTGTTTGATAAGCCCCTGTAGTAGCAATACCCGTTGAGCTTGAAGTGAAACCAATAACGTATGTATTTCCAAATTTATCATGGATAGTTGTATTACCAATTTCGTATCCAGAACCCCCAATATAAGTAACATACGGTGTAGACATAGGCGTACCCACGCTTACCTGCATAGTATCTGGTTTAGAAGTACAGCCCGGGGCGGTATCCTTTACAGTTAATATATACTTTGTAGTGGCTGTAGAGCTTACAACTGGGTTGCTAAGAGTGGAGGTAAAGCCTGAAGGCGAACTTGTCCAGCTATATTTGTAATATGGCTCAACTGATGTTGTATTTATAATAGCAGATGTGCCGTCGCAGATATCTTCATTTGGGCCGGCATTGGCAACAGGTAATGGATTAACAGTCACAGTAACCGAGTTGTAATTTGAACAACCGGTAGCAGTTACAGTTTCGAATAGAATATAATCGGTAGTCGTGGCTGGGTTCACCGTTGGGCTGGATGATGATGAACTAAACCCTTTAGGACTGGATAACCAAGTATATGTATCCCCGCTTACAGCTTTAGCTCCTATGGCTGTACTCCCTCCTTTACATATGGTAGTGTTATTTCCTGCGTTGGCAAGAGGGAGGGAATTAGCTGTTATAACAGCAGAATCAGAATTCGAACACCCAGTTGCTGAAACGGTTTCCGTTAAATAATAAGTAGTGGTTACCGTTGGACTAACAGATGCATTGGATGAAGTTGAACTAAATCCGGAAGGGTTTGATGTCCAGGAGTAAGTATGACCGCTTATTGTAGCTATACCTATAGAGTCTGAAGAGCCTGTACATATTGAATTATTACCTCCCGTATTGGCTGGGGGCAAACCTGTCGCAAAAGAATCACTATATATTACACCTCCGGAAATATAGTATACTATTGCATAGTAATTTCCACGTTTACTTATTATATAATCATCAGTTACATCAGGGGTATAGCCCCATTTCTGTATACGGTTGTTACCATTATCAGCTATATATAAATCGCCATTTGCATTAATAAAAACATTATATGGAGAATATAATTCCAAAGAATCTGTACCCGAAGTGCCCCCGCTGTTTCCGGCTACCGTAGTCCCGGAACTTGCTCCGGGGGCCCACTTTTGGATACGGTTGTTTTTTAAGTCACCGACAAAAACATTTCCAAAACTATCCACAAAACACCCCGCCGGGTTGGCCAGGTAAGCAGAACCCGAGCCAGATGTACCAGACGAACTCCCTGCGACTATAATACCCGAACTGGCTCCAACTTTCCATTCCACCACATTATTATTATGCTGGTCGGTAACGTATACATTACCAGTATCATCAACATATACATTGCACGGATAATTGAGGGAAGACGCCACTGTAACGCCATAACCTACGCCAATCTTCCATTCCTGTACGCGATTATTGCCCCCGTCAGTAACATAAATATCACCTTTGGCATCAAGAAACAAGGCTCTCGGCCCATCAAAATGATAAGCATCTGAACCAAATGCACCCGCTTTGTTTCCTGCCACTGTGATGCCATATTTAGCGCCGGGAGCCCACTTTTGTACGCGGTTGTTATACTCATCAGAAATGTAAAGATTCCCTTTACCATCCACCCTGACACCATCCGGACCGTCAAGGTGTGCAGAATCTGAGCCGGAAGTACCAACTTTACTCCCAGCCACTGTAACTCCATATTTTGCACCCGGCGCCCATTTCTGTACCCGGTTATTATAAAAATCGGGTACATATATATTCCCTGCGGCATCTACGCATACATCTGTAGGATAATCGAGGTGCATAGAATCTGAACCGAAGGTACCGCCTTTGTTTCCTGCCACCGTAACGCCATAGCCGAGGTACTTCGTAGAATATTTATCTGTTCTTAGTGTAGTAGTATCGCGTTTCCATACTATTTTGGTAACGCCGGTACCTGCATTAAGTTTAATGGAATCGCCGCTGCAACCATAACCAGTATGAGTCAATACTGGATTGCCGGCGATTAATTTCTGCGGTATAAGTGATAATGATGCTGCAATTAAGAGAGAAAAAATAAACAACCTTTTAAAAAGCCCGGTAGTTTTTTTAAATTGTAGAGAAATAGCCATAATAGTGTTTTTAGTGTTTTAAGGAAAAGGAAGACCCAACGGAGAAATTTTTGAGGTAGGAAAACCTTTCCAGCTACGAATATAATAATTATTGGATATTCAAGATATTTCTTAAAAAGAAATTAATAAAAAGATATTGCTTGAGGAGATAATTTCTACCTTTTTCCTCTCACTATATACCCCCTTCCACGATCGTAAAGCAGAACTACAAAATTATAAATATCCGGCGTAAATTTCAGGTATAAAAGGCTGATGAGAAAAAGCAGCCCGATAATGATACTCTTGTAAATAATATTGACAATGAAGTGGCTGGTTTCAGGGAGGAAAAGCGATATTAGGAATATAACGGCAATGGTAAGAAGTATTTTCACACTTTCCAGGGTGTAAGGCTGAATACGAAGTTTTTTCCAGACAAAAAAGTATTTGATTATGTTGTAAATAATCAATGCTGCCGCAGTAGATGTAGCTGCCCCTACCATGCCAAGTACAGGTATAAGAAGAGCGTTGTTAAGGAGGGTAAGTCCTACCAAAAGTGTCGTAAAAATTATATCCATGCGGTAATGTTTTGAATTGACTATCAATACCCCGTTAATGCCTGTGGCCATATCAAACAATCTACCTAATGCCAAAATAAGAAATGGATATTTTGCCAAAAGAAAAGCGGGGTGTACCATGCCAAAAAAGCTATCATAATTTACCCATACCATCATAAAAATAAAGCTTCCTATTAGCAGTTGGCTATTACATGAAACCTGGTACAGGTGGGAGATCTTTGCCTTGTCATTTTCTTTAAAAGCCGCGGCAGTAAGTGGAAAAAGAATCTGCAATAAAGCCTTTGCAGGCAAAGCCAGGGACGCAGCCATCAACACAGCCACCCCATAAATACCTGTATCAGCCAGCCCCAAATAAGCGCCAACAAAAAGCAGGTCTATTTTATCAATTAACATACCTGTGGCCCCGCCGAAAAAATTAAAAAGGCCATAATTGAGCATCTGTTTCAAAATGGGCGGCTTAAAGGCTTCTTTATTGGGTTTCAAAAGCAAAGTTTTGTTTCGCCATGTATATAAAAACATCAATATGGAAGTAGAGAAATAAGCGGCAACGTACAGAATAATAAAGGTATGGAAATCGAAAAAATGAAAAATATAAAAAGTGGCGATAGCAACAATTACCAGCCTGATATATACCTCGTTCAGGAATATAGCAACGTTGGTTTTATACTGCGCCCGGTTATACGCATTCAGTATTTCAAAAAGCATACTGCCGATGGCAAGAGGAAATATGAAATAATAGTTTTGGACAAAAAGAAGGGCTTTTTTGCTGTAAATAGCTAAGATTGGCCCCTTTAGAAGAAAAAAGACTAAAGTAGAGACCACCACACCTACCAGCGCCACAGAATAAGCGAAAAAAAGTATGCCGCTATGGCCTTTATTTTCGTTTTTCAGAAAAGGGAAAAAACGCAAAATGACATTCGGCATGCCCAACAGATAAAAAAAAGCAAGCATGGAAGAAAATGGGAACAATATCCTTACAAGGCCATATTGCTCAGGGCTAAGTACCTTGGGCAACAATACAACCATTGTAAAGTACCCAAGCACTACCCCAGCATAATAAATGATGGTGTTATAAATGCCTTCTTTTCTTACTATACCCAAAATCTATTTTTTGATACTGCCCCTTGATTTAATAAGGTATATCTTTATGATGGAGGTTAAGGTCTTCCGGTTTTAGTTTCAAAACCTCTTCGGTGCGCATATCTATCACTTTCATGCCGTGTCTCCCGGCCTCTGCAAGCACTTTCGGGTCATAGATTGAGTTTTGCAAATATCGCACCCCTGTAGTCCTGCTTATAAGGTATTTTAAATATCTTTCCAGGTGCTTGTCCTGTTTGCCATAAGTTATAAACATGGCTGCCCTTTCAGTTTTATCAGGTACAAAAAAGAATTTGGGTATCAGCCTGTAATATTTGGGGTTAATCATATATCTGGAAAATATCCGAAAAAGTTTTGCATGGCCGGAATGGGTGGTCCTTAAATTCCACATAACGAAATCTCCTACCTCTAAAGGCACATTGAATG
>Ga0206827_1159_pt2 | contig 13010 bp, 12 predicted proteins | sample Alteio_BWOrgCont_77_FD_152852 | JGI IMG/M metagenome (GOLD analysis project Ga0206827, IMG submission 152852) | Enriched cells from forest soil in Barre Woods Harvard Forest LTER site, Petersham, Massachusetts, United States -... | ecosystem: Environmental > Terrestrial > Soil > Temperate forest >...
GGAAGACGAGCTCGCGCGGAGCGTTGAAGATGCGGCTTCCGGTGATCTCGCGGTCTTTCGTGTCGATGCTGTTAAGGGCGATTGCGCTCATTCTTTTTCTCCTGTTTCTTGCGTTTGGGATTTTGTAACTCGTGCAGGTACGCATCCAGGCGGTCGAAGCTCTGCTCCCAGAAGCGGCGGTAGTGCTCGACCCAGCCGGCGATGTCCTTGAGCGGGGCGGCTTCGAGGCGGCAGGGACGCCATTGCGCTTCGCGTCCTCGGGCGATGAGACCTGCGCGCTCCAGAACTTTGAGGTGCTTGGAGATGGCGGGCATGCTCATTTCGAAGGGTTCTGCCAGCTCGGTGACGGAGGTTTCGCCGAGGGCGAGCCGAGCGAGGATCGCGCGGCGGGTGGGATCGGCGAGGGCTGCGAAGGTTGTACTCAGGTGGTCTTCCATTTGTATTGAACCGTGTAGTTAATTAACTATTAAGTTAAATAATATGCGGAACGATGAATTGTCAAGTGGATTTCGATTTTTGGACGAACTGATGCGGCGAGGCGGGGAAAGCAGGTCCCTTCTGCAAGCTCAGGGCAGGCTCTTCGATTGCGCGCCTACGGCGCTCCGCTCAGGATGACACGTATTTGTGATTGCCTCAGAGTCTGCAGTTACAGGTATTCGCGTTCCTGGCGGCGGATTTCCTTGTATCGCGCGAATGCCTGCCGGTCGTCTTCGAGGCCGAGCATGTTGCGCCAGGTGCTGCCGCGGTAGGTGTGCTTCATCATTTTGCGGCCGTTGCGCAGGACGAACCACGGGTCGTGCTGGATGACGGGGAGGATGTGGCGGGTCTTCATCCCGCGCTCGCTTCTCCAGCGCAGGTATTCGACCTGATCGGCGGAGAGATGTTTGGTGCGCACGACGGCGGTGGTGCCGTCGTATTCCTCTAAGCGGTCGTTGGTGATGAGTCCCTGCTCGCGGAATTCGCGCGTCATGGGCGTGCGCGGGTAGGGCGTGGGGTGCTGAATGTAGGGCCAGTCGATGTATTTCTTCGCGAATTCCAGGTTGGTTTCGATGGATTCGACGGTGTCGTCGGGACTGCCGACGATGAGGCCGCCGACGACGTACATGTGGTTCTTATGCAGGTAGTCGATGGCCTTCATGGTGGCGTTGCCGACTTTCTTGCCTTTGTCGCGCTCGATGTTTTTCGAAGAGGCGTTGAGGAAGGTCAGGTCGCTTTCGAGGATGTTCTCGATCCCGAGAAAGACGTAGCGGAAGCCTGCTTTGTGCATCAGCGGCGCTAGCGTCTCACCGTGGTTGGCGATAGCTGAGGTCATGCCCTGAACGAAGTAGTCGAGCTTATTGAGGCCGGCTTCAATGATGGCTTTGCAGAGAGCTTCAAAGCGGCGCACGTCGAGAGTGATGTTGTCGTCGACGAGGAAGATGGTTTCGGCGCCGTGGTCGCGCGCATCGCGGATGTCGGCGAGGACGCGGTCAAATGTGTAGGTGTGGAAGTTGCGGCCGCGCATTTCGATGATGGAGCAGAAGCTGCAGTCGAAGGTGCAGCCGCGCGAGGTTTCAATCACGTCCACCTGGCGGCCCATCATCGTGTAGCCCTGCAAGACGCGCGATTTGCGATCGGGCAGGCGGATTTCGTTGTCTTCAAGGCGATGCACTGCGCGGTCGGTGTTGTGTATCCAGCGGCCGTTTTCCTTGTGGGAAAGCCCGGCGATGAAGTGGAGTGCGGATTTCTTTTCTAATGCGCGCAGCAATTCCCGGAAGGTCACTTCGCCTTCGCCGCGCACGATGAAGTCGATGGGCAACGCCGCGTAGTCTTCGAAGGCGAGGCTGGGGTCGTAGCCTCCTACCACGATTTTTGTATCGTGTTTGAGGATGCGGACGAGGTCGGCGATGCGGCCGGCGCTACGGCGCTGGAAGGTCATGACTGACATGCCGACGATGTCGGGCTTGTGCTGCTCGACCAGCTTTGTCACCGTCTCGCGCACTTTGTCCTGGCAGAGGATGAGGTCGGCCACGGCTACGTTGTGATGCGGATCGACATTGCCGGCCAGGGAGACGAGGGCGCCATTGGGCATGCGTATGGCAACCGTCGGCATGTGCTCGAACGAGTCCGGCATGGAGAGGAGAAGGATATTCATTCGATTCTTTCTCGAAAAGCTCCGGAATATGTTTCAACAACGAAAACGGTACGGCCAAGACGTGCACCATTGGTAGCACGATTGAGAGAGAGAATTCAACGGAATAGAGATTTGGGCGGCGAAGCTCAGGAGACAGGAGCCGGCGTTCCGAGCCAGTGGCTCATAGCTTCGGCGGCTTCAGTTAATTTGGGTTCGGCTGCACTGGAAGGGCTGCTGGCTGCGGAATCGGCTGCGGCGATTGCCAGCGTGCTTGGGCTGCTGTTCACAATCTTTACGCTGCCGGAGACCAAAGGCAAGAGCCTGGAGAGTTGCCTACCGAGCGTGCAACGCCGGTGGAGCCGGCGGCTGCATAAGTGTCTGTTCGCCTAAACTATCTGTGACGGAAGTTCACTAACATAGCTAGTGGCGTGATGTTCTATTTGATTATCTGAAGAACTAAGAATCCCAGGTCTCAGAAGCGAGACCTGGGGCACCGGCACCTGGCGATGACTTGGGGCCATGGCGGATCCCAGGCACCGGCACTTCTGTTGTCTCTCTCTCAAGATAAAGCTTGGGGGGCTTCTCTTTCAGTTGGCTCCATCATCGCAGGTCAAGAAGGTCTGTGATGCGCGTCACACCCGCGAGTGCCGCCAGACACAGCCGTGTGTGCTACGGATGGTCGATGCTTGCAGGCGAGAGGAGACTAACAATGGAACACTCAGTAGAAAGCACAGCCGAATCGAGCGCACTCGCAATGCCAAAGCATATTCTGGTCGCAACCGATTTAGCTGACAGCGAGGACCTCATTCCACACGTTATCTCGCAAGCCAAGGCTGGCGGCGCACATGTAACGCTTGTTCACGCCATGCCTTTCGAGTCGGCGCCGATCGTCGCGAAAGCTATTGCTGAGCCGCACAATACAGAGATAGAGCGCGATGTGCGGCTTGTTATGACAGGCATGATGCGTGCATTGGAGTCCCAGGGCATCACCTGCGACTTTGTTTCCAGGCAGGGTCACCCTGCAGATGTGATTCGTGAAGAACTCGCACGCACCGGCGCAGGCAGACTCATCATGGCGACGCACGGGCGTGGAAAGTTGGGACAGTTGGCGTTGGGTTCCGTGGCAAAGGAACTGCTTACGAGCACTGATGTGCCCGTATTCATCGTGGGACCACTGTCTCACACCGCTACTGTCCATTTCACTCCAATCAGGATTCTTCACCTGGTTTCGCTGAGTGGCGATGACCAGAAACGTGTTCCTTTCGCATTTGACGTAGCTAAGAATTACGGGGCTGAACTCACATTGCTGCACGTACTCGACCCGGATGTGAAAGACGCCATGAATCCAGAGCGCACGTTCAAGTGGGCACAGAACGCCCTGGCCGCACTGGTGACCCGCACTTCTGAATTGACACCGCGCGTTCGGACCCGCGTCGAGGCTGGCAATACGGTCGATGAAATCGTACGCGTCGCCTCACAAGAAAAGACGGACTGGATCCTTATGGGCGTCGGTGGAAGATTCACGTCCACGCGATTCCTGGACAGCACCGCGTACAAAGTACTTGCGTCTGCCCCTTGTCCCGTACTGACTCTGCGCCACGAACAGCGGAAGGGCGAGGACAAGGTTAGGATGCAGGAGAGGATTTCGTTGATCGTTGGATAGCTGCAACCCCATCCTGACTCCGTCAGGATGGGGCACCCATGTTTGTTGCTATTTTGCGGCGGCTTCCAGGGTCGAAGCGGCGCGGTTGATGGCTTCGGTTAGCACGGTGAGCTGGGCTGAGCCGCGCGCGCCGTCCTTCGCGTCGATGGCCTCGTTCACGCCGGGGATGACGACGGCGGCGTAACCGGTGTATTCGCCGGGGGCGTAGATGGTGTGCTTGAACCATGGGCGGTTGGGCAGGCCTGCAGATGAGAGCATGTCGGCTTCTACCTGGCGCAGTTGCGCGTTTAATTCGGTTGGGTTGGCGGGGATGCTTTGCTGCTTTTTGTGGACCGCTTCGGCGGCGGTGGTGAAGCGCTTGGCGGCGGCGAGGGCTGGGGCGAAGTCGAGGCCTGAGACTTTGGCGTCATCGGCTTTCTTCTTCGCTGTGTCGAGGTACTCAGTGATTTCTTTGCCGTAGGTGGTGTAGTCGTAGGGGAGCACGTCGGTGTCGGCCATGTGCAGCACTTCGATGCCGAAGACGCGGGCTTGCTGCTGCTCATAGACGAAGGTTGGGTCGGCGTTCTTGATGAACCAGTTGTAATTGTCGAAGACGGAGTGGTAGACGCCGTAGGGGCCACTGGAACCTATGTCCGTGGACGGCACGCCGAGGTGCTGGATGAAGGGTGTGTAGTCGGAGCCGCTGCCGAGATCGCCAATTTCAACGTCTGGGTTCTGATGCGCGCCCTGGCCCAGGTGTTCGTTTGCGGAGTGGCGGCGCGATTCGCCTTCTGCCTGGCTCTTCTTCCATTGGTCATAAACGTCACCGCCTTTGGCGGCGGGGACTTCTTTCGTGACTTCGCGCACGAAGTCTTTTAGCGAGGGAACGGCGGAGGCGTCGAAATTCGGTCCGGCTACGCCTACGTCGGTGTTGAAATAGGCGACGGCGTGGCCGAGGGCTGCGGCGTTGTCTTCAGCCCATTCGGTTGAGCCGATGAGGCCTTCTTCCTCCGCGTCCCAGCTGCCGAAGATGATAGTGCGCTTCGGCTTCCATCCTGTTTTGAGCAGTTCGCCGATGCCGTGGACGGCTTCTAACATGGCCGCTGTCCCGCTGTTGGGATCGACCGCGCCGTAGACCCAGGCGTCGCGATGATTGCCAGCGACGACCCAGTCATCTGGCCATTCGGTTCCGGGGATCTTGCCGATCACGTCCCAGATGTCGCGGTAGGCGAAGTCCTGCTTGAGCACCATGTGGACTTTTACGCCGCCGGGTCCGGCATGGTAGGTGAAGGGCAGCGCGCCCTGCCATTCATGCGGAACTGTGGGGCCGGTCAGCGCTTCGAGAATGGGCGCGGCATCGTGGTAGGAGAGAGGCGTCGACGGAATCTGCGGCATGTTGGGCGCGGTTGCCGGGTTCAGGCGCTTCGATTCCGGCAGGTCTGGCGTGGAAGCGGCGCCGGGCGTGCTGGCGTCACCGGGATACTTGAACAGGTACTGGACAGCGCCACGCTGAACGCCGGTGGCGGGCCGGTAGGGGCCTTTGGGGTACATGTCGCCGCGGAAGTAGCCGTCGTCGGCGGGATCGGAGTAGATAATGACGCCGGCCGCGCCGCGCTCCTGCGCGATGTAGACCTTTACGCCGCGGAAGTTGCCGCCGTAGCGAACGAGGACGATTTTGCCCTTGACGCTGATGCCGAGGTCGTCGAGCTTTTTGAAGTCTTCGGGGCGGCCGTAGTTGGCGTAGACCACTTCTGCGGTGACATCTCCTGAGGGCGATGACCCGTTGAAGGGGGTGACGACGCGCGGGTCGTCATCGAAGGGGTCGCCTTCGACGTGCTCAGGCGTTGGGCCGGTCATCAGCACTTTACCGTTGGCGTCGGTTGCGGTGACGTGGATTTCTTTGGGCAGGTTCATCCACGCCTTGTAGGTCACGATGGAGGTGTCGAGGCCGGCGGCCTTGAATTTTTCTGCGACGAAGAGGGCGGTGTCGTGGTCTTCCTTCGATCCGGCGATGTGCGGCGCGGCCGTCAGCGTCTTGAGTTCTTCGCCGGCGAGCTTTGCGTCGGGCACGGCGAGGAACTGCTGGTCGATCTTGGCCTGAGCGGAGAAGTCGCGGTAGCCGAATGCGGACTGCGGCATGCCGGAGTTTTGTGCGGGCAGGGAAATAGCGAGCGCCGAAAGGCAGAGGCAACTGGCAAGAGCGCGACGGTTCAAAAAGGCTGCTCCTTGAATTGATCGGATGAAACAGTGTGTAAAACTCAAAGATTACACTAAGAGACGGGGGGAAATAGCCGATCAGGACTCGGATTCCGTTTGCCTCTTTCCCAACACATCCTGACAACTTTTTACAACTTGTGACAGATGGCTGGCTGAAATGTGCGGCATTCTGGGAAAGACCTATGCCGATGTTGAAAACACGATGTAGACGGTTAGAGAGCGAGCGGAGCCTTGGCTAGAGAGACTGCGCAGGCCGAGCTCGATCCTGAGCTAAATGCTGATCTTGCGCTGGAGTTGCCAGTTACAGGAAAGCGCTGGCCGACTATCGTTCGTGCGCTGCGGAATGAGGATTACCGGCTCTTCTGGGGCGGATGTCTGCTTTCGAACATCGGCACCTGGATGCAGAACGTGGCCCAGGGCTGGCTGGTGCTGGAGCTTTCGAACTCATCGTTCTGGCTGGGAATGGTAGGGTTCGCGGCGGCGTTTCCTTTCCTGCTTTTTACGCTGCTTGGGGGCGTGATTGCCGATCGCGTAAGCAAGCGCCATTTGCTGATCGCGGCGCAGGCGGGGCAGATGATCCTTGCGTTTGCGCTCGCGGGGCTGACTTATTTCAAGGTCATCACGATCGATCAGCTGGCGCTGATTGCCTTTCTGGTGGGCATCTCGAATGCGATTGGTGCGCCTGCGTACCAGGCGATGGTGCCGCGACTGGTTCCTCCGGAAGACCTGCAGAATGCCATTGCGCTGAACTCGGCACAGTTCAATTTGTCGCGCATTATCGGGCCGACGCTGGGCGGCTATGCGATGGCGTGGTTCGGTATGGCGGGGAATTTTCTGCTGAACGGCTTCAGCTTTCTGGCGGTGCTGTGGCCGCTGTTTCGCATGCGGTATCCGGTGGAGAAGCAGGAGCGGCACACGAGCGTGTTGCAGAGCCTGCGCGATGGCATTGCTTATGTGCGGAAGTCGCCACAGATGACGGCGATTGTGATGCTGATTGCGAGCGCGAGCCTGTTTCTGCTGCCCTTCATTACGTTTATTCCTTACTTTGCGAAAGACGTGCTTAAGGTTGGCGAGCGCGGGCTGGGCTTTCTGATGGCGTGTTCGGGGATTGGCGCGTTAATGGCTGCTGTCGTTGTTGCGTCGTTCCCGCGGATTCGCTGGCGCGGGCGAGTCATTGTCTTTTGCGGTTTGTTCGTGATGACGGCGGTGATCGTCTTCTGCTATTCGCGCATCTTTGCGCTGTCGGCGGCTATGTCGTTCTGCGAGGGCTTTGGCATGATCATCAGCCTGTCGACGGTGAACGTGACCATGCAGCAGCTTTCAAGCGATGAGATGCGCGGACGAGTGATGAGCATCTATGCGACGAGTTTTCTGGGACTGCCGCCTGTGGGGTGTCTGGTCATCGGCGAGCTTTCGCGGCATATGCCGACGGAGCACGCCATCGCTGCCATGACTGGCCTGGCGATGGTGTGCTACCTCGGTTTCTTTTTGCGGTCGAAGCCGCTACGTGAGCTGGATTAGCTAAGGTTGTGCGGCGCGGCGACGGCGGCCGCTCATCAGATAGACAGTGGCTCGCGGTTCAAACAAAGGATCGCCAGCGGTTTCGATGCCGTCCACGCGCGGGATCGGGTCGAAGATGATCTGGCGCTGCTCGGCTTCGTTGTTCGGAGTGAGCGCGTCCAGGGTGATTTCCCCAAACTTCACTTGCTTGCGGTCTTCCGGCCATTGGACTGTGGAGTCGTCGACGACATCGCCTTCTTCCGCCAGCTGGACGAAAATCTGGAATTTGATGGGCCCGGCTGCGACTCTTTCCTTTAGTTCATCGAAGAGGTAGTTCGGGCCCTTGGCAGCAGCGGCTTCTGCGTCCAGATATTCTGTCCCGAGTTCAGGGACGATGCGATAGCGGCCGTTGCGGACGGCTCTATCGGCATTGATGAATTTGAAGGCGCTGACGGCGAAAAAGTGTTCCTTGGCAAAGCTTGTGGGAAGGGGCTTGGGCATTTGCACATAGGCGAGCGTAGCCGGATGTGTGCCGAGGAATGCTTCGACCGGATTCGGGTGCGGAGAGTCCGGGGTAGTGGCAGCAACGGCGTGAAGGAATTCGACGAGTTCCTCGGCGGTGCGGGTGGGGAAGCCGTTGGCGGAGTGGCTGACGATGTCAGTGTGGACGTGCTCGCCCAGATGGAAGCGGAGAGCGAAGCCGTGAGGGCTGGCTCCCTGGGGATCGTTGTCGGGGACGACCGGGACACCGGCGGAATCGGAGAATCGCACGGAGACGGGCGTAGACGTGTTTTGGATGTGGGATGCGCGGGTCAGGGATGCGGCTTCTGGTGCGGGCACGAAGGTTCCTGTTAACAGCGCGCCCTTCGCGTGCGCGGCGCGGTAGCCGGGGTAGGGGCCGTGAAATACGGTGTCGAATGCCTGCAATATGTCTTTACCTAGAGCTAAGGCTTTTTCATCTGTGGGGAGCGGCATTGCTGGGTTCCTCCGGATAATTTTCAGAATAGCTTTTCACTGTACCTGCAAATGATGCAGGGCGTATTACGAAGTCGCAAAAAACTGGTGAGGTGGGGCGGCTATGTAATACCTCCCGAGGCCGAGATGTTAAATGTCGCGAATAGTTGCTGCTGGGATGGCTAACTTTCTGCCGCTTCCTTGAGAGCGCGCACGGAGACTTGGTTCAGATTTCGCGAGGCTTAGGAGCGTGCTCTTCAACTTTATGTTTGTTGAAGGCACTGATCAAATGCAACTTTTGCCTTTGGCCCATGCTCTGAGACGTAGAATTCTTGGGCGCAGGCGGAGCATCGACCGCGGGTAAACGGTCCAGATTCTGACTTGAGCACGCGCAGATTCGCTATCGGCATATCCTTAATGATTCCACTATCGACTTGGCCGCATCGTTAAGTCCCATAGAAATTTGAAACTGCATCCCTACAGAATCCTGACTACGCCACCAACTGAGTGCAGTGCGAGCAACGTTTTGCATCGAGGGGAATATCGCTCAGACATTGCGGGCAGGGGTGGGTTTTGGGCGGTTCGGCTTTGGCAGGGAAGAAGCGGGCCATCAGCTTGTTGATGGGCAATACGAAGAAGAAATAAACCGATGCGGCGATCAGCAGGAAGGAAATGAGCTGATTCAGGAAATTGCCGTAGGTGATTTTACCTCCGTTGATTTCGAGAACGAGGTAGGAGAAGTCGGGCTTGTTGAAGATTGCCGCAATCAGCGGGTTGATGATGTCCTTCACCAGTGAGTTGACGATGCCCGTGAAGGCCGCACCGATGACGACTGCTACCGCCAGATCCACAACATTGCCGCGCAGAATGAATTCACGGAATCCCTTTAGCATGTCTGTTTCCTCCGGTATCGCAATACGCTGACATGCTACCGCACAACCGCTTAACATTGGGGACGGGAATATGTGGTGATCTTGTGCTTGTCCGACCGGTTGCGTTTGTCGGAAGCGTTGCGCGTCCAGTATTCTGCTGATTGCTCCGGGCGAAGCGGGGCGCATAAAGAGCGGGAGAAGTAGTGAGGAAAGTTGTAACGAGCGCGGACGAGGCGGTGCGGGATATTCCCGAAGGTGCGACGATTATGATCGGTGGTTTCGGGCTGTGCGGCATCCCCGAAGGCCTGATTGAAGCGCTGGTGCGCCGCGGCGTGAAGGGATTGCGCACTATCAGCAACAACATGGGAGTCGATGGGTACGGCATGGGGAAGATGCTGGAGTCGGGCATGATCACGTCGCACACTGGCAGCTATGTTGGCGAGAATAAGCTGCTCGAGGGCAAGGTGCTCAAGGGAGAGCTAGATCTGACGCTCCTTCCCCAGGGAACGTTGTCAGAGCGTATTCGCGCGGGCGGTGCCGGGATTCCGGCGTTCTTTACGCCGGCCGGTGTCGGAACGCTGGTGGCGGAAGGCAAGGAGGCGCGCGAGTTCGATGGCAAACCGTATATTCTTGAGCGCTGGCTGCGCGCTGATTTTGCGCTGGTGAAGGCATGGAAGGGCGATACCTCTGGGAATCTGGTGTATCGAAAGACGGCGCGGAATTTCAACCCGATGATGGCAACGGCTGCGAAGATCACAATCGCGGAAGTGGAGCAGCTGGTCGAGCCCGGGGAGATCGATCCCGATCACGTTGTCACGCCCGGGATATACGTGAAGCGCATCCTGCAAGGCACCTGCGAAAAGCGGATTGAGCGCAGAACTCTGCGCAAGGCATGAAAATCGGGCTTGCGTTTTCGTGGCCATCTATTGAGATAGCTGGTATGTGATGCGGACTACTTGGCGCGTAGTAGATGACTTCCCGGGGCCCCGGTGATCCCAACCTCAATCGTTTCTTACCTGCTTTGGAGCTACCCAGTGCTGCTGTTTTTGCTCGACCACGTCCGTCTTCTCAGCATTCTGTGTCTTGCAATCGTCGCGTTTCTCCGGGCGCTGTTCGTGCCGAGAGACGTTGATCGCTGCGCGTGGCTAGTTTTCATCGCGGCAATATCCGCCCCGATGTCGGCAGGCGTGAACTTATTCCTCCGTTATCTTGGGACAGTGAACTTGCCACGATACGACCTATACGCCGCATCCATTGATCGTTACCTCGGCAACCCTAGCTTTGTGATTGGACAGTTTCTGATCCATCACGTCGGACTGGCTTGGTTTGTGAATTTTGCCTACGCCGGCGTGTTCGAAATCATGATTCTGACGCTCGCCTCCTACTTGTGGCTCCGTCCGATGAACGAGGCGTGGCTCGTTGCCCGTACGTTCTTGATGAATGTGTGTTTCGCGGTTCCCCTTTACTGCCTGATTCCGGTGTCTGGTCCGATCTATGCTTTTCCCGGATTCCCATTCGCAATGCCGGGACACTTCACTCCTCATCCCATCACCATTTCGGCCGGACCGAATGGCCTGCCCGCCGCGCCGAATGGCATCCCCTCGGTGCATACGTCATCGGCTCTGCTCATCGTGTGGTTTACCTGGCGTTGGAAGTGGGGACGTGTAGTAGGGCTGTCGTTTCTGGTGCTGACCATCGTTGCGACTCTGGGTATGGGTGAACATTATGTCGTGGATTTGATCGCGGCTGTCCCTTATGCCGCGATCATTCTTCGGTTCGGGATTGGTAACACCGTCCGCAACGCCACTAGTGAGTTCGAGCGCTTGCGTCTGGCGATAGATTCCTGGACCCGCGAGCCAAGTTTCTCGGAATAATTCTGGTCGGGGCCTCGTACCTTGTCCGATGGAGCACTGCCATTTAGCCGGATATTCGCTAGTGTGGGGCCTGCATTTGCCGAATCTGCTCTTGCAACTGTGAGCAGAGACCGCGGTATTTGAGGACAAAGCGGGCATCAGCGAGTAGCGCTATGGCTGCGATGAAAATGGCCGCCGCCAGCAGCCATTTGTGAATTAGTCCCGCAGCTTTTGGCGCCTGCCTGAAAGACAGCGCGATTGCAAACGCGGCGAGCGTCGCGCACACCGTCATGGATGGAAGGCGGTCGCAGTAGATTCCTTCTGACCCGCGTGCGAGCCAGGCCGATGCGGCTGCAATCAATACGGACAGGACGAGAGTGACGAGGGCTCTGGATTTGAGTTGAGGCATAACAGGGGGCGCTGCCGATGATGATGGGCAGCGGTGTGTTCAGGCGGACATTTCCTTTAGCTGTGGGCTGATCTTCAACGGAGCTTCGGTGGCCTGCTGGACGTCGTCGACGCTGAGTCCGGGAGCGATCTCTTCGAGCACCAGACCCTGGGTGGTTACACTGATCCAGGCCATTTCTGTGGCGATCGTGTCGACAACTTTCAGGCCGGTGATCGGCAGGGTGCAATGGTTCAGGATTTTGGGCCGGCCGTCTTTGGTGGTGTGCTCCATGGCTACGATGACCCGGCGCGCGCTGGCGACGAGGTCCATGGCACCGCCCATGCCCTTGACCATTTTTCCGGGGATCATCCAGTTGGCCAGGTTGCCCTCCTGATCGACCTCCATGGCGCCCAGGATGCTGAGGTCGATGTGGCCGCCACGAATCATGGCGAAGGAATCGGCGCTGGAGAAGTAGGATGTACCGGGAAGCTCGGTAACGGTTTCTTTGCCGGCGTTGATCAGGTCGGGATCTTCCATGCCTTCAAGAGGATATGGACCGACCCCAAGCATGCCGTTTTCCGACTGCAGCACCACTTGGACGCCCGGCGGGACATAGTTGGCTACGAGCGTCGGCATGCCGATGCCAAGATTGACGTAATAGCCGTCCCGCAGTTCACGCGCGACGCGCTTGACGATACGCTCACGCTTTTCGATTTCCTTTAGTTTGCCGGCCGTCAGTACAGTGGGGTTCGATAAAGTAGACATAGTGGACGTTTTGTCGATGCCTCCGGCATTTTTCAATCTTCGGGCGCGGTCCCTGGTCCGCGGAACCATTCTAGTCCTTGGAAGCCTGGTGATGTCGTTTCTCATGTCGGGCTTTCCCAATGCGCGGCCTTCTTTGAAACTTCTTCTTCCGGCCTTCCTCGCTCTATACGGAACCTACGACACGGCCCGCTGTCTGCGGCTGCGCTGGAGTTTTTATCACGGCGGTGTGCTGCTCTTGCTCTACATGGACGTGATGGCGCTGGCGATGATCTTTTTCCTGTTGCTCTATCCGTACGAGGGGTGGATCCAGTGACGTTGCGAAAAGGATGCTCGCGTCGTGTCAAAAGTTCATGTGAGCCGGTAAATCCTACAACACCAGGAGCTGTGCGGGTTGTATAGGCTGTCTCGCTATCCGGTACGATTGACAGGTTTACGTCAGCCGGACTAGCGTGGCGACATCGAAAGCCACACTCCAAATATCGACTAAATATTCATTCCCAAAATGGGAATCGCAGATAACGTTCGGCACATCAATTAGTTACCTGCCCGAGTAACTAAGGATGTAATAGCTTTGCAGGAAGTCGTATCCAAAAACGTAACAAGTTATTGTTTCCAAAAGGGTTCCGATCGTCTATTTTTGGCATAAAGAGTGCTCTATTGAGTTGTTCCTCTGTAATCGGGATGTGTCCCTTGGGCGTCAATAGGC
>Ga0206827_1170_pt1 | contig 12915 bp, 10 predicted proteins | sample Alteio_BWOrgCont_77_FD_152852 | JGI IMG/M metagenome (GOLD analysis project Ga0206827, IMG submission 152852) | Enriched cells from forest soil in Barre Woods Harvard Forest LTER site, Petersham, Massachusetts, United States -... | ecosystem: Environmental > Terrestrial > Soil > Temperate forest >...
AGCGACAAGCGCGTAGATCGATCGAGGACAGGGCAACAGTCCTACAATAACCCGAAGCGTGATCGGCTTGTTTTGACGGAGGTCCGGATGTCAGATGACTTGGTTGGATTGGTGGCCAGAAGGATCGAGCATGATTGTTTATGGTAGAAATATTCAGATCCAAGGCCGATTAGTTCGTATCGGCAGACTTGATGGGGACAAGTACAAGTTTCTGGACGATCCCGACCAGATGTTAGCTGGCCTGCGTAAATCGCCTCCGCGAGTTGACATTTTCACTTTTATGCAGAAACTGCCCGACACGTCACCGAAGTATAACTATCCCATGGAATGGGATAATCTGGCTGTCCTTCCGGTTTCGACATTCGAAGATTGGTGGACGAAGCAAATTGGATTCAAAGCGCGCAACAAAGCGAAACAAGCCTCGAAGAAGGGAGTAATTGTCCGTGAAGCGTCGTTTGATGATGCCCTTGCGCTAGGAATATGGGAGATCTACAGCGAAAGCCCCGTACGCCAGGGAAGGCGGTTTCCGCACTACGGCAAGAGCTTTGACCAGGTGCGCCGGATGAGCTCGACATTTCTCGACACAAGCATCTTCATTGGCGCGTATCTCGACGAGAAACTGATTGGTTTCATCAAACTAACTACGGATGACGGCGGAACGCAAGCCGGCATGATGCACATCGTCTCAATGATCCGGCACAGGGACAAGGCACCTACAAATGCCCTTGTTGCCCAAGCGGTTCGATCGTGCGCGGATCGCGGAATTTCGCACCTGGTGTATTCGAATTTCGCTTACGGGAAGAAGGAGCGAAGCAGTCTGAGCGATTTTAAGGAACGCAACGGGTTCCAACGGATCAATCTCCCTCGCTATTATGTTCCTCTGACCGGCATGGGTTGGGCCGCTTTTCGCATGGGCCTGCACCACAAGTTCGTTGACCGCCTTCCCGAGTCCGTGCTCGTCAAGGCGCGCGACTTTCGGTATTCATGGTACAAGTTCCGGTTCCCGGCCTTGGAACAAGATACATAAACGGAGCCAAGGCATGCCGGGAATCGTTGGACTAATTACAAAAAAGCCACGTGAGTGGGCGGAGCAGCAACTCGCCCGTATGATCGAGCCCCTTCTCCATGAGCCTTTCTACGTAAAGGGAATGTGGGTTGACGAGCCCATGGGAGTATATGTCGGGTGGGTGGCGCGCGAGAAGTCTTTCGCTGACAGAATGCCCATTCGCAATGAACGGGATGACGTCATACTCATCTTTTCAGGAGAGGACTATCCCGAACCGGGCACTGCTCGCCGCGTCAAGGAGAGAGGGCACGGATGCGAAGACACCGGGCCTTCCCATTTGGTCCATCTTTATGAAGACGACCCCAATTTTTTCAAGAACCTGAATGGGCGCTTCCAAGGTCTGGTGGCCGATCGTACGCGCGGCACGGTAACTTTGTTCAACGATCGTTTTGGCTTGCAGCGGGTTTACTTCCATGAGGCCCCGGACGCGTTCTATTTTTCTGCGGAGGCTAAGTCGATCCTGGCAGTTCGGCGCGAACTGCGTAGCGTGGATCCGCGCGGGCTTGGCGAATTTATCGCCTGCGGCTGCGTTTTGGAGAACCGCACGCTTTTTAAGGGCATATATGTCCTGCCGCCTGCCTCGGCTTGGAGTTTTCGAGGCGGCACCCTTGATGAGAAGGCCGCTTACTTTGAACCGCGCGAATGGGAAGAACAAGAGCCGCTTGATGCCGAAAGCTACTATGATCATCTGCGCGACGCCTTCACGACCAGTCTGCCGCGGTATTTCAATGGCGGGGAGCGTGTCGGCGTCTCGCTTACAGGCGGCCTGGATACACGCATTATCATGGCATGGCGCAAGGCTGCGGCAGGTTCGCTGCCCTGCTACACCTTCGGTAGCATGTACCGTGAGAATCAAGATGTCTATCTAGCCCGGCGCGTGGCGGAAATCTGCAGGCAGCCTTACCAGGTCGTCACTGTCGATGGGACGTGCCTGGCGCGATTCCCGCATTATGCTGAGCGCACTCTCTATCTGACCGACGGATGCGTGGATATTAGCCGGTCCGCGGACCTGTATAACAATGAAATGGCGCGGCAGATTGCGCCGGTGCGAATGGTCGGAACATTCGGCAGCGAAATCATTCGCGGTGCCGTGATGTTCAAGGCCGTCATGCCGTCGTCGGATATTTTCCGGCCGGAGATTCTCGCTCAGGTTTCGCGCGCAGCTGAGACTTACCACGATCAATTGCGTGGCCATCGGACGAGCATGGTGGCCTTCCGTCAGCCGGCGGCGTATCACTTCGGCGTGCTGATGCTGGAGCAAACGCAGCTGACGCTTCGTTCACCCTATCTGGATAATGAAATCGTACGAACAGTGTTCCGGGCTCCGCGTGTTGAAAGCGGCGAGGACGTGAGGTTGCGGCTCATTCGTGATGGCAGCCCAGCGCTGGCCCGGCTGCGCACGGATCGCGGTCTCGGCGGCTCGAACCGTCTCGCCTCGGCAATCAATAGGGGTTATTTGGAATTCACGTTCAAGGCTGAATACGCCTATGACTATGGCATGCCGCAGTGGGTTGCCAAAGTAGATCACGCTTTTGCTCCATTTCATTTAGAGCGTCTGTGGATGGGCCGTCATAAGCTGTTTCACTTTCGGTGGTGGTATCGGACCATCCTTGCAAAGTATGTTCAGGAGATGCTGCTCGACTCCCGAACGCTGACCCGTCCTTACTTGAATCGAAGCGCCGTCGAGGCAGTCGTCAGCGGCCATATAAAGGGAAATCGTAACTACACCACGGAGATTCACCGGCTTCTTTCACTTGAACTGCTGCACCGGCTTTTCTTGGATGCCGCATGAAATCTATGCAGAGAATGCGCGGTTGGACTAGGCTTGATCGAACCGTGCGGGTTATTCCAGATGTAGCCTTCAGGTGTGCGAGAGTGTGGTTCAGATGATCACGGAATCCATTGCCGCCAACGGCCGTTTGAAGGTGGAACATGGCGCCACATCCCATCGTATTCCCGCGTTCGATTTCACTAAGGGGGTACTGGTGTTATTCATGGTGCTCTATCATTGGCTGAACTACTTTTATGGACCGCAGGGCGAAATTTATAAGTATCTGCGATTTCTAACTCCTTCCTTCATCTTTATCACCGGACTCCTGATCTCTCATGTGCATTTCGCGAAGTACGGAGTTGGCAGTCCCAAGCTGTCGGCGCGGTTATCCGTGCGAGGGATTAAACTTTTAGCCGTATTCGTCGCATTGAATATCGTGGTTAGTTTTGTTGTGCCGTCTTCATTTGTCAGGGACATGTCGTCGGGTCAAGCGGCATTGGAAAATTTGGGCACCATTTTTCTCACAGGTGGCATTTCTAATAGTGCATCTGGGAAGATCGCTGCATTCGCGATCTTGGCCCCAATCAGTTATCTTCTCGTGCTATCGTCGTTGTTATCGATCGCGTGCCAATTCTTCAAGTACACCTTTCATGCGGTATGTGTCTTGTCGCTGCTCTGTATGGTCTTTTTGGATTTACACCACATTCAAAGCCCAAACATGGAACTCGTCACAATTGGCTTGCTTGGCGTCGTTTTCGGCTTCGCTTCGCGGAATGAGGTTCAAAAAATAGTCAGTCACCCATGGTCGCTTGTGTCAGCTTATTGCGTTTACCTGGTCGCAATAACGATCTGGGATGTTTCATTTTACGTGCAAATGTTGGGCGCCTGCCTGACAACTGCACTCATTTACGTGGTAGGCGTGCATACGACGAGAGACTCAAGTCGAATGCAATCCCATATCGTACTTCTGGGCAAATATTCGCTCTTTGGTTATATCTCACAGATCGCGATTCTCCAGTTCTTGAGAGTAAGTCTGAGGCACATCAATAGTGGGCCCATCATTCTCGCTGCAACCTTTGTTGCAGGGTTCGCTCTCACCATGATTTCTGTTGAGGCAATGGATCGCGGGAGGGCACGATCAAAGACCATTGACTCTGCTTACAGGGCGATTTTCGCCTAGTCGTTTCTAAGACCTCCTAATGCCAGAAGCAGGCTTACAGCATGAAGGTACGGTGCTTGGACCTTCGTCGGCGCGGCACTCCGCGATATGATTCAGAACCATGAGATTCGAACACGTCGCTCCCTGGTGAAATTGGGAACGCGTGAGCGCGCTGTCGAGGGAGTATAGAATGGGCTTTCCGCTCGCGTTCCTCGTATTTGCCGGCGGGACGGCGGGTCTATTCTATCTCGATCGCGATAATTCCGTTCGGAGCGCAAAGGCTCTCTGGCTGCCAGTCATATGGCTTTGGATTGTCGGGTCAAGACCAGTCTCTTCGTGGCTGAGTATTTGGTTTGGGATTGGCGGCGGTACGGCGGGCCAAGGACTTGATGCACAACTGGACGGCAGCCCGATTGACGCGATTGTTTTCATGGCCCTTTTTGTTGCCGCTATCGCAGTACTCCTCCGGCGGAAGCAACGGCTACCTTTGCTGCTGAAAGCGAGCTTCCCGCTCCTGATCTATTTTCTCTATTGCCTCGTCAGCTGCGCGTGGTCGCCTTTTCCGGACGTAGCATTCAAGCGCTGGATCAAGGACGTTGGTGACTTGGCAATGGTGCTCGTCGTTGTGACAGATCCAGAACCGATAGCAGCGCTCTCTCGTCTCTTCTCCCGCGTGGGCTTTATTCTACTCCCCGCTTCCATCCTATTAATCCGGTACTCCGCGTTGGGCTCCGCATACGACCCAAGTGGAAATCCAATGTACACCGGAGTGACGACCAACAAGAATACGCTCGGCCTCATCACGTATGTTATTTCGCTGGGGGCATTGTGGAGCCTTTTCAACCTGCTCCGTGCCAAACGTCGCCCCAATCGAGGACGACAACTGCTAGCTCGAGTAGTCCTGCTCGCATTCGGAGTCGCCGTTCTTCAACAGGCGCACTCAGCCACCTGCATCGCCTGCTTTATACTTGGCACCGCCCTAATGCTGGCGACAAGTCTGCCCTTCATGAGACGTCGTCCTGGAAGAGTTCATGCACTGGTTCTGACGATTCTGCTTTCAGGAGGCATTACCATGCTTTTCGGCGGACAAGCGACGGTTACGGGCGCATTAGGCAGGGATGCAACTTTCAGCGACCGCACAGAAATCTGGAAGGCTGTGATTCCAATATGTCCGAATCCAGTTGTCGGTGCCGGGTTTGAGAGCTTTTGGAACGGCTACGGCAAATATGTCAAGGGAGGTCTCTCGAAATACGAGAGAGGGCTCAACTCAGCGCACAACGGTTACATCGACGTCTACCTCAACCTCGGGTTGGTTGGAGTGGCCTTGATCGCGGCTCTTCTAATCAGCGGCTATGGGCAAGCCTGCGCCGGATTTCGCCGCAACCCTGCGGTTGGCAGCCTGATGCTGGCCTATGTTGCCACCGCTTCGATTTACAGCATAACTGAGGCCGGCTTCAGGATCCTGACACCCACTTGGTTCTCTCTCCTTCTCGTTCTTGTTGGCTCGCGAAGCATTGCTTCCAGCGTCAGTGTGGAATTAGGGAAAGGCTCGGTGGCGACCCAGTCAGTAGTGGCATCAAATCCTCGACTAATCGTGAGTTCGCTTAGTTAGCTAAGAGACAGGAAGCAAAACCACTTTCGATTCCTGTGAAGCTTCTCAGCCTATGACCGCAAATATTCCGAGTTCCTGAAGTGTTGATGCCGATATCAAAAGTCAGACTGTTTTGTACCTTGACAAGCGTGGCCGTGGCTAAGAAACCTCACTCCCGTCGATGATGGGTGGTTGGATTTGCGGGTAGCACTATCGGCTTCTTGGGCCTTTCATTGATACGCGTGTCGGCCTAATTTTATCGATTGCTATGAGCGGCCCTTGGCGTGCATTAGCCGCTGACCTGAACATCGCGGAGCGTTCATGTCGAAGGTTGCTGGAGAAGCGACTGCAGATTAGTCCGCCCTCCCATCCAAGCTTGAAAAGAGTCATTCACAAGAGGAATATAGGTGAGTCGATTGAGGATATTGCTGTTAGCGCCTGATGCCAACCCAGAGTCCATCAGCCTTGCGCTGGAGGGCTATTCTCACGGTGAAGCCCTCGCTCAACTCCATGCTGTGACGCTTGTCGCACGTTCGTGCAACGAGGAGGCCCTGCGCCGCACGCAGGCGCCCTTTCATGTCATTGAGGCGATCGGCATGCCGTGGCTTGATCGCATCTATGCCTGGAGTTTACGTTGGATATTCAAGGATAATTACCACAGCCGTGCCTTGACGCCCTTCCTCTATCCGTTTTCTCTTGCTTTTGAATGGCGAGCCTGGCGACGCATGCGAACTCGGATAATCGCAGGTGAGTTCGATATCGTGCTGCGCCTCTTGCCAGCAAATCCGGTTTTACCCAGTCCGTTCCCGTTCCTTTTGCGGAACTGTTCCGTGCCCTTCGTGATCGGGCCGATCAACGGCGGCCTGCCTTGGCCACAGGGTTTCAGCCAGGCCGATAACCAAAAGTCATGGATTGACAACCTGAGGGATCTGTACCGATTCCTGCCCTTTGCTCGATCTACCTATCGCAGGGCGGCTGCGATCATAGCAGGTTCATCGCAAACTTATGCCGAGTTTGCCACCTATCGCGACAAGCTTTTCTTTGTCCCGGAGAATGGGGTCAGCCGTTCTCTTTGTTCTGGCAACGTGCGACCCTGTGAGGATGACAGCAAACTTGAGTTGATTTTCCTCGGTGCTCTGGTGCCTTATAAGGCTTGTGATCTCGCATTGCGCGCAGCGGCGCCCTTTTTGCGAAGCGGTTTAGCCCACTTTACCGTGGTCGGTGATGGCCCGGAGCGGAATCGCCTTGAACAGCTAACGAACTCACTTGGAATCGAGGAGTCGGTGTCATTCTGCGGAATGCTGACTCATACGGAAGCCATGCAGCGTTTACGGTCGGCAGACGTGATGGTATATCCATCGGTGCGCGAATTTGGTGGAGCTGTAGTCGTTGAGGCTCTGGCGGCGGGTGCGGTACCCTTTGTTGCGGACTTCGGCGGACCCGGAGACACTGTTCGTCCTGACGTCGGGTTTAAGGTGCTTCTTACCAATGAAAGCGACGTGGTGTCGCAGATGGAAGGGTTTCTGGGGGAGCTCGTACACAATCGGAACCTGCTCCACCAGTTGCGAGAGCAAGGCATATCCTACGTGCGGGAATGCTTAACCTGGGAGGCGAAGGCGCAGGCCGTTACTCGAGTCCTGCAGTGGGTCGTGCGGCAGGGCCCGAAGCCAGACCTTCCGCCGCCAAAGCTGTTGGCTGTTGGTTCCGCTACACCATAAATCACCGCATGTTAGCAGTTCAACTTGGTTAGCAAAGGGGGACATTTAATGGCACGCCCGTGGAAACCTAATGACTTCGACTCATTATATGAACGCTACATCTGTCGAGATGAAATGAACTTTGGTGGACGAGCCTACTATCTGCGATATCGCTCACGTTACAAAGAATGCCTGCGGCGATTTGCTTTAGTAGCTCAGGATCAACCTGTCGATGTACTGGATGTAGGTGGAGGCCAACTGGCCCTTATGTGTATGAAATTGTGGAATGACCGCGGGGTGGCGGTAGACCTCCCTGGGCCACACTTATCTTACATGGCAAAGCATGGAGTTGAAACAATTCATTGGAACCTATGCAAATCTGAATTACCTTCCAACGATAAATTCGACTTTATCTTCTTCTCAGAAGTTATCGAGCATCTTCCAATACCCGGTTATGTCGTACTGGAACGACTGCGGAAGATTCTACGACCTGGCGGTGTCATTATCTGTACTACGCCAAATCTCTACCGCCTACGGAACGTAATTTATATGGCGCTCGGGCGGCCAATTTTTGATAATTTTCAATACCCAGACGACGATACACCTCTAGGTCATGTGCTTGAATATAGTCGTGATCATCTTGATTGGCAGTTTAAGAGGGTCGGATTCAAACAATATCAGGTTGAATATTTTCAGGTACATCATTTACCTACCAATCCCCTCAATCGACCACTTGCTCTTCTGGGTTATCCGCTACATATTGTTCCTCGATGGCGCGACTATTTAATCGCAACCGCATATGCGCCTTCTGAGAAAGAGAAACAGGCGCCCTAATTTGAGAGATTATACCGAGATTGCGGAGGGAGTAGGCGATTTAGGCCAGAGTGTCCGACTAGGATGGCTGACGAGCGTTCCTCCCAAGCTAGCTTTTCAGGGTTCGGCCAGCTTTTCCGGAGAACTGGAGGCCGAATGTTAATTGGAGGCATGAAATGCATATCATAGATAGAACGTTGACATTTGCTCGAGGATTTGTCGCGAGCTACGGCCCCTCAGGCGTCAAGAAGCGGCTCTGGGATAGGGAGTTTTCTGGAACTAAATGGGATTTCATCGAAAATACAGTCGGCGACTGCGTGTATCCGTACCTCGAAGAGTACGCGAATCGTGGGAGGATTCTAGATCTTGGTTGCGGCCCAGGTAATACCGCGAATGAACTTGCGGCGAACGTATATCAGGAGTATATCGGGGTTGATATTTCCGAAGCTGCACTTGCAAAAGCTGAGAGGCGCACACGTGACAACGGTCGAGCGGGCAAAAACAGCTTTGTCAATTCAGACTTCCTGAATTACGAACCCACTCAGGACTTTGACATCATCTTATTCCGCGAGTCTATGTATCACATCCCTTATGGACAAGTAGTGCCGATCCTCAAGAAGTTCTCAAAGCACCTCAAAAGTAATGGAGTATTCATTGTCCGCCTTTACGCTGGCGATCATCGGCCCGGTGTGATTAAAACACGAGTTACCGCCAAGCTGGATTTAATCAAGCGCGAGTTCGACGTATTGGAATCGCGGCAATTCGAACAGACCGCCCTGCCCAACGTGCTGGTCTTTCGGCCATAACACTGATGAAGCACTCTAGTTGCGGCCGCTGAAGCCTAGAACGCCTCGGATCGAAAGTTGATCTCCCGCATACATTGTCAAAGACTCATAGCTTCGCAAAGGAACGCATTGTGAAAATCAGCATCTTCGGTTTGGGCTACGTGGGAACGGTGTCTGCCGGGTGTCTTGCGCAGGGGGGGCACGAGGTTATCGGCGTAGACCCTGTCCGCGGAAAGGTCGACCTGATTAACGCAGGCAAGTCTCCTATCATCGAGGCCGAGATCGAAGAAATCATTGCCGCCGCAGTTAGGTCAGGCAGGCTCAGTGCAACCAGCGACCAAGACCAAGCTATCCGCGAAACGGAGCTTTCATTCGTTTGCGTCGGTACTCCAAGCCAGGTCAACGGAAATCTGGATCTGACCTACATCAGACGTGTTTGTGAACTTATCGGCGAAGCACTCAAGAATAAACCAACCCGACATACCATCGTCATCCGCAGCACCATCTTACCCGGCACGATGCGGCAGCTTGTTATCCCCGTCCTGGAAAAGCACTCAGGAAAGAAGGCCGGTGTTGACTTCGGCGTTTGCAATAACCCCGAGTTCTTGCGTGAAGGTTCGGCGGTGAGTGATTTTAATTCGCCTCCCAAAACGGTGATCGGAGAGTTAGATTGCGAGAGCGGGAATATGCTGGCTTCCCTTTACGCTAAGCTGGATGCGCCGTTGATAAAAACCGAGATAGAGGTCGCCGAGATGATTAAGTATGTCGACAACTGTTGGCATGCGCTCAAGATCGGTTTTGCGAACGAGATCGGGAACGTCTGCAAATCATTTTCTATTGATGCGCACGCGGTTATGAAGGCTTTCTGTCAAGACAAGAAGCTCAACATCTCCTCCGCGTACCTTATGCCTGGATTTGCGTTTGGCGGTTCGTGCTTGCCAAAGGATCTCCGCGCGCTGACCTACAAGGCCAGGATGCGTGATTTGGAATTGCCGATCATGAATTCGATCCTGGCGAGCAATGAATTGCAGATTGCCAAGGGCCTTCGGCTCATAATGGAACCGGGTCACAAACGGATTGGCGTACTGGGTTTCAGTTTTAAAGAAGGCACGGACGATCTGCGAGAGAGTCCCATGATTGAAGTCATCGAACGTCTCATCGGCAAGGGCCATGATGTACGCATCTTTGATAAAAATGTGAACCTGGCCAAATTGGTCGGTGCGAACAGAGACTTTATCCTCAACCGCGTCCCTCACATATCCAGGCTCATGGCGCCGAGTATTGGAGAAGTCCTGGAACACGCACAAACAGTGGTGATCGGCAACAAGGACCCTGATTTTGTGGATGTTCCAAAGCAACTTCGTGACGGTCAGCGGTTGGTAGATTTCGTACGCATCGGGAATCAAAGGAGCGGGAATGGCAAGTACGATGGTATTTGCTGGTGAACAGGTCGTGGCCGGCTCGAGTCCGCATGAGCCAGGCTTTCTGCAGGCTGAAACGATTTGTTTTCATCCGAATCGGCCTCGTCACGTTCGCTATGACGCAAATGAAGAGCCCGGGTCGGGCTCAGTACTGCGTTTCTTTTGGAAGTAACACCGAACTATGTAATTCTCGCTCGGTTTGGAACGTCGGATGCTTATGCACTTCGATGCATTCAGCTAACCGTGTAAGTCCTGTCTTTTCTACCCCGTGGGCTAGGCGCACAAAGGTAACGCTCTTGTCCACATTTGGGTTACGTTCGTAAGGCCCTATCGTACCCGACCGCTGCTAGACTCTTAGTACGGCCCCCGGTCGATATAGCCTTTTGAAGGAGACCTAATTTGAGGTACTCTCGGTTTTGTTTGTCCCTTCTTCTTGGGACATCGCTCTCATTTTCCTTTTTTGCCCATGCACAACAACCCTGGTCCGGCATCCTCTCTTCCAGCAGGGCAATTGACTGGACGAGAGCAGGATTGCCTGCGACTCTCCCAGACGGCGAGACAACGCCAAATCCGTGGACGCCTCCCACGCGAACGCAGTGCGGGTCGACCGTCACCGCCGGCACGTCGCTGACGACCATCAACTCCGACCTTGCTGCCTGCGCGAATGGAACCTATCTTCTTCTCGGCCCAGGAACCTTTGCGTTTAATTCTGGAACTCTTGCCATGTTTGGCACTAACAGCGTGACCCTGCGTGGGAGCGGTGCACAATCTACTACCGTGACCCTGAGCGGTTCGGCAATGATTGGCATAGGACAAGGATGGGGGGCGGGGTCTGGAACTATATCCTTGTGCAATGGCGCGTCAGTCACCGGAGCCAACTGCCAAGGCGTGAACAATGTTCAGCTAAGTTCCGTAAGCGGACTGGCTCCGACGGTTGGAAATATCATGTACTTCAGCCAATGCAACACAGGATTGAGTGGAGCAGACTGCGCTACCGGAACGCAGACGGACAATGGAGGCGTTTATGTCTGCGCCTCTCCCAGTGCCAGCTGCGCACAGCAAACTTCGGAGAACAACCAGTCCGCGCAGGCGCAGACCGTGTACATCACGAAGGTCACCGGTTCCGGCCCATATACAGTCACATTTTCTTCGCCTATCTACATGTCTAACTGGTCCAGCAGTAGTACGGCGACGGCTAACTGGCAAGACCCATCTCATGTTGCAACAGGCATGGGTCTTGAGGATATGACTGTTGTTGAGTGTGTAAGCGCATCGACTCCAGGATGTACCTCTGCCTCCACCGCGAGTCCATCAGGTGTATATATCCAGGAAGCATACGGATCATGGATAAAAGGCGTACGTGTTGTCGGTAACGGTGCCGGTAATGATTCAGTCTACATGCAATTCAGCAAGAACAGTGTTCTCGCGAATAACTATATCTTTTCCGACATAGGCTTAGATGGGGCGGATGGAGGCAACATCGGTTTCGGCCACGACTCGGATGACCTGATTATCAACAACATTGGAGAGTTCGGGTTCTTCGACGAAGGCACAGGCAGTCAGGAAGGAGACGTGGTCGCCTATAACTACTCCGCCTCGGGGAACACGACATATGTTCAGAGTACCAGTTTCCAGCACCAGGGCGGCTCGGCCTTTATCATGCATGAGGGCAATGACCTTGGAGTGATTGAGGATGATGACACTTGGGGCACCCACGATTTCAACACATTTTTTCGGAACTATGTAAGAGGATGGGACCCACCCTATACCGCATACGGATGTTGTCAGCGCGGGATTCTAGAAGACTCGTTTGCACGATTCGGAAACCTGATCGGCAACGTCATCGACAGCGGCAATGGGTTAATCACCAATTACCTGTCCACGGTCGCATCTCCACTGGCCGAATACTACGAGATTGGGTTTAGCGCCAAAGTCTTACCGAGCGACACGCTTACGCAGACCAGTGCCATGTTGTGGGGGAACTGTGACGCAGTAAACGGCCCATGCCAGTTTAATAGCTCTGAAGTCCCCACGACGCTGTCCGGTAACGCTGCGCCTTATGTAAACAGCGTCCCCGCCAACAACAATCTTCCCTGTTCCTTCTTTCTTGCCGGGTATACGTCAACGACTTGCTCCTCTCACCCGAGCGGAGGAACCGGCCTGAGCTGGTGGAAGGTATGCAAGACATGGTCTACTTTCCCGACAGCCTGTTCATCGACGCAGACGCAGCCATTTCCCTTTGCAGGTCCGGACGTGAGCAGTGGACCGCATGTGAATGGAACTGCTTACGATAATCCGGCATCCGTTGCTTGGCAGAATCTTCCCCCTGACCCGACTTACCAGGGCTCGTATAGCATCACTTCCTCAAGCTGGTCGGGTGGAACAGAGACCTTGACAGTAAGCGGCATTCCGAACGCCCACCACCTCATGGGTAAATTCCAGGTCAGCGGCGGGGCATGTGCCACTAGTGGAGCGGGAACCTCAACAGGCGCAGAAGTTTCGATCACTTCGTCAACCGCGACAACGGTGAGCTATGCGTTGGCAAGTGACCCGGGAAGCTGCGCCAGCGGGACAATGAAGTTTCCCGATGTGCGGCTGTTTAACGAGCGTGT
>Ga0206827_1139_pt1 | contig 12866 bp, 8 predicted proteins | sample Alteio_BWOrgCont_77_FD_152852 | JGI IMG/M metagenome (GOLD analysis project Ga0206827, IMG submission 152852) | Enriched cells from forest soil in Barre Woods Harvard Forest LTER site, Petersham, Massachusetts, United States -... | ecosystem: Environmental > Terrestrial > Soil > Temperate forest > O...
GTCGGCTTCGGCAAACTTGTTCTGCTGATAGTAAATGAATCCACGCAGCCGTTCGACCCCAGCCGGTTCCGGTGTTTGTTGGCCGAGTGCATTCAGTTCCACGAGCGATTGATCGAGCTTACCTTGCGCGAATAGTTGCTGGGCTTGTGCTAATGACGGATCAGGCGGTGGGGAGCCAGTCGAAGCGGAGTGCCCGCCAGCCGGAGATTGCTGCCCGTGCGAGGACCATGAGAGCAACGCTGAGAACAGGAGCAGGGCCCAAGAGAAGGCGCACAAGCGAGAACATCTGCGCATAGTGATGGACGAAGTGTATCGCAAAAAATAAATAAGGGGAGCAGGTAGCTCCCCTTATTTGGTTTATCCAGATTGCGCTAGAAGTCGATGCGGAAACTGAATTGAAGTTGGCGTGGATTGGTGGAGCCGTTGATAAACGGTCCGGCGGTGATGTTGCCGCTTCCCGATTGGTCGACACTGCCACCGGGATTGCCGGCGTTGATGTGGTTGAAGACGTTATATGCATCCATGCGGAACTTCAGGGTAACACTCTCCCAAATCGGGATGGTCTTCTGGAGTGACATGTCTGCGGTGAAGACATGCGGCCCGAAGACGTCATCTCGTCCCGCGGAGCCAATTTGATCAAGCCCGCTCGCGGAAAAGCCCGAATATGTGGTGTAGACGCCTGTCTTGTTGTTGTAGAGCGGAGTGGGCGCCGTTTGATAGTAAGTGCGAAGATGGCCGTTTGGGTTAAAGCTGCCCAGGTTGGTCTTCAGGAAGCTTCCATTTCCGTTAGGATAGCAGGGCGCGCTTCCGGGCAGGAAGGAGCCGCATTCCCCATAGCCGAGGGTGAAAGGCAGGCCGGTTGCCCAGTTCATCACCGGGCTCAACTGCCACCCACCGATGACGTAGTCAGCCCAGGTTGGGACGTTGGTGGCATACATGCCTTTCTTGCCAAACGGCAGCTCCCAGACCCCGTAGCCGACGATCTGATTTTGACGGAGTGCTTCATCGCGTCCGTAGACCGCCTTCTTGTCCCATGTTGAATAACCAGAGTTGTAGTTGTAGGCGTGTTGCCAGGCATAATTCACGTTGAACGAGAGCCCTTTGGTGAATTGCTTGGCCATGGTGGCCTGCAAGGCGTTGTAGTGGGTGTCCAGGTTATCCGAGTAGTCGCTGATGCCCTGGGTCCAACTGCATTGGCCCGGTATAACCGGTGCCGGAAAGGCCCCAGGATTCTGCGCCTGGTACTGCAGAATCCCTGCGATATAGCCGGCGTTCTGGCAACTAGGCAGCGTGCCTCCATAGTAGCGCTGCAGCAATTGTTGGTTGGAAACCCCACCATTCGCTGCAATCGTATTGCCGGGAACGCTCGGGTCGAAGTGCAAGGTCTGGCCATTGGTGCTAGTCGATCCAGGAAGAAAGATACCTGACTCATTCGGGTTGGTATTGTTGTTGTCTCCACCGCCCAACGTATGTGTGCCTTTATTGCCTACATACGCCAGTGTGACAGAGAGGGTTGGAGTAAGGGAACGCTGAACGCTCAGATTCCATGCGTCCAGTGTTGGCAGCCGCAAACCGTCCGGGCGGGTATTGGTACTAGTGTTGTAATTGGGAGCTGGAAGCAATCCATTCGTCGGCACAGTTGGAAATACATTCAGCGGAGGTCCCTGAGCCAGGGTGAACGCGGTGGCTACTGAGCTATTGTTCCCGAACGCTTGCTTTGCCAGAACTGGAAGGGTTTGGGTTACCACGTGGCCAAAGATAGAACCGAAGACGCCAATATCAAAGCTGCGTCCGTAACCGGAGCGAATGACTGTCTTATCGTCAAGTTGATAAGTCACGCCAACCCGTGGGTTCCATGCATTGGAGGGCAGGCTCCAGTTCATATTGCTGCCGATATTGCCGTATCCGGCAACCCGGATATAGCCGTCGTTCAAGTTCATGAGAGCGCCATTGCCCTTGGCATTCACCGATTCGGGGAAGTAGAACTCGTACCGCAGCCCAACGTTGATGGTGAGCTTCGGTGACGGGTGCCAGGTGTCCTGCCCGTAGAAGAAGAAGCGCTTCTGGAATTCTTTGGCGTTGGTCGAGGTGCTGACGTACCGCTGGAGGAAATTGACGTCACCCAGCAAGAAGGTTGCAAGACCAAGACCTCCGGAACCATTGCCGTTGGAGGTGGGGCCTGAACCAATGTTCAATATGCCCACGCGGCTCTGGTCGCTGGGCACGCGCAGGTTGCGAGCGTAGCGAAGATCAGCGCCGAACTTGATCGAATGGTTGCCGATGATCTTGGTCCAGTTGTTGACGATCTGATACTGGTCTTCGCGCTCGGTTAACGGGCAGTTGCAGCGGTTGAGGTTGAGGCCGCTGCCGTATTGTGCCCCGCCGTTCGTGGGATTATTGGGGCCATTGGCGCCAGAAATCGTCAAATCAGCAATGTTGAAGTAGGGAGCGCCGTCCGTTTGAGCAGTCCCGAGGTTCATATTGGGAATCCCAAGCTGGCTTGCGAGCGGCGTGGTCTGGTCATACATGACATCGATGACGTTGTAGCGGTAATATCCGACACGGAAATCAGTGAGCAGCGAGGCACTCAGAGCCATATCGAAACCTGCTGCCAGGCTGTCATCCGCTCCTTGGGAATTGCCGCCATAGCCACTGATGCCAAAGCCCGGACCACCTGCAGTCCCGAATATCGTCGATCCGTTGAGGACGCTGGTAAACCGGCTGAAGCGTTCGAAGACGTGCGTCTTCTGATTTGCCTGCCAGTCAACACGCTCATCCCACTGGTTGTTGTTGAAGAGGCCCGTGCCGCTTGCTGAGTAGTTATTGGACAGGCCAGCTATTCCGGTCGTGTTTGGCGCATAGGGTTGCAACAGCTTGAGCAGGTTCAGCGCCTGCGGAGAGACCTGACCGGCAGGGATTACGTTGCCTGGAAAAGGAACGGCTGTTCCGCTGGAGTTGTTATAGATGAGCTGAGAGCCGGCGCCGCCACGATATGTTGCATACTCGCTGAAATCGCAACCAGCAACACCGTTGATTGTGGCTGTCAGGCCCAGGCAGGTGTTCGTTAGGTAGGCTGACGGAACCGTTGCAGTCTCCACCGTACCGACCTTCTGCCGTACACCCTGATAGTCGGCGAAGAAGAAGAGCTTGTCCTTAAGAATTGGACCGCCGATGGAGCCGCCGAACTGGTTCTTCAGTCCACCAGGAAAGACCGTGCCAGGGAACTGGCTGTAAGGTTCGCGAGCCAGGTTGGCATTGCTCTCGCGATAGTCGAAGGCGCTGCCATGGAAGCTGTTCGATCCTGACTTGACGCTGGCGACGATGACGGACGCAACGGCCTTCCCGAATTCCGCGTCGAAATTCTGCGTGGTGATCTTTGTCTCCGCCAGCGCATCCAAAGGAGGATTGATGACGATAATGCCAAGAATCGGGTCCTGGTTGTCAGTGCCGTCCAACTGATACGCGACGCCGCCGAATGCCTGGCCATCCACCTGAATCTGCGAGCTGCCCTGCGGGTTCTCATCCGAAGCGTGCGCCCAGTTCAGCTGTTGCGCGCCCGGCAGCAGCAATTGAATGGTGGTGAAGTTACGGTTCGGCAGGGGCACGTTGTTGATGGTGTTCGATGTGAACTCCGTGCTAACGTCCGCGTGGTCTGTTTTTAGCTCCGGAATGGCATCCGCGCTGACGGTGACGGTCTGGGCTGCGGCGCCGACCGTAAGCTGGATGTCAGCTTTTGGCGAGCTGTCGGCGAAAACCTGAATTCCCTTTGTCTCGGCGGTTTGAAATCCGGCCACGACCACTTTCACGTCATAAACATCGGGTATCAGGTGCTGGACGGTGTATTCGCCCGCCGCATTGGTTACGACGTCGAAGGTGGTGCCTTTTGCCTCGTCAGTAACCGTAACGGCTGCGTTAGGAACGACCGCGCCAGTATTGTCAGTTACCGTGCCGTAAATTGATCCATAGATTGCTTGTGCTTGAGATGTGAGTGGAATGAAAGCAAAGAGAACAGCACCCAATCCGCAGGCAAGTGCCTTGCTTTTGCGTGTCATAGTGGTCTCCCAAAAGCGTAAATACTGTTGCCGCTCTGCATGTGCCGTCTTGATCCCTTCCACGAATTCTGGAAGGCAGCACACATAAGAGCGCGTCTCTTTTCTGGTCGAAAGACGATACTCTGTCAAATACAACAGGAAGCAGCATTGCCAGCCGCTGCATAACTGCCGTTCGCGTTAGGGTACACTGCCGCTAACGAGCGAGAACTATAGCGACTGGACTTGCGATTGTCAAGAATGGCAACCGGGACGAACCCGGATAATTAAGATACTTGTGTGCGCAGAACCCCATACGCCGTGAAACGAATTGTTTCTTCCGCGGGTGCGGTGAGATGCTGTTCCATCCTGGCTGTCTTGTTGTTTGCTCGATGTGCGGGAGCACAAGCGGCAAGTCTTGGCATGAACCTGAACGGCACTCCAGTTACAACGCTTGCTCCGGAGGGGACACGGGCTGTTGTGCTTTTCTTTGCCGCCTCCGATTGTCCTATCTCAAATCGCTATATCCCGGAGTTCACGCGGCTGCGGCAGGAGTTTGCAGGCAGGGGAGTGCAGTTCCTGGAGGTCTATCCGAATCCCGATGATACGGCGGCGAGAGTTCAGCAACACGCCGCGCAATTTCGCGACGAAGCCAGCGTGGTGCTCGACACGGAGCAATCGCTGGTGCGCATGGCGCGGGTAACGGTGACGCCGGAGGCTGCGGTTTTTCTGCGGGATGAAAACAATCTGCGCGAGGTGTACCACGGGCGCATCGACGACCGCTATCTGGCCGTTGGCTCTGAGCGGCCGCATGCACTTCACCATGATCTTGAAGCTGCGATTTCGTCGGCGCTGGAGAGTAGACCTGTTCCGCAACCAGGTGGGCCGGCCGTTGGTTGCGCGATTGTGACCAGGCAGCCATGAAGAGCAAACGGGCCACGTTCGCGGGAGTTTTCATTGCCGCTCTCGTGCTTGTGACGATGAGAGTCACAAGCAAGCCTGTCCGTGCAGCGGACGCTCCCGTGACCTATGCCCGGCAGATTGCACCGATCCTTTACAAAAACTGCACTACTTGCCATCACCCCGGAGGCGCGGGTCCGTTCAGTCTGATGACTTATGCCGATGCGCGCCGATGGGGGCAACAAATGCTGCAAGTGACCCAAATCCGATACATGCCTCCATGGCTTCCGGAACCTGGATACGGAGACTTCGCGGACAATCGTCGGCTTTTAGATTCGGATCTCAAGCTGATCCAACTATGGGTGACTACGGGGATGGCGCAGGGGGACTCGGCTGATGCTCCTGCACCGCCGGGCTATGGGGAAAGGTGGGGCGAGACGTGGCAATTGGGTACTCCCGATCTGGTTCTGAAAGTCGCCAAGCCATTTACGCTTGCCTCGTCCGGCACCGACGTCTTCCGCAATTTTGTTCTGCCTTATCCGCTCAAGCAGACACACTATGTCCGCGCGATGGAGATCCTTCCGGGAACACCGCAGGTTGTGCACCACGCGAATTTATTGATTGATCGAACGGCGTCGTTCCGTCGCTCGCATCCGAACGATTGGCAGGAGGGTGTTGCGGGAATGGAACTGGAAGTCGATGCGGGACCCGCGTTTGATCCAGACAGCCATTTTCTCTTCTGGAAGCCGGATACCCCGGTCCTGACAGAGTCGGCGGGCATGCCGTGGCGGCTCGATCCGGGCAATGACCTGATTCTGAATATGCACCTCAAGCCTTCCGGCAAGCCTGAGAGCATGCAGGCGGAGATCGGCTTGTACTTCACGGATAAGCCACCGGAGAAGCAGCCTATGCTGTTGCAATTAGAGGATGATGAAGCGCTGGATATTCCGGCCGGCGCCCACGGCTTTGTCGTTCAGGATGAGATGAAACTGCCCGTCGATGTCGAGGTTCTCGCCGTCTACCCGCATGCGCACTACCTGGGAAAAGACTTGCAAGGCTATGCCATTCTGCCGTCGGGCCAGAAGAAGTGGCTTATCTGGATTCGCAACTGGGATATCGACCGGCAATCGGTTTATCGCTATCGCACTCCGGTTCTCTTGCCCAAGGGCACTGTCCTGCACATGCGCTACACCTACGATAATTCGGGCGATAACATTCATAATCCCAACGAGCCGCCAATTCGTGTGAAGGCAGGCAACCGGTCTGTCGATGAAATGGGTCATCTGTGGCTGCAGGTTCTTCCGGTAAATCAGCGGCCGGATGCACCCGATCCGCGCTACCTGCTGGAACAAGCATGGATGGAGAACAAGCTGCGCAAAGATCCGCGGGATTCGATTGCGCTCTTCAATCTTGCGGGTGCATATATGGGCGAAGGCGAATATCGACAGGCAATCGCTGCCTATCAGAAAGAAGTCGCAGTTGACGCGAATGATCCGCGTGCTCTGACTGCGCTTGGGGTTGCGTATGAAAGGGCAGGCGATTCACAGCAAGCCGTTGACGCTTACGAAAAGGCAATCACGAACAACGCGGAACAGATTGATGCGCGCTTCGATCTTGGACGTCTGGAACTGAACCAGGACGACGGTCTGCACGCCGAGCAACAGTTCCGTGCGATTCTTGCGCAGCAACCAGAGGATGCCGGCGCGCACAGCGGTTTAGGGCTGGCGTTATTGAAAGAGCAGCATCCGGACGCCGCGCAGACTGAGTTCCAGCGAGCGCTTCAGCTGAATCCGCTGGATGCCACGGCGCTCGACGGCTCGGCGCAACTGGCCATCGCGTCGGGTGAGCCGGCGCATGCGGTCGACTTGCTCGAAACAGCAGTCAAACAGGACGGCAAGGATGCAGAGATGCGCGAGCATCTGGCCATGGCCTATGCGCAAGTAGGGCGCGTTGGAGATGCTGCGGCGCAATTGAAGGCCGCCGCAACTCTGACCCCAGACGATCCGACGGTTCATGCTTTGCTGTCCCAGGTGCTGACTACGACGGGACAATTGAACGACGCGATTCTCGAACAGCAAAAGGCGCTCCATCTTGACGGGAATGACCCTGATGGTTGGAACAACCTCGGCGTGCTGGAGGCGAAGGCCGGAAAGGCGTCAGAGGCACGCGAAGACTTTGAGCATGCATTGCGCCTCGCGCCCGATCATGCGCAGGCACGTGCAAATCTTGCCAGACTACAAGCTAGTGCCGGAAATCATTAGCGTTGCCCGCACTGTTGTGTGCCGCTCTTGATCGCAAGCAGAAACGCGTGTGCCCTTGTGTCGTCTGGCGAGAAGAGAAGAACGCGGTTTAGTGCCTGCACAGCAGCGGCGGCATTGCCTTGAGCGCACTCCACTACGGCCAGGTCATAGCCAGCGGCAAGCTGTTCGGGATCTTCCTTGAAGGCGGATTGCCACAGGGAAATCGCGTCGGTGAGATCGCCTGCCTGCGCCCGCAACACTGCGAGATCGCCAGCCGCCGCGCTTTTGTAGGGGTCGGCCTTCAGCGCTGACTCGTATTCACTTATAGCCAGCTTGTTGTCGCCTGTTCTTTGGGCGAGAAAACCCAACTGAGTATGCAACTCCGCGTCCGATGCCTGTACCGCATCCGAATGCTCGGCTTCCTTGAGGTAGCGCATCGCCTGCTGTATCGCGAAGGGGTCGCCATGCAGGGCGATTTGTGCATATGCGAGGCCATACTCGCGCGCTGTTGCCGGCAAGTTATCGACGGTCGTGATCTCCTTTGAAGGGGCTTGCGCGCTTTGCACCAAGAGTCCTGCAGGCCTCTGGATGCGGTGGTCAGTGACCTGCTCGTGCGCGATGTCTGCTGTGGATTGGCGCGGCATATGGCAGGAGGCGCAATCGGGGTTTTCCGGATGATGCTTTGCGATAAACACAGCGTCGCTGTGACACGCGAGGCATTTGGCGCGGTAATAGCTTACGTGCTGTTCAGGCTCTACCGTGCTGTGTGGATCATGACAAGTAGTGCAGGTCAGTTTGTCGCCGCTCTTCTGCTTGCATTTGCTTTCGAGAAGAGCTTCCCACTGGCTGGTTGCGCGTCCTGCAGGACCTGTTGTGTTTTTGTGTACAAAGAAGATGACGTTGTCGAACAGATTGTCTCCCGGGCGATAGGAAATGAGGGTGTGTCCCGAGCGCGCAATGGTGGACTCGCCTTCAAGATGGCACTGCAGGCAGACAGATTCTCTTCGCACGGCATCCAGTTTGTCGGGGTTCAGTATCGGTCCCTTTCCGTTCTGTGCGAGATGCGCTGAGGGGTCACCATGACAGGCTGAGCATCCGATGCCTCCGTACAGGAATGGCAAAACCGCATAGTGATTTCGGCCACCCGGCAGCGGTGTTTGCACATCACTGGCATGACAACGCAGGCAGCCGGCATCGACGGGCAAAGTGAGGGGCATTTCCTTTGCCTGCAGAAAGTGCGGAGCCATGTCCCACATCTGTTTTTTTGCATACCAGTTCACAGGGATCTCAAACCAGAAACCCTCTTGCTGGAAGAGGTACGTCCGCCCGCGCTTTCCGGAGCCCAGATAGTAGATCAGCTGCTGCTTGCCATCGAGCGCGCGTTCTGGAGGAGCATCGGGCCTTTGATATGAGAGCCAGGCGCGCCCATCCTGCAGAAACAAGCGGTAACGAACGCCGGAAGCGGCATGCACAAAGTCACCGGGAATCAAGCCGTCGGCTGCCGGGCCGCTCGCTCGCGCCATCGGTGTTCGCTTATAGCTGTCGTAAATTTGCCGATGACACTTTGCGCAGACTGCATCGGGGTCTTGCGCTTTTTGCTGCGTCGCGGATAAGCTGCCTGCGATCAGCATTGCAGTGGTAACCAGGAATGAAATGACCCAGAAGTGTGTCCGATGCCGCATAGAGTCTGACTCATCTGTATATCATTGCGGCTGACAAAGGCGCAGCGGGAGCATTTGAATAGAAATGGATCCCGCTGGACAATGATTATTTGGTCGTGGGTCAGCCCACTACCGATTATTTCCTGGGTATGAACAGATCCGCGGGCGGAGTGATCTTGTAGGTCGCAGCAAAGTTGCGCTGATTGACACCGATGCTCAGCCTTCCCCGCGAGTCGATATAGAAGAGGGGCTTACCCAATGGAACATCGCTGAACGTCTTCTCGAAGGGGAATTGGTATTTGTGACCATTCAGTGTGACCGGCACTGTATCGCCAATCTGATAGCCAAGCTTCGCAAAGGTGTCGGCAGGCACATTGAGGACAAGATTGCCGAACGGCCCGTCCGTTCCGATCGCTTGCCCTTTCAGACCCTTGTCATCCACGGTTGCGGTCTGAATATCGAGTCGCACAAGCTTCGAAACATCGAGCTCGGCGCCGGCTTGCGTCCAGTCATCGCCACGCGCCAGGTGTGCGCCCGCGGGCGAAAAGATATCGCGTCCATGAAAGGTTGATGACAGCTTTGAACCGATCATCCATTGAGGATTCGTAATCTCACGTGCAGCCTCGATGCCATCGCGGTCCTGCACGAGAGTCAACAGGCCGTTATCCGGCAGCACGAAATACTGGCCCACTTTCGATTTCGCAATAATGGCCTTGCGCGTGCTGCCCACTCCAGGGTCAACGACGACTACGAAAATAGCATCCTTCTGAAAGTAGGGCGCTGAACCGGCGAGAAACCGTGCGCCTTCGGCAACATCAAAGGGGGTGACTTCATGCGTAATGTCGATCACGCGCACTCCGGGCGCAACCCCGTCCATGACTGCTTTGCAGATGCCAATCGCATCATCGCGCACATCGAAGTCCGTCATAAATCCGATGGTGTGCAGCGGTGCGGGCGGCATCGTGGTTTGCACGGTGTTGCAACCGGCAAAAATCAAGCAAAATGCCAGCGTCACCAAGGAAGACAACAAGTACTTACGGAGAGAAGAGATCAACGCTGCAACTCCTGAACGAGAACTAAGAAAGTGTTGGTAATGACTGTAGCAGGGAGTGCTAGCGACGTAACGCAAAAGCGACAATGGTATCGCCGTGTCGCCCGGTTTCAGCCGCAACCTGAGCTTGCAACTCAGCTTCCAGGTCGTCCGTTTCCAGGCGCATCTCGCAGGCGGCAATTTCCTCCTCGCTGGCGCCGTGATAGCAAAGCTCACAGACTCCAAGGCCATCCTCGGATCGTACGGGAGGTCCGAAGACGCGACAGGTCATCGGCCGCGCGGCATACAGATCACACATTCCGGACTCAGGGTCGAGCACTGGACAGACCTCGTCGTTAGCGAAGTCTGCGAATCGCTCCTGTGCATTGAGTGAATCGTCGAGGATGCCGGTTTGCGCGTCGCCCGGGAAGTCAGCCGAGATGTGTGAGATGGAAAGCCTTACACGATCCATCACTCGGTAAGCACGTTGCGGATCGCTTTTCTCAAGCTGCTCAAAGCCGGCACGCAATCGCTCCGCATCAAGCTGGCTGATGCTAAACGCTCCAATACAACATTGCGTGCAACCGGGACGGCAAACAAGCCATTCGCCGCTGCGGCGTGCAGTATCGGCCAGGGCTGCATCGACGATCTGCACAAGCTGTTGATCACCGGCGGGGAGCATTTTTCAAGCATAGCCAAAATGATCACTGTGAAGCTATCGATTCATATGCAATGAATCTGATTCGATCAGTTGTATTCTGTAAGCAATACCTTTCAGGGAGACCTGTTTGTCACTAAAAGCTCTTTTATTGGAACTAAAACGTAGGAAGAGCTTCGCTTTAGCCGTCATTTTTCCAGTGCTCTGTCTTTTTACGGTGGTCAGACCGCTCGCAGCGCAAGATAACTACGAAATCCAGGTCTACGGTTCCGATACGGTTGCGCCTAAGACGACCATGCTTGAATTGCACAGTAACTTTACGGTGGACGGATCAGAACCTCTCCCTGGATCGGTGTACACGGCGGATGGCACTTACCCGACGAATCACGCACTGCATGAAACGATCGAAATTACCCAGGGACTTACCAGTTGGTCTGAAGTTGGATTCTACATCTTCACCAGTTCGCGCAGCGGACAGGGTATCCAATGGGTGGGTGATCACATCAGGCCCCGCGTTCGCGTTCCCGATAGCTGGCACTGGCCTGTTGGCGTCAGTCTCTCGACAGAAATCGGTTATCAGCGACGGGATTTTTCGACCGACACATGGACATGGGAGATTCGTCCCATCATCGACAAGCAGATTGGCCGGTGGTATTTCGCCGTGAATCCGGCGCTCGAACGCTCATTGCATGGAGAGAACGTCTCGAAAGGAGTCGGTTTTTCGCCCAGTGCAAAAATCAGTTATGACTTCACTAAGGTCATCTCTGGCGGACTTGAGTACTACGCCTCGTACGGGCAAATCGGCGACTTCTATGATTTTCACAATCAGCAGCAGCAGTTCTTTCCTGCTATCGATCTCAATGTCTCCCCAAACTGGGAGATCAACTTCGGCGTTGGCGTAGGTCCCACCGCGGGCACCGATCACCTGATCGTGAAAGCCATCATCGGTCGACGCTTCGACTGGTCAGGCCACCACGAACGCGGCAGCTCTCTAAGCACGCAATGAGGAGCGCACAATGAACCGCCGTGACTTTCTTGCTGGTGGCAGCGCTCTTGCTACTGCATCCATCGTTCGCTCTCGTGCAAAAGCATGGGCGCAGCTACCAGCGGCAGATGTAGAACTCAGTATTGCGCCAGTCGACTTGGAGATTGCTCCCGGCAAGACGATCCGGACGGTCGCTTACAACGGATCGGTTCCCGGTCCACTGATTCGATGGCCTGAAGATAAACCCATCACTATTGATGTATCAAACCTGACCGATTCGCCAGAGATCGTCCACTGGCACGGCCTCTGGATTCCTTCGAACATGGATGGCTCCATGGAAGAGGGTTCGCCGATGATTTCTCCGCAGGGTCGTCAACGTTACAGCTTTACGCCGCGCCCATCTGGTTTCCGCTGGTATCACACGCATACCTATGCCGGCCACAATCTCAAGAAAGCCACTTATACCGGGCAGTTCGGCTGTTTTTACATTGACCCCAAAGAAAATGCGGGCAGCTACGATCAGGAGATTTTTCTCACGTTGCATGACTGGAATGCGTACATGGGGGGCGGTGGCGACGCATCGATGGACGTCAGCTATGACTATGCCACCGTCAACGGCAAAATGCTTGGTAGCGGCGAACCCATTCGTGTAAAGGAAGGTCAGCGCATTCTCGTCCATATCCTGAACGCCAGCGCGACGTTGACCCATTGGCTCGCATGTTCCGGACATGAGATGCAAGTGGTCGCTATGGATGGCAATCCTGTACCCGTCCCGAAGAATGTTCAAGCTGTACGCCTCGCGCCGGCTGAGCGCATCGATATCGTGATCGAAATGAAGCAGCCCAGTGTCTGGGTTCTGGGCGAAACGCGGGACGATCTCCGCAAAGCAGGCATGGGAATCGTCATCGAATATGCGAATCAGCAGGGCGAGCCGCGGTGGCTTTCCCCGCCCGAAACACTTTGGGACTATACACAGTTTGCGCGCCCGCAAAAGGCAGCAGAACCGGATGTCCGTGTTCCGCTGGTCTTCCATTCAAAATTCACAGGGCACGGTGACTTCGATCATTGGATGATCAACGGCAAGTCGTTTCCCAAGACTGATACCGTGACATTGCAGCAAGGCAAGCGATACCGCCTGGTGATGCAGAACGAAAGCACCGACGATCACCCCATTCATCTGCACCGCCATACCTTTGCAGTTACAAACCTCGATGGGACTGCGATCAGCGGCCTGATGAAAGACGTGCTCGTGGTCAAGGCGAAAAGTACCGCGGAGGTGGACTTCACGGCAGCAAATCCCGGCATGACGCTCTTCCACTGCCATCAGCAGAGCCACATGGATTTCGGCTTTATGATGCTTTTCC
>Ga0206827_1104_pt1 | contig 12791 bp, 13 predicted proteins | sample Alteio_BWOrgCont_77_FD_152852 | JGI IMG/M metagenome (GOLD analysis project Ga0206827, IMG submission 152852) | Enriched cells from forest soil in Barre Woods Harvard Forest LTER site, Petersham, Massachusetts, United States -... | ecosystem: Environmental > Terrestrial > Soil > Temperate forest >...
CGCGGGTATTGCGGCGTGTGACTTCCGGAGCCTTCAGGTAGAGCAATGCCAATTCACGTGCTCGAACGAGCGCCTGGCGGTTTGGCACAACCTCAGCGACCACTCCCCCTTCATGCGCGGTGTGCGCGGTTAGGGGGTGTGGATTCAGCAGGAATGCTTCCGCTCTTCCTGCACCGGCCCTGTAGCTCCACGTGGTAAAGATTCCATCACCTGGCACAATGCCACCGGCGAAGTGGGGAAATCGTGAAAGGTAGCCCCTTCCCCCGCCACAATTACGTTAGCCAGCAGAGCATATTCGGAATGCACATGGGCGCGTCCTTCGATCGCCGCGATCACCGGCACGCGAATGTTCGCCAGATTCTCCAGAATCTGAACACCCTCATCATGTACCTGGCTCCAGATGTCTGGGTCGGCGACGTTGCCGAACGACGAAAAGTCGATCCCCGGAATGAATTCCCCGCCCGTTCCCGTCAGGATCACGATCTTAGTTGCCCGATCCTGCGCGATGCGATAGAAGGCGTCTACGAAATCGGTATGATCCTGCGCCGTAAAGGTCAGGGGGCCGCCGTTGCTGTGGAACTCGACTACCAGCACGCCCTGTGCATCTCGGGTCATCTTCAGACTGCGGTAGTCGGCAAAATACGTGGGTTGGGTCGTTTGCATGGAAGCCTCTTTGTTTTCTTGGAATTTCTTACGGTTGATTTATTGGCAAATATAAGCATTCCAGATGGTTTCCGGTAGGGCTGGATTGGTGATAGCATTTATTCCCAAACAGAATGAATACGTTACTTTTCAAAGCAAAGAGATAGCTATGAGTCGGCTGCGCGAGATGGAAATGTTTGTCAGAGTGGTAGAAGCTGGTTCGTTCTCGTCCGCTGCGCGTGATCTTAAGATTGGCCAACCCGCGATTTCCAAGACCATCGCAGGATTGGAAGACAGGCTGGGCGTGGGCCTTCTGGTCCGATCGACCCGCAAGCTAGCTCCTACAGAAGCAGGTGTGGCTTTCTACGAACGCGCTCTCCGCGCGGTCACAGAGGCGAACGAAGCAGACGCGGCAGCACGCGGGGCTGGCGCTGGCCTTGAAGGACGGCTCCGGATTAGCGTGGCAGTTACGTTCTCCCGACTACATTTGGTTCCCAGGCTCGGGGAATTTCTGGACGCTCACCCCAAACTGCAGCTTGAACTTGTGATGGATGACCGTCCAAGGGATCTGGTAGCGGAAAACATTGATGTAGCTCTTCGTATGGGAACTCTTACCGATTCGTCCCTGAGGGCACGCAAGCTGGCGCAGAACGACCGATTAGTTGTGGCGAGCCAAGCCTATTCTATCTCGCAAAGGGGTCCCTAGCACACCAACGGATCTTCTTGAGCACGACGCCATCATCTATTCTCAATGGACTGGCGGCGAAGAATGGAGCTTCCGACGTGGAACTTCTGAAACCTCCATTCGACTTCCGAGGCGGTTAATGCTTACCGCTGCCGAAGTGTACGCGCAGCGGTGATCGGCGGGCAAGGCTTTGCGATCGCCTCGCGCTGGATGTTTACACCCGAGCTTGAATCCGGCGAAGTTGTAGCGATTCTCAAAGAATGGACTCTACCACCCCTGGACCTTTGGGCAATCTACCCGTCTGGTCGATTAACAAGCACAAAAGCACGCGTCTTCATGAAATGGTTTGAATCGATTATCGCGTAGGAAAATTCCCCCTAGATCAGCGCACTAGATTCACACTTGTTGCAGATCGCCTAATCACTCAATGAGAAATAAGGCGCCCCTTGGGCGAGAGAGTCTGCTTGTCGGACAAGTCTTTCGATACTCAGCTGACGAGAATATGCCGAATCACTCTTCTGGAGCATATTCCGTAAAGGTGTAGACTTTGTTTGGCGAAACTCTGCGGCGAGTGAAGGATGGCGAAGCCATATGGGGATGACCTGCGCCGTAAGTTTCTGTTGGCCTACGATCGAGGCGAGGACACATTGGAGGAGCTTGCGGATCGTTTTCTGGTAAGCGTGGGTTGGGCGAAGAAGATTTCCGCACAGCGGAATCGCAGTGGGCAGGCTGAGCGCGTACCGCACCAAGCCGGGCGTAAGTGGCGTGCCGGTGCCGAGGCGCAGCGTCAGGTGATGGATTGGGTGGCATCAAAGCCGGATCTGACGCTGGCTCAACTGCAGGCCAGGTTGTACAACGAGGCTGGCATTTCGCTCAGCCTGGGGCGGGTCTGGCACCTGTTAAAGAAGTTGGGTCTGCGGCTGAAAAAAAGTCACTCCACGCGGCCGAGCGAGACCCCGAAGCCAACCGCAAGCGACGCGAAGAGTTCGCGGCGCGCATCCAGTCGATCTCGCCGGAGCGGCTGATTTTCCTGGACGAGAGCGGCGTCACTACCTCGATGACGCGACTCTACGCGCGAGGCATGAAAGGCACACGCCTCCATGAGGCAACACCTGGTGGCCACTGGAAGATCCTGACCATTCTGGGCGCCATGAGTCTGAGCGGCATGATCGCGACGATGACCATTGAAGAGCCTACGGACATCGATATTTTCCTGGCCTACGTCGAACATCTGCTGTACCCGGTACTGAAGCCCGGCGATGTGGTGGTGATGGACAACCTGAGCGCTCATAAGGCGCCAGCGGCGAGCGAATGGATCGAAAAAGCCGGCGCGGAGGTGTCTGCAGTGCGATGGTAACGTAAAACTCCTTCTTCACTGAAAACGAATCCAATAACCGCCTGCTCTGGGGACAGCCCAATGCGTCTCCTTACGTTAAGGACGCCTTCCATGAATACCTGATCGCGGAAACGGGGAAGCGGTCAATCCGTCGCACACGGGGACCAAAGCCGCTGCCCATTATTTGTTGAAAGTACCGGCCGGTAAATCCGCTGAGGTGCGGCTGCGGCTAAGTGCAAAGCCGACCGCAGACGCGTTTGCGACCTTCGATCAAATTCTCGGCGGGCGAATTGCCGACAACGAGGAGTTCTACGAGCGGATCACTCCGAAATCATTGAGCGAAGATGAGCGTCGTGTGCATCGACAGGCGCTCGCGGGAATGCTGTGGACGAAGCAGTTTTACTATTTCGATCTCGACAAGTGGCTCGACGAACACGATGCGCATCCACTGCTCGGCACCCGCAAAAGGGCCGCCCGTAATACTGAATGGTTCCATATGCTGAACCGCGACATCATCTCGATGCCCGACAAGTGGGAGTTTCCCTGGTATGCAGCATGGGACCTCGCCTTTCACACAATCGCGCTTTCACTGGTGGACTTCGGCTTCGCTAAAGAGCAGCTCCTGCTGATGCTGAAGAGCCTCTACGTCCACCCAAATGGACAGATTCCAGCATACGAGTGGAATTTCAGCGACGTGAACCCGCCAGTACACGCCTGGGCAACCTTGTCTCTCTACAACTCTGAGAGAGAATTGGGCCGCACCGATCTGCACTTTTTGGAGCGCTCATTCCATGGACTCATGGTTAACTTCAGGTGGTGGGTGAACCGGAAAGACCCGGAAGGTCGCAACGTGTTCGCGGGCGGATTTCTGGGCCTCGACAACATTGGGGTATTCGATCGCAATTCGGAGCTTCCGACCGGCGGCCATCTGGACCAGGCCGACGGAACCGCGTGGATGGCCTTTTACTGCCAGAACATGCTGGAAATCGCACTCATCCTGGCTGAGTCCGACCCGGCCCTCTACGAAGAAACCGCTTACCGGTTTGTGGAGCATTTTTTCTGGATCACCTACGCCATGGATCGAATTGGCGAGAACCACGACGAGATGTGGGACACACAGGACGGATTCTTCTACGATCTCCTTCATTTCCCGAATGGCGATGCGATGAGATTGAAGGTTCGCTCCATGGTGGGCTTGCTGCCGCTTTGCGCTTCGACCGTCATCGATCGGAGTGTAGCCGACCGTTTCCCCAGGTTGTTCGAATTGTTTGAGATATTCCGTAAGCGTCATCCGGAGTTGATCAACAAGATCGATCCGGCCGGCGAATCATTCATAGGGCACGGAGATATAGGGTACGGAGAGAAAAGGCTGGCTGCGGTTTGCAATAAGCAGAAATTGGAGAGAATCCTGGGTTATATGCTCGACAAGAACGAGTTCTTAAGCCCCTATGGCATTCGTTCCGTGTCACGGTATCACCTTGAGCACCCGTTCGTATTCCATCTGTCCGGCCAGGAATATCGAGTTCAATACTTACCCGCGGAGTCGAACAACGGTATGTTTGGAGGGAACTCAAACTGGCGCGGCCCGGTCTGGATGCCCGTGAACGGGCTATTGATACGAGGATTGCTCAATCTGTATCTGTTTTACGGCGATGACTTCAAGGTCGAATGCCCCACAGGCTCGGGAAATTACATGACATTGTTTGAAGTGGCGAAAGAAATCGGGCGTCGGCTTTCGAGCATCTTTCTCCGCGATGCAAACGGGAAGCGCGCTGTCTACGGAGGCGCCAAGAAGTTCCAGGAAGATCCCCATTGACGGGATTACATTCTCTTCTACGAATACTTCCACGGCGACAATGGCGCCGGGCTGGGAGCCAGCCATCAAACCGGATGGACGGGGATCATCGCACGCTCTCTTGACCTGTTTGCGCGTGTGGATGATCCCACCGATCTGCTATCTGAACCAAGGAGTGCAATTATTGCCCGTTTGACCCGAGAACAGGCCGCGGGAGAATAACCCGAAAGTACGGGTCTCGCTCTTTTAAGTGAACGTTGTATCCTTGCCTCGAAATCGCACCACCGGCTGGGCCTTACCTATGGCTGATTCGCACCTAGTTGATCGCAATCGCGCTCCATGGCGGGATAAGTGGAGCGAGGTGATCTTCGGTCATGACACTGCGCACGGTCGACTTTTTGACGTCATCCTTCTCACGCTGATTCTGCTTAGTGTTCTCACCGTGTTGCTGGAGAGCGTGCGTTCGATTCGCGAAGGTCATGAATTCTATTTCCGCGTCGCGGAGTGGACGTTCACCTCGCTGTTTACCGTCGAATATGCCGCTCGACTCGTCTCCTCCACGAATGCCAGAGGCTATGCCACGAGCCTTTTCGGCATCGTAGACCTGCTCGCCATAGCGCCGATTGGCTTGAGTTTTCTGCTTGGAGGAACGCATTCCTTCACTGTCGTGCGTTCGCTTCGCCTGCTGCGCGTTTTTCGCGTTTTGAAGTTGACCGAATACATCGGCGAGGCCGCCGTTCTGCGTGTCGCTCTCCAGGAGAGCATTCGCAAGATCATCGTCTTTCTTTTTGCGGTGCTCGCCATCGTCATTATTGTCGGCGCGATGATGTATCAGATCGAGGGAGACGCGAACGGCTTCACCAGCATTCCCACTGCGATGTATTGGGCAATCGTCACGGTGACGACAGTGGGTTACGGAGATATCTCCCCCCACACTGTGGCCGGCCGCATCCTGGCATCAATGCTGATGATCGTAGGTTATGGAATCATCGCCGTGCCGACGGGAATCGTGACCTTCGAGTTTGCCCGGGCCTCAGCCGCCGGGCCCGTCAGAATCTGTTCAGCGTGTGGTCTGCAGCCCCATGACCGGGATGCTGTCTTTTGCAAGCGCTGCGGTACACGCCTCTAGAAGATGCTTTCCAAAATAGAAAAGCAGCTGGGATAGAATTGTCGCCGTCGCTGAGAATGCCAGAGACGGCGACCCAAGGAACTCTCCAAGCGCCTATGACCCCTCATGATGCGCATCATACTGCCCAACTGTTCGTGGAGATCGGCGCCGCCGTCATTCTGCTTTCGCTCCTTGCGCGGCTCGCCAGCCGCTGGGGTTTCTCCGCCATTCCTCTCTTCCTATTGCTAGGCCTCGCCTTTGGCAATGGTGGTCTGCTCCCCGTTGACATAAGTCAGGGTTCCATTGGAACAGGCGCGGAGGTTGGTGTGTTACTGCTGCTCTTCATGCTTGGCTGGAATGCGGGGGAGAGGAACTGACGAAGAACCTCCGCCTCGGATTGCCGGCGGGCGGAGTGGACTCTCTGTTGAATTTCACGCCGGGACTGGTGCTCGGGCTTCTGTTGAAATGGACGCCGATGGCGGCGGTCCTGCTGGGCGGCATCACCTATATTTCGTCCTCTGGGGTGATTGCCAAGGTGCTGACTGAGCTGAAAAGGATGAACAATCCGGAGACCCCGACGGTCCTTGTAGTCCTAGCAGGCTGCTGAAAAAGTGAGTTGTCGAGTTACTTTCTGTTCTGCTGCTGGAATTTCAGGTATTTCTGTGCTTTGTGTCTTCTGCCCGTATGAGCGGATGAGTCGCCCACAGACCCGCGGCAAGCCCTTCAGGCGATCTGCGGTGACAGCTGGCGCAGATTGCGCATGCCGACCAGCTTGTAAGCCGCTGCCGCGAAGGTGAAGATCCAACCCACTTTCGGCAGTCCGCGGTGTCGCAGCTTGCAGAGCAGTGCGACGTCCTTCAGCCAGCCGAAGCACTCTTCGATTCGCTTTCTCTTTCTCTGACTGACAGCGTAGCCCGGATGCCGCGTGGTCCGTGCATCGAGGGCGCTGCCTCCGCGCCGCCCGGTGTTCCGCGCCACATGCGGTGTCACTCCGAGATGGCGGCACTCGGCCACGAACTCCGCTGTGTCATATCCCTTGTCAGCGCCTGCGGTCACGCGCCGTACTCCCGGAATCTGCTCCAGCATCAGCAAAAAGTCGGCGATTCGAATGCCGTGCCGTTGACGGAAGACGTGGCATAAATCACGCGGAAGTCCCGGCCTTCGACGGGCAGCCATGGATATTGCAGCAACTCTGTGACGACGTTCCGAAGGCTGGCGTGCTTCTTCAATGCTGGGAGGAGAACACCGAGATCCGAAGGCGAATGCTTGGATCTTCGTCTCAGATGAGCATGGCAATGCTGACGCGGTGATTGATGCTACGAACAACACGCTGATCACAAGCATTCCGCTTGGTGGCGGCGCGGGGAACACGGTCTACGACCCCAGTGCCGGACACATTCTGGTGGCAGTTCACGATGTAAACGAACTCGTTGCCATTGATCCGGCGTCGGCCAAAATTATCGGCCAGTATCCACTTCCGGGAATAAAAAATCCTCACGGCATCGCACTCGATACAACCAACCACCTCGCATTCGTTGCGGGAGAGGAAAATCATTCTCTGGGCGTGGTCGACCTCGAATCCATGAAGGTTCTCTCGACGCATGAGGTAGGCGAAGATCCGGATGTGCTTGCCTTTGATCCTGGCTTGAAGCGGCTGTATGTCTCCGCTGAGTCTGGCACGGTGTCGGTGTTTGAAGCAGTCGAGAGAAAGTCTGTGCGATGAGCTTCGCTCTGCATTTGGTTCTCATGCAGTCATCTATGCCATTGCTCCCATGCCTGAAGCAAGACCATAGCAAAAGTCCACAGCACGAATATGATGACCACTCCCATACCAATCCAGGAAATCGTAGCCTCAAAACGCTTTCCGGGTAGCTTTCGATTTCGGCGACCACGTTCGTTCGGCATTTGCTGATGGGTGGATCTCAAAACTCACTTCCAGTTCTTTACTACCGACACCTGGAGTTAATTCTCAAATTCCGGTTCCGGCACCGGCAGGACATCCTTTTCCCCGGCAATCCACACATAGAGCGTGGGCAGCAGGAAGACGTTGATGGCCAGAGCCCCAACCAACCCTCCGACGATGACGATGGCGAACGGCCTTTGTGAGTCAGACCCGATGCCATGAGACATGGCCGCCGGCAGCAGTCCAAGAGTGGCAACCAGCATGGTCATCATGATTGGGCGTAGTCGAAGCACGGCTCCGGCGATCGCGGCATCCTCAATCGTGTGCCCCTGCACACGAAGCTGGTTGATGTATTCAAGCATGATGACTCCGGTTTGCACGGAGACACCGAAGAGCGCCAGGAATCCAACGCCTGAGGAGACACTGAAATTTGTGTGCGTGATGAGCAGTGCGAGCAAGCCCCCAATCGGAGCCATTGCGACGTTCACCATGATCAATGCGGCCCATTTGCCTGACTTGAACATCGTGTAGAGAATTACGAAGATTAGGATGATGGTGATGGGAAGCACCAGGAGAAGTCGCCGCTGCGAGCGCTTCTGGCTTTCGTATTCTCCGGCCCAGTCAATGTGGTATCCCGCAGGCAGAGACACCTGCTTGTTCACCTTGTCGATGGCCTCTTCGACTGTGCTTCCAAGATCACGCCCGCGAACACTGTACTTGACCGCGATGTAACGCTGCTCTCCTTCGCGATAAATCTCTTCAGCGCCATCGGTGGTGGCTACCTTGGTCAGTTGTGCCAGGGAGACACGCTCTCCCGTGGGAGACAGGAGCCGCACATTTTCAATGGCCTCGCGGGTATTGCGGTATGGCTCCTGGTAGCGAAGCACGAGATCATAACGAGCCTCGCCCCGGAGAACCTGACTCACTGCATTCCCACCGGCGGCAGTCTGAATCGCATCTTGCACGTCGGCCACATTGATGCCGAAACGCGCGGCTGCCTGCCGATCGACAGTAAAGGTCAGATTTGGCTGGCCGATGACCCGAAACAATCCCAGATCCTCAACACCCTGGACCTTGCTCATGATGCTGACGATCTGGTTGCCCTTCTCCTCAAGCGTCTTCAGATCGTCGCCGTAAATCTTGACGGCCAACTCGCCTTTCACGCCGCTGACTGCTTCTTCCACGTTGTCGGAGATGGGCTGCGAGAAATTCCAGATGACTCCGGGAATCTTCTCCAATTCCTGATTCATAGAAGCAATCAGGTCCTCCTTACTCTGGTGGAAGACCGGCCGCCAATCTTCTTTTGGTTTCAGGCCAACGTAATACTCCGTGTTGAAAAATCCGGTTGTGTCAGTGCCATCGTCGGCTCGGCCTACCTGGCTCGTCGTCTCAATCACCTCGGGAAATGAGGCCAGCAGCACCCGCGCCTTGTTGGCAATTGCCACGCTCTCGTCAGGCCCAGTGCTGGGCGCGAGCGTTCCGCGCACCCAGATCGCTCCCTCGTCCAGGTGCGGAAGAAACTCCGATCCGATTACACCACTGAACGCCAGATAGGCCGACAACGCCAGCGCAAGCCCAGCAGCACCCACAGTCAGATACCGGTTGCGAATGGCAAATGCGGCTGCACGTTTGTAGGCCCCGATCAGCCAAACAAGCAATGGGTTGCGCCACTCCTTGGCTCCGCGCCGAAACAAAAAGCTGGACAGGACAGGCGCGAGCAACATGGAGAAGATCAGCGCGCCTAACAAGGCAAACGCCACAGTCCATGCCATGGGTTTGAAGAGGCGTCCTTCCACCGCCTGCAGCGTAAAAATTGGCAGATAGGCGGTGATGATGATGCCGATTGCGTAGAACACGGGCCGCTGCACTTCGTGTGCTGCTTCGCGAATTCTTTCGATAGGCGCCTGTGAACCGTGACCGTTGCGATTGAGATGACGGACAATGTTCTCGACCATCACCACAGCGCCATCCACAACCATGCCGAAGTCCAGCGCACCCAGCGAAAGAAGGTTGGCCGGAATGTGCCGCAGGTCCAGACAAATGGAAGCGAACAACAGCGAAAAGGGGATGGTAAGCGCGACGATCAGAGCGCCGCGCGCATTGCCGAGGAAGAGAAAGAGGACAATCACAACCAGTCCGATCCCCTCGGTCAGGTTGTGCAGCACTGTGTGTGTGGTGTAGTGGATCAGATCGCTGCGATCGAGGAACGGAACGACCTTCACTCCTTTGGGAAGGATCCGCTCATTCAGTTCTCGCACTTTAGATTCAATGCCGCGCAGCACGGGATCGGAGTCGTCACCTTTCTGAAGCAACACAATGCCTTCGACGACATCCGGGTTGTCAACAAGCTTTCCATCCTCACGGCGGATGGTTCTGCCGTTCTGCCCCAGCCGGATCTTCGGGCCTTGCTCGACTATGGCGATGTCTTTCACGCGCAGCGCTGTTCCGGCCTGCGTCTTGATGACGGTGTTTTCAACGTCCTGCACCCTGGCGACGAGCCCGACTGCCTGCACATTGATCTGTTGCGCGCCGGCAACGATAAAACTGCCACCGGCATTTGTGTTGTTGTTCGCAAGCTGTTGCTCGACCTGTGCAATGCTCAACCCGTAGGAGACGAGTTTGTCCGGATCGAGTCGGATCTGATACTCCTTTGTTGCGCCGCCCAGGCTGGAAACATCCACGACCCCGGGAACCTGCTTGAACTGCTTTTCGAGGGTCCAGTCCTCGATGGACTTGATTTCCATCACATCGATTTCCGGGTTCTTGCTCTCGATCGAGTAGAAGTAAATCTGGCCTACCGGACTCCAGTCCGTACCCAACTGCGGAACCAGGCCCGCAGGCAGCGAAACCATGCCCATTCTTTCGACGACTCTCTCGCGGTTCCAATTGTTGTCGGAATCATCGTCGAAGACGAGCATGATGCTGGACAGGCCCGCCAGCGTAGTGGAACGCAAATGCTGCAGGTGAGGGATGCCGGCCATTTGGATTTCGGTTGGAACCGTCACTTGCTGCTCAATATCCTCGGCGGAATGCCCCGGCCATTGGGTAATGATGTTGACGTAGTTGTTTGCGACATCTGGATAGGCTTCGACGGGAAGGTTGTGGAAAGACACAATGCCCCATGCGAAAAGCAGGATCGCCCCGCCGAGGACAAGAAATCGATTGTTCAACGCAAAGTCGACGATCCGCCGAATCATTGCGCCTCCAGCGTAGCTTCCAACTGGAGGACGTTCGACACCACCTTCTGGCCAGGTGTAATGCCGGAGAGAATCTCCTGTTTGTTCCCCGGCAGCGTTTCGCCGCTGAGAACTTCAACCCGTCTGAATCGTTCATCGCTGGCTGGAACGAAAACCCAATCACGATCGTGCAGATGCAGCACCGCAGATGCAGGTACGACGGCGTGGTCTTCCATAGTCCTGCTCTCGACGGCGGCAGTGACGAACATGCCGAGCCGGAGAATGCCTGGGTTGGGAACCTCGATACGGACTTTAGCTGTGCGGATACTGGGGTCAAGGACTGGACCGATATCGCTGATGCGTCCGGATAACACTTTGCCGGGATAGGCATTCACGTTAATCCGCGCTATCTGGCCGAGTTGGAGCTTTGGTATATCGTTCTCGTAAACGTCGCAAATGATCCAGACAGTCGAGAGATCGGCAATCGTGAAAACTGTAGAGGAGCCTGAGAAAGTCACACCGGCGGCAGCAGCATTCGTCACGTTCTGCGCGACGATGACGCCGGAGATCGGCGCATAGACCGGGACCACGCTGCTGGGATGGTTCTTATCGACGCCCAGCGTTTTCAACTGCTCTTCGGCAGCGGTCAGATCCGCCTGCATATCCTTCTCAGTGTCTTCGGCCTGCTCCAGCACACCCAGAGAAACGGCGCCATGCTCGTAAAGGTCCTTGGCTCGCGCGTAGGCCTTATTCGAAAGCTGCTCGTCGTTTACAGCTTTCAGGTAGGTGTCAAATGCATTCGTAATGTCAGGGCTTTGTACTTTCAAAAGCAGGTCGCCCTTCTTCACGTGGTCATCGAGCCGGGCCTTGATGTCGATTACGCGACCGCTGGCAAGCGAAATAACAGGAACTTCGCGAGCGATGTCAGGGTTTACGGCGCCAGTGACCTTCAACTCCGTGGGAGCTTCGATCTGGTCAGCCGCAACCAGCGGAAACTGATCCGGCTTGTCGACGGGGACCAGGCTCATATCGCCAGTCTGTAAGGCTCGAGTTGGCGGTGGCGCGCCGTCGGCAGGGTTGAATTTCTTATTGCATGCCACCAGGGAGAGACAGGCAGCCAAACAGCCGACGGTCACAAAAAGGGACTTACCTGTCATTGGATTACCTCGCGCCCTACGGCAAGATTCAACTGGCTCGCGGCTGTCAGCCAGGAGCCGATCAGTTGCAAATAGGCCAATTGCACAGTGCGGTAGTCGCTCTGGGCATTCAAAAAGTCCATCAAAGACGCTCCACCGTGCTGATAGGCATACGTGACCGTGTTGCGTACGCGCGTTGCCTGATCGCGGTATTTTTCCTTGTAGGGTTTAAGCAGCGCAATGCTGCTGCGCATCTGCTCATAGGAGGAATCCACATCGGCGAAAACCTGTGCCTGCGTCGCATCTGCCGTCTTCTGGCTGCGATCGATATCCAGCAAGGTGCGCTGCTTTTCGCCTTGGTTGCGGTCAAAGATGCGCAACGGAATGCTGACGCTGGCGCCGAGCGTCTGGTGATCATTCGGGTTGTTGAACGACGGGTTGTACGTATACCATGCGCTGAGGGTCGGATCGGTCGATCCATTGGCGATGGCCAGCTGGTGATCCGTCTTCGCTCTGTCGATCGCCTGCACCGCAGCCCGGAGATCCGGCCGGTTGTCCAGCGCGATCTGGTGAAAGTCATTCAACGGCTGTAGGGCATCTTTCCAGTCGAAGTTTCCGGTCACGTCGAACTGGTCCACCGGCGTCCGGTCGTTGAGCAACTGCAGGAGTTGAATTTTTGCTGTGCGCAGATTGACGATGGCCGTCTCAATTTCAACCTCATACTGCACACGAAGAAGCTCGATGCGGTCCAGGTCGATCTGTGCGATATCGCCGGACCTGAACCGATTGCGGCTGATCTCGATGATCTTGTCGTAGTACTCGAGGTCTGCATTCGCCAATTCCAGCACCGCTTTCGCCTGCAGCACCTGCACGAATGCGCCGCGCAGATTGAAAATTAGATTTCGCTCTAGATCGGCGTGCTGCGATGTGGTAATTGTCGTGTTCTCCTTCGCGTCTTCCAGGCGCAACTCGCGCTTGTGCTGGCGCTCGTGTAGATAGCTGAAGCTGGA
>Ga0206827_1172_pt1 | contig 12751 bp, 12 predicted proteins | sample Alteio_BWOrgCont_77_FD_152852 | JGI IMG/M metagenome (GOLD analysis project Ga0206827, IMG submission 152852) | Enriched cells from forest soil in Barre Woods Harvard Forest LTER site, Petersham, Massachusetts, United States -... | ecosystem: Environmental > Terrestrial > Soil > Temperate forest >...
ATATGCTAGTTTGGGTAGACCCGCAGCAGTATATGCAATTAGTGTTAGCGGCTCATTAAAAGAAAACATTGAACGCATTATGGATCGTTACCATTGGAAGGTAGTTTGGAAAGCACCGTACGATTACAACTTTGATGGACGTGTTACTGGTTCCAGCTTACCGAACGTAATTGAAAAATTACTGAGCCCATTTCCGTTACAAGCAGTTTTATATATGTCTAATCGTACTATGATCATAGTCTCGAGGAATCCGTAATGTTTTATAAGCGAATTTGTTTACTCGCCCTGTCGATTATTGCATTGACTCTCACGGGTTGTCAGACGCCTGCACTGTACAATCAAACCAATGCAAATGTCGCAGATGTCGTACAAAAAACTACGGAAGCACGACATATTTCTGATGCTTCTGGTAAACCGACGCCACCATTGGTTATCAATCAAGGAGTTTATGTCGACAAAACGCCAGTCAGTCTAGAAAGAGACCCCGTCTGGCTGAAGAATAGGCTCATTATACGTGGGGATCAGTTACCTTTTTCTTACTATAGCCGCACGATAGTTTCTGGTGGAAAAAATGTTTTAACTCACTATCAAGTGGGTTTAGATCAAACCGTTCAAGTCTCTGTTAATTACTCAGGTTCAGTGAAAGGTGCACTTGATTTGCTTGCAGCTAAGTCAGGGTATGTTTATACCGTTCATGGAAACGATATCTATTGGCAAGCATTTATTACACGTACATTTGATATCGCATTTATGCCTGGTCAATCAGACTATATGATGGGTAAATCAAGTGGTGCCAGTAGCGGCGGGAGTAGCGGTGGCGGTTCTGGTAGTGGTTCCGGTTCGGGTGTTGTTACAGCTTACGTCGATGACTCGGCCAGCGCACAATATAGTAATCTGAGAGGTACTCTCTCTATTTGGAATGACTTGGAATCTACCATTAAACAAATTCTTTCTGCGGATGGAAAAGTCGTTGTTTCCCAGTCCACCACCTCAGTAACGGTGCGTGATAGACCTACAAATGTTTCATTGGTTGGTAAGTACGTTGCAAATTTAAATAGTAATTTGTCAAAGAAAGTATTGGTGAAAGTTCAAATACTTGAAGTTAGTCTGAACAGTGACTTTAACTATGGTATTGACTGGAGCATAGTAGAAAATGCATTCAGCGGTAGTAACTTCATATTAAATGCAAACTATGGAACGCCTGTTAGTATTAACGTTTTAACTGGCGGTACAACGCCTCCACAATTTGGTATCAGCAAATCCACTACCGGACAAACCTGGTTCAGTCTTATCGTCAATGCGTTAAAACAACAAGGTAAAGTTTCTGTTGTATCGGAACCGCGGGTTGTTTGTTTGAATAACCAAGTGTCTGTCATAAGAATTATCGACAATACCGGTTATTTAGCGAGCGTACAAACAACAGCATTTGGTGGTAGTAATGCGTCAGCTTCTCAGACTAACCAAAACTCTGTTACATCACAGATTACACCTGGAAATCTGGTAACGGGTTTGACTTTATATATTTTGCCAAAACTGATGGGCAACAAAATTTATCTTCAAGTTAATGCGGATCTGATTAATAGCTTAGGGATCGTAACCTTATCTGCAAACGGTACGACAAGTCCTTCAGCAAGTTCTACACAGCCTGCAATTCAGGTTCCAAATACTGAGCAAAAACAATTTAACCAGCGCAGTGTGTTACGGTCTGGTGAAACATTAATCTTAGCTGGCTTTAGAAAAATCTCTAACCAGTCTGGCGCAATGCAATTGTTGGATTCACAAGCTCTTGGAGGAAGAGCAGCTGCGCAAAGTAATTCTGAGACTATAGTATTGATTACGCCAATCATTTTACACGGGCTAGCGTAATGCCATATATTACTCGCGAGGATGGCGAACGTTTCGTAATACCGTCATATCGTGATGTAATCAGTGCCAAGAAGCAAAGTTTGCTAAAAAGGGAAATCTTGCTGCTTAGCAGTAATTACGGCGAGTATATTACGCTCCATAGAAAAAATGTTGATCAGTATGAAGTTGCATTTTCGCCTGATACGGGATATTTATTAGGTGAAACGGTTTGGCACTATTTTAAAAGACCACTCGATCTTATTTATTGTGAAGCCCTTCCAAATTCCACAGATGTTATCCTTGTTGTTGTTAAATCAGGCAGTGTTTATCTTGATGGTAGTTTTCCTGCTGATAGCGTCCCTGAAGAGCTAGTTATTTTTAGAACGCAACAAAATAATTTTGATATTCATATTTATGGTGATGTGCCTATCAGCGCTACTGTAGAAGATGGCAAATTTAGTTTTGACCCTTCTTCAGTGAGATCATTCGATATTCTTGCTGAGCCAGTATTTCCAAAGCTGCCTAAAGTAAAAAACTTCCAACTACAACCTGTCGATAGTGTCCTTAAGTCACAAGGAATAGGTGTTCTTCCCGTAAAACAAGCGATAATTATCGTTGTTCTTCTCGGCCTAATTTGGATTATCGGGACATATGTAACGACACATAAAAAAGAATTACCAACAGCAATTGTGGGCGTTGTTAATCCCTACCAAGTTTATATTACAACACTGACCTCGCCGGATCCTTCCAACGAGATACATCATGTCTATAATGCAATTAATTTGCTGTATACGATGCCGGGTTGGGATCCTATTAGCTTGGAATATAACAAAGGAAAATTCCATGTCGGGGTTAGATCAGCGGGCGCAAATACTGCGATTTTATTTGCATGGGCTAAAGCCAATAATCTAAATATTGATATTCAGCCAGATGGTTTTTATGTATCTTGGATGGTACCAACAACTAATCGTTACGCTCCACAAGCAATTATTAAAATTGAAGATTTGATTGGGACTGTTACGGATAGATTAGTTACTGTTTTACCTGGAAATCACATGGCAGTATCATCAATTATTGATAGAAAGGTTTATGTAGAAACAACAGTAACAATTAATTTTGACGGTCTCTCACCGAACATCTTCTCCCTTATAGGGTTGCAATTACAAAATTTACCGCTAGTATTAAATAAAGTATCGATCGTATTTGACAACGGAAAGTTAACAGGTTCAATTGTTCTCCAAGCATTAGGATACTAAGCTATGGCAGCTGACAAACAGGAAGGAATCGGGTCTGGTATTACTATGAAGCAAAAAGTCATAGGGGCTGGTGTTGTAATCGTTGTTCTCATTATTATTTGGCAAGTGGTGGGGTTGATGAGCGGTGGCTCATCGGCTACTCCCAAAACGGACATAACACCTGTAGCAAATAAACCGGCGACACAAATGACGAGCAATACGCCAAACACTAATGGGCAAATGCCTCCTGGTGGTCAGAATGCAGGGCCTAACGCGATGATGCCGTCGCAACAACCACAACAACCAGTACAGTTGCAGAGAGATCTGACAGCCAATAACAATATATTGTTGCTGAAAGAGCAGCAAGAAGAGCAAAAGAAATATCTTTCTACAGTGAATGAACTAGAAATGTTGAAATTGCAGAAAGATATCGCAGAAACTAACCAAGCAATTGCTGCAGCAAAATTAGCGACAGTCACCGCTGAAAAGAATATCAATGATTTATTAACGCGCCCAGCTGTACAGGCTCCCGCGCCAGTCCCTGCTGCCGATTATGCTAATAAATTGGTGGGTGTAGTGCAAACAGGTGCTCCACAGAATGCCCCTCCTAGCGGCGCTGCGTATGTTGTTATTTCTGTTTCCATGCAATCAAACAAATGGGCTGCCGTTCTTGGTTTAGGCGGTAAGCTATACAATGTGTCAGTGGGTGATGTGTTGCCTGTGGATGGATCGATTGTTGTTTCGATTAATAAATCAGGTGTTATGCTGAGGAATGATGGTACCCGAAGAAAGATTAGTTTAGTCCCTGTTATTTAACCTCGGCTTTGGCCATTTTCGGAATGGTGGACACACATTGCGCGTGTACTGGTAGGGTGGGCAAAGGCTGCTCTTTAGCCGTGCCCACCATAAGCCCAAACAGTAATGAAGCGCGCAATATTTTGTCCACCCTACATCAGATTTTTAAAAATGGCCAAAGTTCAGGCTTAGGGATTAGTTCTAAAGGGACAGAACCCCTTCAAACACTCTACTCGCAGGCCCTGTCATCGTCACCGCAGAGTTTTCTCCAGACCATGCAATTTGTAATTGACCCAATGCTAATGAAACAGTGACTATATTTTTTAATAAGCGATTCGTAATGCCAGCAACGACGGCAGCGCAAGCATTGCTACCACAAGCTAATGTTTCACCGACACCGCGTTCATAGGTTCGTAAGAGAATTTGTTCAGGAGTAACAATTTCCATAAATCCTACATTAACACCCTTTGGAAAATCAGGATGTGTTGCGATTTGCTGTCCTAAATCTTGCACCGCAGCATCATTGACAGATTTAACCTGCAAAATAGCATGTGGATTTCCCATGGAGAGTACAGACATAGAATAAGAAATTTGACTATTATCTAGCTGAATTTTTTTGTCAGCTTCAATCACCGGTGTGCCTAAAGAAACTTGAATATGTTCATAATCATGAATGACTACAGCAATTATGCCTGCCTTAGTTTCGATGGTTAGTTGGTTATTGGACAATAATCCATTTTCATGAAGAAAGCGTGCAACACAGCGCACACCATTTCCACATTGCTCTGCCTCGCTACCGTCTGCATTAAAAAAGCGGCAGGAGTAATTTGCTTTGTTGGATGTTCCAATGATTAATGCTTGATCGAAGCCAATACCCGTATAACGATGACTCAGTTGTTGAATAGGAAATTTAGCCAGGTTAAAAAAAGTCTGTTGTGTGGTATCAATGATTATAAAATCATTACCTAAACCATGCATTTTTGTAAATTTAATATGAGATGGGTTTTTCATGGTGAGCGGTATCCTGTTCTGGTAAATACAATCTACCTGTTTGTCCGCAGCTGTTTATGCAACATAAAAAAACTAAAATAATGACTAGGCGGCTAAAAGAAAAACTCACGATTCTGCCCTCAACTTTTTATAATGCTCGATCAAGTCATTAGTTGAAGCATCTTGTTTTTCTTTAATACCGTCATGCGGTAAATTTTGCGGAGGCTGTGTCATACGCTATTTTCTGTTTAGATTTTGCATAGAATAATGGATTTAGTGGGTGTCGTAAACTGAACTTTAGCCATTTTCAGATTGTGTTACAATAAAAATCTAAATTAAAAAACAAGGTTAAGTAATATGTGGTCATTTTTCTGGGGAAGTAATAGTCATAGCAAGGATGAACCTGGTAGTCCAAGAGCCCGCACAGATAGCAAAAAATCAGATTCGCCGCGGCCTTTATCAAAGAGTATTAACAAACAAGGAGCATCGACTATGAATTCAAGAGATGAGAAAGATAAAAAAACTCAACCCCCTGCAAAAAAGTACGAGTATACGTCGTTTCCGCCACCGGGTAAAAGTCAGACACCCCCCAAAGAAGAGCTATTGGATGAGAGCCTGGTAACACATTATCGTGATATTACGCCGCGTGCGTCTTGAACAAGCTAACAAACATTTGCAGCTCTGCTTGTAATCGGAGTAAGATGGCAATAGGTTATTGAGCAGAGCATACATCATGGACGATTTATTAAATCAACTTGAAACACATATTAAGAGTTTCGTACAAAGATACGAGCATCTCAGGCACTCCAATAGTCATCTCAAACAGAATCAATCCATTATTGCGCGCGAGAAAGAATTACTCTTAGCAAAGAATAAAATTGCTATTACGCAAATTGAAGCCATGGTTTCCCGTCTTAAATCAATCGAGAAATTAACATGAATAAAATAAGCGTTAGTATAGAGATTCTAGGAAAAATCTATCAGATTAAATGTCCTGAAGATGAAGTTGCTACATTAAAAGCAGCAGCGAAACTTCTGGAAGAACGAATGGATTCTGTTCGCGATGGCGGCATGATTAGCCATGATAAAATTGCGGTTGTGGCTTCACTCAATCTGGCGCATCAAATTTTACTGATAGAACAACGTAGCAATGAGTATGTGCAAACGATTCAACAACGGCTACAGAACTTGCAAAGCAAGGTTGACACGGCACTTGCACAAAATGCGCAAATGGAGTTGGCAACTGCAGAATAAAGATAAAATCAGAGTGATGCTTAATGCTAAGCGTGCGGCAGTAACATCTGACTATCGTGATCAAGCAGCGCGCCAAGCGGCGCATATTCTTTTGAAAAATTCCTTATTCGAAAATAGTGATAACATTGCGTGTTATTTTGCACGTCATCATGAATTCGATTGTACGCCGATTATTAATGCAGTATGGGAAACCCATAAAAAGTGCTATTTACCCGTGGTATCCGATTTATCATTAGGACAGGGTGAATTTTTAAATTTTGTTGCCTATAAACCAGAGGATAAGTTACAACAGAATCGCTATCGTATTTTGGAGCCAGAACATGCAGAAATTTTTCCGGCAGAACAGTTAGATGTAGTTTTGCTGCCTTTGGTTGCATTTGACCTGCAGGGAAATCGTTTAGGCATGGGCAAAGGTTACTATGATCGTACGTTTGCTTTTATGCGCAATACGACAGGAAAAAAACCTTGTTTAATTGGATTAGCCTATGAGCTACAACAAGTCGATAACTTGCCCCATGATGTTTGGGATATTCCACTCAGTGGTGTTTTAACTGAGAAGAGATTTATCCAGTTTTAGAGGTATACACCTGCATTTTAACATTCTCTAATGTCGCTAGACCGCCGTCGCGGAGTGCGTCATCCAAAACCGGTATAAACATTTCAATTTTTTCCTGAGTATCAATGAATTCAATCACAACAGGTAAATCCATGGATAATTCTAAAATTTTTGCAGTGTGAATGCGATGATGTCCACCATAACCTTCGAGAGAACGTGTAACCGTTGCTCCGGCAACTCCGATTTCTTTTGCACGCCGCACTAACCATGAATAAAGTGGTATGCCATCTTTTTTATTGGTTTCATCAATGAAAACGCGTAGTAAACATCCATCTGCAAAAAAAGACATAAATTAACCTCATATAAAGATATCTATTCATCAAAAAAACATTCCATTTTGATACTGGGATGTGGATAACGAAATTGTATCTGCGCAAAAGGAATGAACATACCTTCAGCTTGATTAGAATTAAAATAGGTGCCTTCTTCATTATAATGAAATGCTGGGTCGGTGACTTGAGGAAATTTCACGCCTAACTCGATGTAACGCATGTTATCGCCAAATACAGCAAATAAGGCGGCATCAACAAAAAGGAATGAATTAATATTTCCACCACGTAAGTGAGTATCTTGTATCATGAGTCCATAAATGCTGTCTTTTACAAAAGACAGAGCGGCTAAATCTCTTACTACAACATTAAACGTATGTGAAGCATCATGATGAATGAGATAGCGACGTTGCTGCTCGTCTAACATGACTTTTTTGACATACGTAGGCAAGTCACCAAAAAACAACCGGGTTCTTGCTGCTGCCTTAGGAAAAAGACGACGAATTCTTTCATAACTATATCGCAAGAAATTTTTATTGACATCAATTAAATCCAGTTCGGTATCTGTATCTTCAATGCAACCTGCAATGATGCAAGATGCGCCGCCAGTATAGACACCCACTTCAGCAATTCTATTTATCTTAGGTAGTACTTCTTGAGATACGTTGAAAATATCAAAATAATATTTTGCGGAACATTGATCTTCAAAGGTAATCGTATTGCGTTGTGAAATAATTTTTTCAGTGACACTATCAAATAGTGCATTCCTAAAGCGTAATGGCGCAAATTCTGCTTTGTAACCGCTAAATATAGGAATATCTGCTATTTCATAAGGGTTATCATAACTATGGAATTTTTCTTCTGGTGCTATAAAAGTTCCCCAATCAGTTTCTGAGATTGATTGTGGCAAGTAAATATTTTTAAGAGTCATCCTGTTATCCCCAAATAAGTCGAGAAAGAGTAAAGCCAGCCCAAACGGCACCTAGTCCAACAAATACTTGTAATACAATATTCATTGCCGCAGGAAAAAAAGAAGCGCTGCGTAATAAATTAAATGTTTCATAACCAAAAGATGAAAATGTTGTAAAACCACCTAGCACACCGATAAACAGAAATGTTCGCAATGCCGGTGTAAATGCTTCCCTTGTTTCAGCGAGGCTGCTAAGTAAGCCTATGACAAAGCAACCAAAGACATTGACGATAAGCGTTCCATACGGAAATGTAGGATAATTAAGAAAATTAAAAAATATTGTAATGGTAAGGAAACGGAAGATTGATCCAATCAATCCGCCAATGCCGACGAGTAATATATTCATTCCGTTCATTGCGTACCCTCGGGGTGTCATGCCAGAAATTTTCTGTCCCTTTACAACCAGTAGAACTCATCACTTTCACAGAAAATTATGTGGCATCCAGGTTCTACAAATCTTACTTACTAGGCTTCATCGGAGCAACCACTGGATGCCAGCAAAGAGCATGCTGGCATGACACCGTTTAAATATTATGTAATAAATCAGCTAATTCACGCAGCGCAATAAAGAACATAACATAATCTATACTGGTGCTGCCATATAGCATATGTAAGATTTTATCCCAACGCTGAGTAATTATTTCATTCTTAGCACGCCAGTGTTCGATAAGCTTAACTGCATTCACTTCTTTTTTATTAAACTGTAAAACGGAGATTGCTAATTGTCTTTGCAGAGCATCTAATTCATCACGCAATGCTAAACGCGCAAGCGTGTTCCAATGACCTTCTCGTGAATCACTGGCGATTTGATCGCGGAACCAAACTAAATTAAATTTTTCGCCTATGCGGAAATACGCAGTTGCCGTTTTGATTAAATCAATATTGTTTTGGAGCGCAACTTCTGTCACATTCAAACCAGTGTACATTGCACGTGAAACCGCAATTTTTTGCGCGATCTCTTTAGAAATGCCTGCTTTGACAAATTGATCCATGAGAGCGTTCAAGTAATCTTTTGTCGCGCCAACCATGAGCATTGGAATAATGGATTCTAACTTTTGTACGGCATCTGAGTAAACAGTAACAACTTTTTTAAGATCATCACGTAAACGATTACCACGTAAAAACCAGCGTGTAGCAAGATTCAGTAACCGCCGTGTATAGCTCAGTAAATCATACTGCATGGTAACAGGTATTTTAAAATCGAGAGACTCAATCAATTTTTTAAATTGAAAGGTATGATAAATATGCGTGGTCACAGCATGTGCGCGCACAATTTCTGCAATACTTGCGCCGGTCTCTATCTGCATGCGATAGGCAAAAGTAATTCCCATTGTATTAACCACTTGATTGCTAAGCTGTGTTGCAATGATTTCACGTCGCAGACGATGCTCTTTTAATTGTTTGCCATATTGTTTGCATAGCAATGATGGGAAGGCTGTCTCAATCGTTTGGTTGAAGAAAGGTTCTTCTGGAATATTGGATTTTAATATTTCATTTTTAATATGTATTTTTGAATACGCTAATAGTACGGCCAGCTCTGGGCGTGTTAAACCTTGTCCGGCGGCTTGGCGTTCGTGAATTTGTTTTTCATCAGGTAAAAATTCAACTGCACGATCAAGGTCCGCGGTTAATTCTAAATCTTTAATGTAAGTTTCATAAAGGCTAGTATATTTTATAGAATGTACCGAAGAAAAACTCATGACGAGTGCTTGATTATAGTTGTCTTTTAAAACCAGCTGGCCAACTTCTTTGGTCATTTTAAATAAGAATTGATTACGTTTTTTCTCAGTTAAATTACCTTTGTGCATTTCATTGTTTAATAAAATCTTGATATTGACTTCATGATCAGAGCAATCAACGCCTGCTGAATTATCAATAAAATCTGTATTGATTAACCCACCTTTTAATGCATATTCAACACGGCCTAACTGTGTGAAACCTAAATTTCCACCCTCACCTACTACGCGGCAACGCAAGTCAGCACCATTAATACGTGTAAACTCATTGGTTTTATCACCAGCATCTGCTTGTGATTCAGTGCTTGATTTAACATAGGTACCAATTCCACCATTAAATAATAAATCAACGGGAGCACGTAAAATAGCGCGGATTAACTCATTCGGGGTGAGAGAATTTTCTTGGATATCTAAGGCTTTTTTAGCTTCGGCTGTAATAGTAATTGATTTGCTGGAACGCTTATAAACAACGCCGCCTGCAGAAATTAATTTTGGATTAAAGTCTTCCCATGATGATGTGGGTAAATTAAATAAACGCTCCCGCTCTTGAAAAGTTTTTTCTGTGTTGGGGGTGGGATCAATGAAAATATTTCTGTGATCAAATGCGGCAATTAATCGCATGGTATTTGTGTAGATTGCGCCATTACCAAATACGTCGCCACTCATATCACCAATGCCAACTGCGCTGAATGATGCTTTCATTACATCAATATTTAATTCAAGAAAATGACGTTTAATCGACTCCCATGCACCACGTGCAGTAATCCCCATTTTTTTATGATCGTAACCAGCAGAGCCGCCAGATGCAAATGCATCACCTAGCCAAAAATCATATTCTTTTGAAATACTATTTGCAGTATCTGAAAATGTCGCAGTCCCTTTGTCAGCCGCAACCACTAAATAGGTGTCAGGTTCGTCGTAGCAGACAACTTGTGGTGGTGGGATAATTTTTTGTTGCTTGATGTTGTCAGTCAAATCCAATAGTCCACGGATAAAAGACTTATAGCAACTAACGACTTCAGTTTGAATGACTTCGCGGGTTGTATGTGGCGGCACAGCTTTTAAAACGAAACCACCTTTTGCTCCTGATGGAACAATAACAGAATTTTTTACTTTTTGTGCTTTCATCAAACCTAAAATTTCAGTACGAAAGTCTTCACGTCTATCTGACCAGCGAATACCACCGCGTGAAACCATGGCGCCGCGTAAATGTATGCCTTCAAAACGCGGAGAATAAACAAAAATTTCAAATAAAGGGCGAGGTAAAGGCAGTTCTGGCACATCTTTAGAGGCCAATTTAAAAGATAAATAATCTTTTGGTTTATTATTTTGCGTTTGAAAATAGTTTGTTCGCAGCGTTGCTTTGATGACATCCCAAAAGCGTCGCAAGATTCTATCCTCATCTAAACTGGTTACCGCTTCTAGAGATTGTTGAATTTGCATATTAATTTTTTCGGCTAGTTTATCGCGTGATTTTAGTTTTGGATCATGTAGTGTTATAAATAATTGAACGAGATTTTTAGTAATTTCGGCATAATGGGTGACGGTTTTTTCAATATACGTTTGACTGAAACGAAATCCTGTTTGCTGCAAGTATTTCGCATAGGCGCGAATGATGGTGATTTCTTTCCAAGATAGTTGTGAGCCAAGCGCGAGCTTGTTAAAGCCATCATTTTCGTTAACACCATTGCGTGTTTGTAATAGCGCTTCTTGAAAAATATCTTTTACTTTTTTAATGTCGAATTCTTTAGCGTGTGGGTAAATAACACTAAAATCACTAATCCAGAGTGTCGATTTTGATAAATCAATTTCGTAGGGACGTTCATTGACTGTGCGTAAATCCATATTTTCTAACATGGGTAAAATATCGGAAAGTGCAATAGGCTTATCGAATTGAAACAGTCTAAGATGCAGTGGATATTCTTTATCTTCTGTAGTTTCGTATAAATCTATTTCGAGAGGTTTTTTTTCAGAAAGTTGCTCTAGTTGTTCTATGTCATCGCACGCAGTTTCTATGGTGCAATCGTCGAAGTAGTTGGTTGGGAATGCGGAGTCGTATTTATCATATAAAGCTTCGCCGTTTTTTGCCCCAAATTTTTTACGTAATTTTGCCTGAAGTCCATCTTTCCATGCGCGCGTCATTGCAATGTCCTTTTGAAAGAAATGGTAGCGGTATTTCTAAATATGGACCTAACGAGTGCGCGTGTCAAATAAGGAATGGGGTCCTGTATAGGCCCTGGTTATTCTACCGGACAACATAAAACTTTAGACTTAGCTTCCGTGCGAATAGTTAATAACCCGCCCGCAATCGCTAATATCATTCCTAGCAAGACTACCCAATGGACTGATGTTTTGAAAAAGAAAATAGTAATAAGCGCCGCAAAAATAATATTGGAATAATAGAGCGAGCCAACAACTTGCGCATTTGAAAATTCAAGCGCATAAGTTAAAGCAACTTGCACAATAAAAAAGAGTGCGCCTTCGCCAATGAGCAATAAACAGATTGAATAAGAAAGTGGTGTCCAGAATGGAATGGAAACAAAAAAGCAAAGGATGCTAGAAAATAGGAAATAATAAAAAACGCCAGTGATGCTGCTATCAGATGCACTGGCTTTTCTAACCAATAACATGGATGACGCCATACAAATACCTGAACATAAAGCGAGTAATGAAGCAGGATGGAAAACTGCGGGTGTTGGCTGTAACACCAAAATCACGCCAGCGAATGCGATAAGTATGGGAACCCATAATTTGTGATTAATTTTTTGTGACATGAAAAGAAAACCAATAAAGGGCACCATTAATGGAGCAGTATTTGCGAGTAATAAGCCATCGACTAAAGGAATAAATTTTACTGCGTAGAAAAGAAAATAACTGATGCCCGCGCTGAAGATGCTTCTAAAAAAATGTAAATGTATAACAGAGGTTTTCCAGAAAGGCTTTGTGTTGGCAGGATGCTTTTTTACCGCTAATAATAAAGCCATCAAAACTAAACAGGTTAAACTTTGCATAAAAACAATAACCGGGGTGCTAACTGCGCC